>MDSW01118650.1_pt1 | contig 30521 bp, 59 predicted proteins | sample 811171 | NCBI WGS metagenome assembly MDSW01 (sample SAMN05326641, study PRJNA326480) | marine metagenome | isolation source: seawater | place: Atlantic Ocean: North West | collected 2012 | reverse complement strand
GAAGAACAATAGAATTTCCAATAGGAATTATAGAAAAAGGTAGTGATAACAATGGGTAATTTATCAATCGTTGGTGGCAACGTTGTCATTGATGTTAAAATTGCAGTAATGCAAGATGATCATAAATCAGGTTATGACTGTTCAATGGCTTGTCCTAAATGTAAAGGAGAAGTTAAGAGACCACAAGTATGTATTAATCCAAACTGTGATCAAGAAATTGATGATACACAAAAATCTGATCACCAAAATCTAAGATACTTCAAAGATGATCCAGATAAGAAAATGTTCACCAAAAAACAAATTGATGAATGTAAGGAAGCAGACAAACACAATATGAAAATAATTGGTGTTGAAAGTAAAAACTTTGATAGACGTAGAATCTTAGAATGTCATTATGTATACCCAGACAAAAAGGGATCAAATAATGGTGGAGATCAAAGTCCATACGAAATACTATATCACGGATTGAAAAATTCAGACAAGGCACTTTCAATACACAATGGTAGAACTGGAACTGAGAAACTTGGAATACTAACAGTTGAAAATGATACTATGGTATTATTCACAGTAGCTCATGCAGAACTTATCAGAAAACCAACAGAAGTTATTGAACTAGATAATGAAATGGAAGAAGATTACACAAAGTGTGGTGTAAAATTCCTTGAAAACTTGAAAGAAGTAGATACAATGAAAATTGAATCTCAATCAAGAAAGAACTATCAAGCATTACTAGAAGGTAAACAAGTTGTGATTGAACAAAAGAAAACCAGAAAGAAAATGTCTGCTATGGAGATGTTTCAAAATTGACTGACAAATGTATAGTCTGTCAAAAAGAAATACCAGACGGTATTGGCAGATTTCATTATCCAACAGGTGATCATTGTGTTGACTGTGGTGAACAATCCAAATGGTATGCAAAATTCAAGGATATGAAAGCAAGTGAAATAATGAAATATCTGGGAATACAAAACCATGACTAGAGAAGTTATAGAGATTATAACTCTAAAAAACGGTAAGGACGTAAAAATATCTGAGTGGTCAGGCTATAAGGGAGACATGAAAAGAATGATTGACTTTCTTAACACACACTTGGAGACCGATGATCAAGGCTGGTGTATGGGTAAGTTGAAAAACTGTAAAGACGAAAATAGTTTTTACATACCAGACGGTAAATGTACGATGGGTTGTGGTTGTGAAAAACACCACTATCATTGTTCAAACTGTGGTGGAATAACTCAAGTTGGTTAGAATTGAGGACGACAATATGATATTGTCTCCTCAGTTATGGTGTTCTGACTTTGACATGGAGATTGAAGAATGGAACAAATTCATCAAAACTTTGGAAAGGAAGAAAGAAGAATTGCTTGTCCAAAAACTAATTGGAGTTAGAGGAGAGTAAGTGATATGGAACTACCAATGAAACGTAGACATCTAAATTCACAGTGGAGAGAAAAGTTTGAAATGAGTATGAAAGATTTGATATACAATATCTATCTTGAAAAATGCAATAACCACTTACCAGATAAGACATGGACAAAGAAAGGAGCTAACGAATTATTCATGCTTGTGAAACGTGATTTCAAAGAGGAAGTTCAATGGGTATTAGACTTTGCAGAAACTCAAATACAAACACAAAGAACGTATCGTCAACCACGTAGTTGGGCTGACTGGGGAGTTAGTTTTGGTTAACAAATGTCTCAAATAGAATTTCTAACAAAAGACATGGGAATGATTAACTTGTCAAGACCAGAAAAATTAGAATGGACACAGATGAAAGATTACATTAGTGCAGACTGGATTATCCAGCCTAAACGTGATGGTGTTCATGTTGTATATGATTCAAGAATTGGTTTAACAAGAGACGGTCAGAAAATCTACAATGATAATTTTGTAGCAATTTATGAAGAACTGTCAGGTGTAATACCAAAAGATACAATCATTGAAGGTGAAATTGTAGTCCAAACACCCACCCTTTCAGGTCAAATGATAGACAATTGTGGTGAAGCTTCTGGTATGCTTAACGGTAAACCGAAAGCAAAACCACGTCATGCACAGTTTATTGCTTTTGATATTTTGAAACATAAAGGTAAAGATGTTAGAAAAGAGTCATACGCAATACGACATGAAATGTTAGATACAATTTTCAAAGACTGGAACTCTAATACAGTTCAAGTAATACCAAACCTTAATCCAAAAACAATAGAGACTGATCCAGAAATTGTATCTGAATTAGGACTTGAAGGATATATTGCTCGTGACCCAGTAGGAACATACAACTCTACAATTTACAAGTTCAAAGCAGAACTTGAAAAAGATTTCAAAATTGTAGGCTGGGATTCAACAGCAACAAAAGAAGTAGGTGTTATCAAAGTTCAAACTATGGACGGTGTTAATGCTGGAAACGTAAACATTCTACCAAAGTTCTTGCAGACATTTCCACCAACAGAATTGAAAAAGAGATTTGACTCAGGCAAATACACAGCCATTGTCAGATACATGAAACACGTTGGAAGTGAAACTTTGAGATTTCCTATTCTAGTGGATATTCGATATGACTAAGGAAAAAGGGTCAGCCGAAATAATAATCACATTAGAAGATGGTGAAATAACAGTTCGACATGGTGAAGATAGAACTGTTTTGATAAACTGGATAGCTAAAGAAGGCGACTGGTCTGCACTAATTAGTTTGTTAAGACTCTTGAAGAATATGGCAAATGGACATGAATACTAATGACTAAAGTAATAGTAAGTCAAAAGATGTCAGTGAAATGTCAAAAGTGCAAGTCATTTTACTACAAAGTCAAAAAGGACGGACATAAGGAATACAAACGTTGTAAATGTCACGAGGACTGGAAAGAATGAACCAATTTATCGAGGACTGGAAAGAAGATTATTGGGTGGACACCATAGTTATTCTTAACCTAATTCCGATCATACTTGCTACAATAAGCTTGCTACATAGAAATTGACTAACGAAGAAATAGACTGTGAAGAAGAACCAGACCATGAAGAATGTGTTTGTGATGGAGACGATGGCGATAGAGCTTATGACGCTTGGGCTGATGACATGGTATCGTTTTACTTTGAACACAAAATGGGCTTGAAAAAACTTGTTGAAAAATGGCTTATCACATTAGATGAAGCAAATGGATTTGATGTGTATAGAGCAGAATTAGAACAAGCAATTGTTGAAAAACTTACAGGTTATAGGTCAAACTGGCGTGGATTTGGTGAAAGAACATTGGACGGTATGTTATCATACGAACAATATCTCAAGAATAAGGAAGAATCAAAAACGTGGAGAAAACCATACACCGAACTATACAAAGAAGGAGAAGAACTATGTGAAAAGTTCACAGAAACACGGCTTTGGCATAGTGATAGATATCCAAACAGAACTGAACAAGACAAGTTCATGTTAAGATATCATCGTTGGGGTGATGGTCATGGGGAAAGAAATGATAGTCGATAAAGTATTTCGTTGTTCATATTGTAAGGACACGTTCACAGACTGGACTGTAAAGACTTTTCACGAAATAGTCAGACACCCAGCAGAAGTAATCAATAAGGACAATGCCTAGTTTTTGTGAATGTGGTCATGGTGGGTCAAACCACTCTAAGAATGGCTGTAAACAATGCAGGGATCAATCTACATTAGTCAAGGACAAATACTATGAAGAACATGGTGTAGGACGTTTTGGACTTAGTAAAAGAGAAAGAGCAAAGTACGATAAGACCAATTTTCCTAAATGGGTCAAAGCACAAAACTTTCCAGCACTCACTGAGAGACGTGTTCTTAATCCATGTATGAGAATGAAATATTCGTATGATGACTTTACTAAAACTGGACTCAATGTGACTGGTATAAGTTTGGTTGAAAATATGTTTGGTAAAGATAATGATGGTAGAAAGTTGGTATCATTTTCTGCAACTGGTAGCCGTGAAGAATTAATACAATTTTTACAATGGCTTATTCAAGAAGATGTGAACACACTCCCACTTCCAAACCAAATCTGGTCATATGATTATGCGAAAAAACGATGGAACAAAGATTAATAAAAATACTCAATGTTTGTTGGACACCGATCATACTTGCTGTAATGGTGATATTGTAAATGACTAACAACAGATTGAAAAATAAAGCTGGGCTAAATTCATATAGCTGAACTGGTTATACCAATATTACAATGGACATGAAACGAAAATTCCTACACTGTAAGAAGTGTAGATATGAAATAATGATCGTGGGTAAAAAACTCACAGACTCGGTGGACATACGTTGTGGACAATGCTATGTGCTTTTGGAGAAATCAAAAGATGACTAGCATTGTCAAAACGTTTTATCCAATGATACACAAATTGTATTTCAAAGAAACTGGAAAAACAAAAGACTGGGATTTGCCAAAAGAAGATGTTGAATATTTGACAAAGCAATATGGTGAGGTAAAATTCAAGGAGATGTTTACAGGTGTAAAAGATATAGAAGTCGTAATGGACAGTGAAGCAACATATCAGAATACGCCACTTGCTGACACAATCACACACCCTGAATACAAATGGCTTGACAAACCATTCTATGTGAGTGTAAGTGATTTCATGGAAGATGGAACTGTTAGACAAACACAAACATATCCAAACTACATACACGTCATTGAATTACCAGATAGTGTTGCAACAAGATTTGGTGTTAAATATGATATGACAATAACGAATTTCCAATACTATACACCAACAGAAGAACAAACCGAATGTATTGTTGTGGTTTTCAATGACCCAGATATCAACGGCAGTGCATTGATGGACACAATTAATTCAGATGTTTGGAAGGATTTACAAGCAAATGAATCCAAGTAGTGCTGATTGGAAATCTGACCCAGAACGTAGAAAAAGGATAGAAGGAGACCTAAACCTTAGAAATACAAAAAAGAGGATAAAGGAATTGAAAAAATTGAAAATGACAGAAACTGTTGCAGATGTATTTGATAATCTGCCAATGGCGATAAAAAAACTAAATGTAGAGACATCGGCATGGTCTAAGTGTGATAAATGCAATAAACAAGTATGGGCTGTTGTATCACAAGACATACATGGCAAAAAATACTGTTATGGTTGTTCACAATTAGAATGGAATAATGATGGTGACAAAAGTGTTGTAAAATACTGTGACCAATACTTTGATCAATTTACAGATGGTATCATTGAAAGACTTGATGAGAAACATGAAAACCCTAGACATAATTTACGAAAAGTTGTTCACACATTATACACAATGCTCAGTGCTAATCTAAATAATGAATCAGCCGAAACATCACTTCGTGACACAGATGACTCAGTGAGAAAAGCACAGATGATAGAATGGTGGGATAAAAAGAAAATGAATGAACTTGTTGCAGAAATGGATATGGGTAAATTAATGGACTTGATGAAACCAAACACAAAAGATGATACTGTATTGATGAATTACCCAGCAGGGTATGATGAGACAATAGGAGAACATCTACAAGAATTGTATTATGGTTCATTATATTCTGAGGAAAGCATGGCAGAAGCAACTGGCTTATCACGAGAAAAAGTTTTGGATATAATGGATAATCCTACCAAGTACGCAGATATGACACATGGTATGGAATACACACCAATTATTGCTGGTGAAAGTGCAAAGTCAACGTATGGACAACTTTGCACACCTGTTGGTTGGTGGGTATCATTTCATATTGAAAAACTAATTCATAGAGCAGTGCCTGAGATAAAAGACAATCCAGCATTAACAATTTACACAGTGATGTGGGTGTTGCGTATGGTATGTTATTACACAGTCAAGATGAATACAACATTTAATCGTGTGTATGAACAAGGCGATAATGAAATACTCAAAGGTTCATTAAACCATGAGGAAAGAATGTATGACTCGACAACTGTTAACTATGAAGTGGTTGCTATGGCAAAAAGGAATAATTGGGATTGGAAAACACAGTCTGGTAAACCTTTGTGGGAAACTAATGTTTTGTATAAAACATCACGAGATGGATCAAAACGTGTTTACGAACTTACTGCATACAAAAATGGTGAGACCGAAGATCAATGGGGTAATAAATTAAGACCAATTACTGAGATAGATGTTGCTCTTGAAAAAGAAAAAGAAATCGTTGATGAGATGGAACGAACTCTCACAGATGATGACTACATTGACTTGGAGACTGGTAAACCAATAGTTTGGTTATTTGGTGGACAAAGTGCATATCAAGATAACATTGAATTGATTGAATCAAGAAAAGAGAGTCACAAGAAACAAAGGGAAACAATAGATGGATTATTACCAAAAGACCCAGAACCAATGGTAGAATCTGAACCAGAACAGAAACGTGTTCTAAATCCACCTAGAGTAATGACTTATGATGAGTTCAAGTATTGGGTTAAATCATATAATTTCCAAAGTGGTGCAGAATACATTTCATGGGTTAAAGAAAACAAGTCAGAAAGACCAACAAAGAAAAATCCGTATGAGAAAATTGTAAGTGAAAATGAGACAACAATAGTGTTTGATCAATTATGGTGTCCAGCAGACCCACAGCCATACTATCAAAAACAAGGCACATGGAAAGGCTGGGCTGACGCTTGTGGATTTACTGTATCTTACATTAGTAAAGAAAAACTCAAAGAAGAATTGGAGAGAATGATAGAACTCTTACCAATGATGAGAGAGTGGACTTATGGTAATTTACAATCATGGTTTGACAAAAAGGGATTGACAAGTCATAATGATCCAGCAGTTAGAGAACTTGCTAAAAATGTCATTGAAAACATAAAAGAACCTGACGGTATCAGACGAGTGAAATACTTTGTTGAGAAATATCTCACTGGTGGAAAACCAACAAAACGAACACGACCAGACAATAGAACACCACAGCAAATAATTGAAGAACCAATGGACATTGATGTTGAACCAGACTCACTTATGATGAGTGACAATCCATTTGATGTCGGTGCTATTTTCAAGAATCGTAAAGTCTTACTTCCAAGAAACACACCAAAGGAAATTGCAGAATACAATCTGTTTGTTGATCTTACAGTGAAATCAATTTGGAGAGCTTGTTTGGAAAACGAATTAAAAACATACAATGACGTGAAAAATGTTGAGACATACACGTTGACAGAATTGCAGAATGATTTTCGTGCTAAATTCCTTGATGAGTATGCAGAAGTTAAAGCTATGAAAGTTGAGTCTAATTCACATACGCCAAAGATTAACCAGCAATATGGAATTTGGGTTATGTCAAAAGAACACGCATTATTCTGTATGGATAGAACTGGAAGTGGTAAAACATTGATGGCAATACTATCAGCAAAACAACAAAAGTCAAGATTCACATTGGTATTTTGTCCAATAAACATTATACCACAATGGGTGCGTGAAGTCAAAGTTGCATTTCCTCATGTAAGGATTACCGAAGGTTTTGAAACACAAGAAAACGTAAATGAGAACTATGACTTGAGTAAAGACAAGTCTACAAAACTTGGTATGCACTTCCATGTAGTAAATTACAACAAGATAGGAAACAATAGACAGAACGCAAGGAAACTAATATCTCAAATAAAGACATACAGACCTGACTTTGTAATAATTGATGAGGCACAAAACGTCAAAATAAATGACTCTTATGAAACAAGTAAAGATGTGATTAATGAAAAACGTGGAGTAAAATCATCAACACAACGTAGAAACTTGGAAGATGTTGTCACAGCACTTAGAGGTGAACAAACATCACACTTTCAAAACAAGTATCTCAAAAAGAGTAAAAAGAATCAGGCAAAAATGGTAGACAAAGAGAAACGTAAGAACCCATTCAATGTTATGATGTTGAGTGCAACACCTGTTGTTAATTCTGTTGCAGAAGGATTATCATTGTTGAAACTATTAACTGGTGGAGACTATGTGGAACTTGGAACGAGAAACACGTTGAGAAACGCTTACCAATTACACCAACAATATCTACCAGTAATGATGAGATCAAGAAAAAATTTCAACATTAAGATAAATGGTGGAAATGGACTTGACCCAGACAAAGCAGTGAGTGTGCCATACGAAATACCATACGGTAGTATGACAAAAGATGAGTTTGACAAAAAGGGTTTCATGGAGTTAGAACAGATGGCTACAAAAGCTAGACTGCCATACATTCTCAAAGCCATTAATGGTGAACCAACTGTGATTTACACCACATACGTAGGAAACAGTAAAGGTGAACCAGATAGTGAAAGAATAATTGCAACTCTTGAAAACGCAGTTAGAGGAAAGATAAATCCAAAGACCAACAAACCATACACAACTGGACTTTTCTACGGTGATGATAAGACTGGATTAGAACCATTCCTTAATGGTGAGATTGATGTCTTAATCGCTTCAAGAAGTGTTGCAGAAGGTATGGACGGTTTACAAAACGTTTGTCATAATTTAATTCTCAATGGTATACCATTCACCTATGCAGAACTTGAACAAGTCGTAGGAAGATTAGACCGTGAAGGACAAAAAAGTAAAACCCTAAACGTTCACATGATCTTTGCAAGATTTGATGTTCAAGATAAAAATGGTGACTGGCATGAATATGAGTATGACAGAAAGGTAAAGTATGATAGAATTGATTACAAACACCAATTTGCAAACTGTGTAGTCGAAGGTAGACAACCAGCAAAGAAAGAGGAACTAGAAAGAATGAGCAAGAAACAGAAACTAAAACTAATGAGAGACGCTGTTGGTAAAGTGTTAAAGAAGATTGATGACGGAGAGTTAGATGACTGATTTAATTTTATTAACAGGTTTTCGGAGAAAAATCTAATGGACGATAGAGTTCCAAAACACTTGCTGGATATTCAGCAAGATATTGAGGATTCATTGGAGATGTATCTCAATGCTCAATCAGCTAGAGAAATAGACGTGGCAACTGGTAAACTTCAAGGTATACTTGGAACATTGAAACGTTTTCCAAAACATGAAGGCACAAGGGCGCAAGTTCATGTCTCATTGTATGACCCAGCAGAAAAGGACAACGAGGCACAACAATGAATTTTGAATGTGTAAAGTGTGGTCTAAAAGGCAATATGACCAAACATAAGATTCGTAAACACTTTAGAGAACACGAGGTAATGGAAAATGCTTAGGTGTATTAGGTGTAATTTGGACTCGTATGTTGAGATAAGAAAACAACCTGACGGTGAAGGTATGTTCAAAAACTTTCTGAAAAAACGGACATATATGCACTGTAAAGGGTGTGGATTATTCATAGACATGGACGATTACAAAAAGGGAGTTCTAAGACCATGACTGGTTATCTTGGAACATACACTGGTGACAAAGATGATTATACAGGCTATCCATTCGATGAATATCTGTCTAAGTATTATGAATTGGGTGGAAAAGCCACTAGAGATGAATACTTTAGACTGTATGAAATATTTCTAGATCATACATTGGATATTCAAGTTTTCGGAGACCATGTGAAATACGATAACAGGCTGGACGCTTGGGAAGGAGCTAAGAAAGAAATGAAAGTGAATGAACGTGAAGTTGGACGTGTCTTTGGAAGCATTGATGAGGTGACAGCATACACATGAAAATGAATAGTCGAGAAAGGTGTATAGTTTGTTTCAAAGAAGCAACAGATGGGTATGAACTCATTAAACATCATATACAGTATTTCCCAGAAGTCGTATGCTATGTCCATTACAAATGCCATGAAGAAATTCATGCAGGGAAAAGACCTGAGTTAATACAATATCAAGAGGGAGATTCGAGGAAATTTTACAATGACAAAAAAGAGTGAAGAACTAACCGAAAGACAAAAGATTCAAAATCTATTGTTAAAGAATGGATATCTACAAAGCTATTGGAATGGTAATAATGAAACAATGTCACCAACAGAACTTGGACTTAAGAATTATACCAAGTTTTGTTTTTCCACTGGTAGAGCTTCAATGTGGGGTCATAATAGAGACCTACATGACCTAACAGGTAATGAGATAGTCGACTTTGCTGTTCAAAAAGGCTGGTGCATAAGACGATATGATATAGATAAAGACACCAATGTTATTTCACCGACTAAGTTTGGTAATGACTTGTGGGCTGAGTTTGAGTTTTGGATAGACAAGAAAGCACAAAAGAAAATGGCTAGACAACAAAAGATGGACAGTGTGATGGCAAGACTTGGAAAAATAATGACAGTTGAAATGCCAAAGTTCATGGCTAATATGTCAAAGATGATGGCTAGTATGTCACCACCAGAAGATAAGAAAAACAAGCCAAAGAATCGCAAGTCAAACAAATGGAATGATGATGATTGGGAGTGGACTACAACGACTCGAAAGAGGAGAAGAAAAAAGACACCTACCAAGAAAAAGACAAAGAAAGATAGTGATAACTTTGTCAATCCATTTGAACAACCATCTGGTAGAAACTTTTGGAATAACGGAGAATAAAATGGGTAAAATCGCAGACGCTGTAAAGTATGATGATGAATTTGCTAAGATATGGAATGGTATGTCAGAAACTAAGAAAAGACAGTGGTTATTACATGAACATTTCAGAATAATAAGAGAAGATGTTCAAGGTGAGGAGATCAATTATGCAACAGTGTCATTTAATGAACTCAGAAAACATCACCGACAAAGATTCCGTGCTAGATACAATGACTTTGTTAAACCAGAAACGAAACAAGTGACAAATGCTAAAAGTAGAATGTCAGAAAAGATGGAAGGCGTAAAACTCTTGGATATGATTAGGGAACATGACTAAGAAAAAATCATCTGCTGAGAAACTCAAGACTAGACGTGAGTGGTATAGAAAGAACAGGGAAAAGGAATTGGCAAGAAAAAAGCAAGACTATGAAGAACATAAAGATACTAGAGCTGATACAATGTCAAACTATTATCAACGTAATAAGAAAACAATTCTTAAAAGGAGTGCTGTATACAGAAAAAAGAATAGGGATATGATACTCACAAAGAAAAGAGAGTCTTATAGGAGAAACAAAGATGACTGAGGTATACGAATTTCCAAAACCATTCGCAGTTTGTGATGTATGTAATACTGAATTAACAGATGACAAGTATATCGCAATACATGACTTTGGTTGGTATGAAGGTTGGCTATACTGTAAAGACTGTGAGCAAAAATACAAGCCACATAAATGCAGGGTATTTGTAAGACAAGTTCTTGAAGGCGAGGACGTAAGCGACACAATAATTGCTTCACCAATGAAAATTGAGGCAACTGATAGTATGGACGAGTTTATGAAATGGTTTGAGAGAGGCGACTACAAATTCATTGAACGAGATGGAACGACTACACATAAGAAGGGAGACTGAATGGCATTAACAGACTTACAGAAAAAAGAACGTAAAAGAAAACGTGATAGAGAACGGTATAGAAAGAATCGTAAAAAGATTTTAGCTCAGCAGAAAGAATACTATGACGAAAATAGAGATGAAATTCGTGAGAGGCGTAAACCTTACGTGGACGAGTATAATGCTAGACCAGATGTTGCAAAAAAACGGTATAAGAATAACGCTAAAAAGAACTATCAGAAAAAATACCGAGAAACACACCGAGACAAAATAAATGCTAAGGCAAAAGCGAGAAGGGAGAAAGCATGGGATTACGAGTATGCTAGGGCAAAAAAAGCGAGAAGGGAGAAAGCATGACTCTATGTTCTAAATGTCACAAATACATAGAAGATGAGACCGAATGGGTTCAGTGTAAAATGTGTGCAAGAGAAATACCAAAAGGAAGTATCGCTGACTTGGAATGGGATAGACAATGTGATGATTGTATGGCTGGTGTGCCTCTTGAAGAACAGTATCAAGCAGAAGCAGAACACTTTGAAAGGTATGGACATTTTCCAAATATCTTTTGTCAATGTGAGGTAAAGGCATGACATACCACGATACAAGTGAATTGAGAAAGACAATGGACGAAGCTGTGGATAAAGCAAATCAGATAACAAATAGAATGAAAAAAGATCATGGACATTCTAATGGGTATCTTGTTGCAGAATACACTCATACCAAACCAAAAGATAGTATCTGGTATGATGGTGAAGTGTGTCTTTATTGGACACAAGATGATTTTGCACTGAGAAGTGGTGACAAAGTTATTTTGGGTGTTGCACCTATATTCATAGAAAAAGATGAACAATGGCAATTGAGAATGTTCAAAGAACTCAAGGCTAACCTGATGGCTATACGGAGTGGATATTTACCACAATGACGGAAAAGAAAAAAACATACTTGCAAAAGAAAGATGGTAGTGTTGAAGAAATGGGAGACCCATACGAGTATGAAGGATATGGTTCAACAGGTCATAGAGTAGATTATGGTGGTGATATGAGAAATGGTGGTGATAAGTATGTGGAAGGTGAATACTTCCATGAATTTCGGCAGAATGCTCAAGACTCACAAAAACTTCACTGGAATGTGGTTGGAATGTTCACAGTATTAGAAATGTGGAAACGTCATTTGTTGAAAACATCAAGGGCAAAAATGCACCTACATCGAGACTACGGCTATAATGATCTATTCATAAAAGATCAGAACTTCAAAGCATAAACTGAGTCACATACCAAGTGAGATATAATGCCATAATACAACCAATCAAAAATTTACGCTGACGCTTAGGTAATTTAGCGTATAGGCGTGTGGCTTTCCACATTTTATCGGAAAACCATGCGTCCTTTCCAGTTTTTTTCCACATTTTGTGGTCTAGTTTTTGTATTCCACTCATCATTTTACGATTTAACCAAGAATGAAATAATATTGAACCCATGATTAACTTATCAAATTTTAGTAGAAACAGACCAGCAAACACCATAGGCAGATAGTCAATTATGACCATAACAGGTTTGACCCAGTATGGCTGGTATGTCATATTTTGTATCATGTTATCAAATGCAACATAAGAATACAAAGCAAGTGTAGAAGAAAGAACCACTGTGATTACTATTGCGTCAAGTAGACATACATACCAGTTTGGAACATTCTTTTCTCTAGCAAATTTCTTAGTTTCCTTGATTTTCTCGAATAAATCCATGCCCTTTTAATTTTATATTGTAGAGCAAATAAGTCAATCTATGGAATATGTTTGGACACCTATAATTCCATTCACGCCTCAGAATGTTAGAAAAGTTCCTAACAATAAGGGTGGTGTATACAAATTCTATGATAGATTTATGCAGTGTATCTATACAGGCAGGGCTTCTGGTTCAATATATGGAGACCTAAGACATAGACTTCAATCGTATTACCAAGATGATGATTTTAGAGAACATAAGACAAAAAAGAAACTAAGACAAGACATATCATATTTCAACTGGGCTGTCATATCTAATAAGAGACAACGTAGAGCAACTGAGAAAAGTTTGAAAAGAGATTTCTTTGGTAGAAAGTTAAAACATAATTGGAATTAGTGTTGTATGATGATCAGCTTTTAGTTTAACCTAATACTTATTACCCCAACCCACATAACCAATTTCACATGGTAGGTTTCAATCGAAATAATCATTTGATCGTTATATCGGTGCGATCAATGAGGGGAAATATTTCGATTAACCTACTATGAAGGAGATGATACAATGGAATTAGAAAAGATCCGAGAAGAAAAACCTACTATCTTTGAACTTGCTGAACGTAAGGACGAATTACAGATTAACAACTTTGATTCGTCATTGAAAGAAGCTTATGTTTACGAGATTCAAGGTAAGCCAGTTCTATCCTATGTAGGTCTTAAACACGCAGTGATTCTAATGGCACAAGGTGGTAATCCACTTAGTGTAGTTTCTGAAAAAACAGAACTAATCAAACCAGACGATGACAAACTGACGTGGTTTTGGGATAGCACAATCGTTGTCAAGAACAGTAAGACAGGTCTTGAAACAATGGGAAATGCTAGTGCAACATTGTATAAGGGAAATATCATGCAAGAGTTCTCCAAGAGAACTGCCATGAGTAAGGCTGAACGTAATGCTCAGCGTAAACAACTCCCTGAACAATTACTTGCCAATCTAATCAATGATGTGAGAGGTGAGACTGTCTCAGTTGCTCAGCAAGTAAAAGACACAAAGTCTGACGAAAAAACCTGTGATGGTAAACATGATGAATGTCAGAAGGCTGGAAAAACCCTTTCATCTGGTGTTTGTCTACATTGTGGGCTTGTTCGTAAGGAGAGTGGACAATGACACATACGGAGAGATGTGCTTTGTCCATCTCCGACAAAACAAAGTGTAAGTGTGAATGTGGTGGTAAATTACATGGACACTCACGAGAGGAGAAATAATAATGGCACAAGAAGTTAGTCTAAATGATTCTGAAATTTCAGAATTACTGGACAGAATAAAACGACTTTGGCATAAAAAACGCAAACAAGGAAAAGACTACAAACAGAAAGGTGCTGATGTTTCTGTTGATTGTAAAGCAAATCATAGAACCAGCCCATGTGATGAATGTAGAAACCCAACATACGTTGAGAGAGGAAGTAAGGAAGAACAAACCGTACATGAACAAATCAACGTTGCTGAGGGAATACTCAAAAGACAACAAGAGAATTTCCCTGAGACATTAAAGTGGGCTAAAGACGGATTCCAAATAACAGATTGGGAAGATGACTCTTGGAAAGATAAACCAAGACAAGTTTCACAGTCTGATAAAACAGTTGAGGAATTAGTCAATCTAAAAACAGATTACAATGACTTAAAGTCAAAGTATGAAGAACAACGAAAATTCAACACTGATTTGATAAATCGTATCAAAGACTGTGAAGAAAAAGTTGATAATTTGCGTGGCAAAGTTGATGGATTGGTAGGGGGTAGATAACCCTGCCTTCCCTTGATTTTTTTGATTATCTGAGAATATCCAATAAATATTTGGAACATAAGAAAGACCCTGACTTTGAAAAAGAATTTGATTTTATGTTTGTGGGTGCTACACAAACAAACATCGTAGGAAATCTGTTTATTGTAGGAGAAAGAGAATGAGTTTATCAGAAGCAGAATGGGAGTCATTAGGATATGATGAAATTCAATCTGATGGCACAATAAAACGTGTGAAGAAAAAAAAGAGATGGTATGATTGATATGCAGAACGAAACTATCTCAAACTATAAGACTCAAGGACTGAATGTATTTTATATTCCACAAGGGCGAACATTCACGACTGATGACTGGGAACAATGGACTACCAAGAAGAATATGTCCGTTATATCACCAAATGGAAATATTGGAATAATCTGTGGTAAAATGTCTGAGAACCTGATGATACTAGACATTAGGCAGAAAGATATGTGTGAAAAGGTATTGCCTAACTGCTTCAAAGATACACTGGTGGTTCAAACTGCTACTGGTGGATATCATATCTATCTCAAATTACCACGTTTGGAAAGTATGGACGGTAAAAAGGTTAGTTCAATTACAGTAAGAAAAGATTCTTTCAAAGTCGACTTGAAAGTAGATGGCTATGTTATAGGTGCTGGTTCTGTTGATAGTAATGGGAGAGAATACAAAGTTGTATCTGAGACCACCACAATTATGAAAGATTCACCACGCATAATACTTGACAATCTGAATGAATTAGGATTCAAAGATAGTAGTTTGATGGGATTCAAATCAGCAACGTCATTGAAGCAATCAGAAAACAGATGGAGATGTGTGTCATGTTGGGGTGAAAAGGACATTATAGGTAAAAGCATACGAGACCCAGTATTTGATCATTGTAAACAAATGAAACATGACATCGAAATATTTGGAGACCCTGACGCAGTTATTGTAAACGACTTCATATCTGAAACACAAACTCAATTGAGACGTGGTGTGAAAGAGGAAAACATACGAGACTCTATGAGAGAATGGAATGTTCAAAATGGTAGTAAAATAGATGATGTCACATTTGAAAATAGAATAGGAGAGGTTATAGACACATGGAACTCTAATCGAGAGTCAACGGCTGATGAGGAAGTAAATGAGGACGGTGAAGATTCTAATCAAAAGTTTGCACAAATGATCATGGAGAAATATACTTTCAAATGTATGGACGATAACCATGACCTGTTATACTATGATAATGGTATCTATGTGTATAATAATAAAAAAGCTGAAAGTTTAATCTCAGCAGAATGTGAAAGAGTAGTTCCAAATGCAACTATTAAAAAAATAAACGAAATAATTGCTATTGTAAAGAGAAAGAATTTTGTAGATAGAAAGTGGTTTGATAGAGACGCTGAGCAGATAAATTGTATTAACGGTATTGTCAATATACAAAATGGTGAGTTATTACCACATACAGTTGGTTGGTGGAAATGTCAAGATTGTGAATGGGTAGGATATACAACTGATGAAAGAGATACGCATAAAGACGTAGAGATGAAACACACCATAATTAATGAGGGATTATATCGAAGTCAGATACCAGTAGAATATAATAAAGAATATGACCCACCTACACAATTCTTAGATTTTCTTAAGGTGTCAATTGGTGACTGGAAACAAACAATTCAAATTATAGAGTCTATGGCTTCATGCCTATTACGAACAAGTGCATTTGAGAAGGCTTTCATGCACATTGGTAGTGGGTCAAATGGTAAGTCTACATTTCTAAGTCTACTCGAGAAGATGTTAGGTAGACAAAATGTAGCCCATATGAGTCCACATCAATTGGAAAGAGAAAGATTCGCCACAGCCGAACTTGAAGGTAAAATGCTCAATGTATATGCAGATATAGTTTCTGAGACTTTGACATCAACTGGAAAACTAAAGATGGTTATTTCTGGTGATGAGATAAGTGGTGAGAGAAAACATAGAGACGCTTTCAATTTCAAACCTTATGCAAAACTAATGTTTTCTGCAAATCAACTACCAGTTGTAGAAGATGAAACAACTGCCATGTATAGAAGGTGGTTTATTTTCAAATGGGATCAAAAGTTTGAAGGTGTAAACCAAGATAGATTCTTGATTGATAAATTAACAAAACCAGTTGAATTAACTAATCTGTTTTCCATGCTTGTTGAAGTAGCAAAGACACTGACAAACAATCATTATAAATTCAGATATGAACCAACAGCCAAAGAGATAAAAGATTCATGGTTAGAATTAGCAGACCCAATTGAAAAATTCATTGATGAGAGAACTACCAAAATGTCTAGTGGGTATACAATGATAGTAAAATTATACAACTCTTATCAGAAATATTGTAAAGAGAAAGGTCTGGTTCCAAAGACTCAGAAGTATTTCTATCAGAAATTCTCATCTATTACAGGTATAGATAAAACACAGAAACGTTCTGGCGACATGGTTGAGAGAGTCTATGAGGGAGTAGTTCTGAATGATGATTTAATAGAAGATAATACATCAAAAGGACAAGGCACGTTATTCGGAGATGATGGTTAATGCACTGTCGATTTTGTGATGAAAATGTCACTATTCGTGGAACTGAACATAGAGTTGTTTTTGTAGAATTGCGTGATAGACTATGCCGAGATTGTTTGATAATGTTTGGTATAATACCAATTAACATATACAATTCAAAGGATTGGGAATAATGGTTAGGTGTAGATTTTGTGCATGGTCAACGATGAGAGCAAAAACACATACTGAGTGTTGGATAGAAGAACAAGCCTGTAAGAAATGTTATGTTGATATTCTTGAGAGATTCAATTGGTCTCCATTAGCAAGAAGTTATTGGAATTTACATTATGTAGATGGTGATGAATAGATGATAGAATGTGATAGATGTAGGGAATTGATATTTGCCACATATGATGAATATGGTGGTGGTTGCGATCAGGCTAATGAGGTATATCGAAAATATTTCATTGAACATCCATTCCACAGACAGCATTTTATCGCAGTTGTAAGGGAATTAATGCGAAAAGTCTTAGTATGTAATGATGATGAAACACTGCATAAGATAACAAAGGGTGAAATTTGATGTTTTTGAAGCTGTTCTTTATATGTGAAGCTAGTAAATCAAAATTACTTTTTCAGCTCTATAAGAAAGAGAGAGAATGTCTCTACGAAAAAAGAAAGTTGAGACAACTAGCTTCACACTCACGCCTGAGTGACAGTACGGAACCGTACTATGTGCGATCAGGGGGATATGTATGACAAAAGCAGTAAAACACGTCCAAAATGCAAGAACGAAAGACAGTCGTGAGGACTGGGAAACACCGAAAGAGTTGTTTGATACCATATTTCAAAGGTTTGGTTTTAATCCTAAATTAGACGTATGTGCAACTAAGAAAACCACAAAATGTCCGATTTATTACACAAAGAATGATAACGCATTAGTCAAGAATTGGGATAAAGATTGGTTCTGTAATCCACCATATTATGAGACTGCAAAATGGATTAAAAAATGCAGTGAGGAACATTGGAAATGGGGTAAAAATGGCGTGGCTTTGATATTCAACCACACACCGAATATGTATTTTGATTATATCTATGACTTGAAAAAAGACAGATTTTACCCTCATGTGAGAGTATATCCTATCAAAAGTAGAGTCAAATTTCTACTAGATGGTAAACCAATACGTGATAAATATGGGCGATTACAAAATGCACCATATGACTCATGTTGGGTGGTATGGAAATGAGTGAAATATTTGTCAGTTTAGAGTGTCCTAACTGTGAAAAGTCAGTTTTATACGTTAAGACTAGATTCAATAATCATAGGAGATACTGTTCAAAACAATGTCAAAAGGAGTATTATCATGTTGAAAAAGAGTAGAATACCGTATGGTTATATCCCTTGTAGAAATGGGTGTGGCGCATTAATACAACATAGTAAAGGTTCGAGAGGTAGACCAAAAGAGTTCTGTGATGATTGTTATAAGAAATCTAAAAAGGAATACCTCAAGTGGCGAATGAGTAAGAAGTAATTATTTAATTTTAAATTCTAATTTTTTGCCATCAAGACATTGGCTAGTTGGCAATACAAATTTGGAAGAAATTTTGAATATACTTGTCAGAATAAATTACGTGGTTTAGGATTTTATGTTGTACGTTCTTATGGTTCAAAAGGAGTGTTTGATTTGGTGGCAGTTCCACCTAAAATCCCAGTAAATGATTACCCTGCTGGAACACTATTAATTCAATGTAAGACAAGTAAAAATCCAAAGAAGGCTGGATATGTCAGACCAGAAGAATTGTCAAGATTGAAAGCAAGTACGAAATGGCTTGGAACACCGATTATTATGTATAAATTGAATGGTAGGATTACTTGGAGAAAACCATGATTTGCTCAGCTTGTCAAAATGATATACTTGTCAAAGATGGTAATCGTAAGATAAAATGTATGTCGTGTAATGCAACATGGTATAACAATATAGGAGAACATTGTCAAGCCTGTGAATTTGATAAGGGTCTTACACAAAGATATGCAAATACCATCTATTGTAAGGTCTGTAATTCCAAATGGAGAAACGCATATCTCTCACAATTTGGGAAATCTCAGCGTGGATATTATGCCTCAAAATACAAGGCTAGTAGAAAATACTAAAATATTTAATTTTAAATGCTAGGATCTTGTCATTTTCGACATGGGTTTAATGGACAAATTCCAAAAAAAGAAAAAAGAATCTGAACCTGAGTCAGAACCACTAAGACCAAACATGAATGAGGTATCTGCACCATCAGAAGCAACTGTTCAAAATCAAGCAGATTCAATTGCACAGATGGAAGCTCAATTGGCTAAGGCAAAAGCCGAAGTCGAAGCACGACAGATAGAACCTGAACCAGTAGAGACTCAACAAGTTGCTGAAAAAGAAATTGCAGTTCCACAAGATTCGGAAGCTTTTGTTCAACACCTTCAAAATGAATTTGCAAGAGTGTTTAGACAAATGAGACCACTTGAGGATCACTTGATTGAAATCGAGAATTTATTGGCAAAGTATGGTCAAAAACCAGAAGTGCCAAAGGACTAGAAAAAATTGTCATTTGGTGGATTTGGTTATGGCGATGATCCAGAAAATCGTAAGCAAAAGCGTAGGGAAATAAAGAAAGCAAGACGAAAAGAAAAGGAACGTCAGGCTGAAAAAGACAAGCGAAAGGAGAATCGTAAAGTCAAACAGAAATGGCGTAAGCTGAATGATGGTGGTATTGCTTATGGTAATAGTTTCAAAATAGGTCGTGGTGGATTAATCTGTTTTTCAGTTATTGGTGTATTTGCAGTATTCATGGCATTTGCTATGTCAACAGTAGATGTTGATGAGGCTGGTGAATGTGTATCTCCATTTTGTAATATTGGAAAATTTTTGTTTGAGGAAAAAGAGGTAAAACCTGAAATCCCAATGGAAGATAGAGACTTTTTACCACCTAGCGAATTTTTAATTCCTTTTGCAGAAGCTAGGGGAGAGGACGAACCAAAATGCTACACTGCAAAAGCCTGTGAAAAACTAGATGAGATTGAAAACAAGAAAGATGATGACCCAAAGAAAGAGGCAACAGTTGATGAAAGAAATCAGGCAGTAGTAGACAAAAAGGCAGAAGTCGAGAAGTTAAAATCTGACTTACAACGAGATGAAGAAGAATTAAGAGATAAGATAATTGAGAGGTCTGACAAGGTTAATGACCGAAATACATTCCAAGCCAAAGTCAAGAATTTAGAAGATGATTTTGAGAGAATGGAGAAAAAATATGAATCTGAGAGAGACTCCTATCAGGCAACAGAACAAGAGAAACAAGAGTTTGAAGAACTAGAGCAGAAATATCTGAATTTGAAGAAAGATTATGAAAGGGCAATTTTTGATTATGAGAGGGCTGAAAATGACGTACAGCGATTAGATGATGAGATTGATAATCTTAGAAATTCCATCAGGGTCAATGAATTGGTTCTACCAGTCTTATTAGATGAATTATCAGAAGCTAAATTCAAGGCAAATATCATACATAGAGATCATCAATTTTTCTCAATCATATTATCGCAGACTTGTATGAAAATGATTGAAGGTGGATTCAATGAAAAAAAGACTGCACTGGTTGATGAAACTGGTTGGGTTTATGGAGAGATAATTGAAAACAAATGTCCTACATACGAACAGCTTCACGCTATGTTTGATAATACAGTTCCATTCGTTTCTGGTGGCTTTGTTGAAAATGAGAGTGGCACAGATATTATGAGAGAACCAAGTGGCTACAAAAATTATTGGAAATATTATCAACAATTAGGAAGTTGGAAAATAATCGCAGTTGACCCAGACGCTGAATGGAAGAAACGTTCTGTGGTCATTGAGGTTCAAGCTAATGAGTTTCGATATGCAGAAAAACTTGGGTCAAGTGACAAGACATTATCATATACACCATTGGCAAGATATGTTAATGGAACTTTAGTGGAACCAAAGATTACAACATTCAACAATGTCCAAGTTTATGACAAATGTAATGGAGCTATGGTTGCACCAGACGTTGACCTAATTGCTCAAACGATTAATTATTTCCTTGAAGAATGTTCTGAGGACTTACACCCAAGAACTGCAAATATCACGATGTTGAATTATTTTGATAATGCAAAAGCACAGCTTGATTCTGCGTATTATGGATATATGAACTGGTTAGGTGGGGTAATGGAGACTTGTTTAGTCAAATGTTAAAATGGACTAAATGTCCACAATGCAGAAAATCTATTCCATCGAATAGATTCGAGTGGCATTATGAACATAAACATCTAATGAAACGAAAAGAACTAGAGCATAATCACGGTTATTGGGTTATACCAGATAGTGTCACAAAAGGAGTTATGGGTCTTGATAATACAGTGTGATATCTGTTTTAGGAATGTCAAAATGAATGAACTTTCTAGGTATGATGGCAAATTTCACTGTTCTAGGTGTCTGAAAAAAAAGATACGATATGAGTCTAAAGGGGGTGATAGTTGATGGACGTAGCACAAGGAGCTTGGTTGTTATACTTTTCAATAGCAGTAGTAGGAATAGTATTGGCAGTAAAAAGACGATATGCTAGACTTAATAAGAAAAGGCAATCCCTCGAACAAGATAAAGATGAACAAGCATGGGATTAATCCTCTATTTTCTTTTAAATTCTAGTTTTTTTATTGTCTGATATGCCTCTCGTGACAGATGATAAAGGTAATCCACCGAGACCTAAATTACCAAAGCCTGAGTTTACGATTGGCGTTTCTAATCTTGAGGACGTTATCAATCCACATCATGTTAAAGGAGTAAAGTCAGCAAGAAAGTATATTTGCTCAGTAGGAAAATGTTCAGGGGTTGACGTATAATTGCTGGACATAAGCTACATAATGGGTTTTATTGGCGTTGCAATTGGTCTTGTTATCGGCATAATGATTTATTCCGAAGTTGAAATGTCAGTAGATTGTCCAGCACAAGCAACTGACCCAGATGGATATGAAGCTTGTGCAAGAGCAAAGTCAATATCTTGGACAGTGATTTCAATCGTTCCAATAACGATGTTTTTTACACTTTTCACAATTTTTGGTGGGTTCAGCAAATTGGGAAGTTCCTAAAACTTTGGGTAGAAATCCACCACCAAAATGTAAGAAATGTAATGACGTTTTCTTAACAAATCCTAAATCCAAATTAAAAGGAATTTGTAGAGAATGTGAAAATGATGTTGGTATGCAAAGACTCGGAAAAGGCTTTAGAATGGTCTAATTTTTCTTTTAAATTCTAGTAATAATTTTGATTAACATGGCTAAGAATAGACACCTAAAATCATCTACTCCACGAAAGGATCAGATGGACGCTTATGTTAACCGAGTAGCAAACGAGGAATACAAAGCAATTGTGAAGAAAGGTAAAGGTCTCAAAAGACCATACTAGATAATTTTTAATTTTAAATTCTAGTTCTTTCTTTATTTTTCATGGCAGTATGTTCAAAATGTAAAAAACGAAATTGTGGTTGTAAATACAAAACCAATGTCTTAGATCCAAAAGAAAAAACTATCGCAAAGAAATTTTGGAGTACGAATTGAGTTTTAATGCTGACAATCATAAAACCGTAGTTATGATGATGGCTTGGAAAATGGCTTTGAAAGAAGAATTGAGAGGAATTAGAGTAAATGACCAATAATGTTGATTCAATGTTTGGATTGGCTTTTGGTGTTTTAGGAGCTGGTATTGCATTAAAATTTACAGATGATATGATTAAGGAGTTAAACAAAAATGGAAAAAAGGCTAAAAAACGTAATCGCAAGTGCAAGTGTTGATTCTGACGGTCTCCATGTAGATGGAGATACTAAGAAAATGCCGAGTGGGAATCTTTCAGTTGATATTAAAAAAATGAGGTTAAGACCATGAGTTGTGGTTTTGAAGGCTTAGGTTTAGACACAATAATACTCGGTGTATCTTTTACAACTGTTGTGGCAGTATCAGCTTTCACGTTTTACAGAATGGAAAAGTATCTCGATAAGAGGGATCTCAATAAAAAAGAGGTAAGAAAACAAATTGAGTAGATGGAGACCTGTCGTATATTATAGAAAAGGGTTGTATGAAAATGTCATGCGATTCACTGAGACTTATGCAACAAAAGAACAGGCTATCCGAGAGGGTAAAAAGACCCAAAGAGAATGGGAGAGATTGAACCCTAAACCATCAGGTTCAACATCAAGAGTCACAGCCGTTCAAGTGGGTGAATATCCTAACAATAAGGCTATTTTGAAAGTAATGAAAAAAGAGAGGGAATTTGAATTTGGGTTTTAAACTACCTAGTTGCACTTGTATGTGTCACTTTAATGATGACGAAGATGATGGGTATTCTCAACGAGAATGTATGTTTTGCGATTGTCCGTAGATGAGGAAGAGAGACCAGAATGGGATTGGATAAAAAGGAAAAAGTAATGCCATCTTACAGATCATATTCATTTGCATTAGACAAGGAATCTGAATTGCGAAGATTATACTGGACTACTGGAAGAAGAAATTTAATTTTAAAAACAACTACTAGGGAATAGAAATATGGTAAAAACCGTATTTGAAGAATTTGGTTCAAATTTTGCAGAACTAATCAAATCATCAGGCAGTGGTCTGAAAGGAATTTTTGATTGGGGAAAGTAATTTGGTTGAAAAGAAACTCATTACTGATCTTAATGAGATTTATTTTGAAATAGGTGGTGTATGTGCCAACTAAATCAAAACATAATCCGACAAAGAAACCAATGGTGAAACCACATGGTTCAGTACGTGAATGTAAAATTTGTAAGGTTCCACATACAATAAATCAACATCGTCATCATGGTAAAGACGCATACAAAACACATCATAAAAGAAAGAAAAATTAGATAGTTTTTTGTCAAAACATCACTCTAACTATACTTATATGTGCATTTTTTCTCAGCTTGAATAGTAATATGCTTACCTCAACTGTGAGACCAAAGAGTATTAAGTTGACTGGAAGAAAAATTATCTATTATAACGAATTACGAATTATCAATTGTAAAACCTGTGGCACTGATTTACGTCACAATTGGGTATTGTCATTAAGGAATAGACATTACAAATGTATTCCATGTGGCAAACAATGTTCAATACTATCAGATGATTTTGAGATACCATGTGGAAGGCAATAGTAGGAGTAGCATTTTGTATCGGTGGCTGTGCTATGGCATGGTTATCGTATAATGGTATAGTATTCTTATCACCAGATGGTCAAATTATTGTAAATATTTAATTTTAATAGTTAAATAGTTGTAGGAATTGTATCAATATGACCACCACAAGCTCTAAGACCATAAGAGTTTCATGTCCTACCATAAGTGGTGGTCATTATTGATTATAGATGATTCTGCTATGATTCAAGGTTCATGGATTGCTATTGGTTTGATTGTTGGTATATTCAGTTCCATCTGGGTAGCCTCTCGTATACGCAGTTGGGAAAAGAGAACATGGCGTGAGGATTTGAAATAATGAGTCATAATGAACTATGTTTGGTTTGTAAGAAACCAATGACTGAGCATAATAGATTTGAGGAATACAAATGTCTGCAGACAATTGACCACGCATTTGAGTTATTGCGTGAGGAACTATTAGAACACAAGACTAACAAACACGATTAGGGTCTTATATTGGGCGTTTTTTTGCCTAGAAAATTGGCGAACTTAACCGAATAATTTTCTTCCACCATTATGGACGATTATACTCATTTACTCGTAAGGACTCATACTATAATGATAATATGAGTAAATCAGAAAAGCTGGTTTTTTCGTTAATTCTGACTTACAAATTTACCATCAAGATCAAGCTTGTTAATCATCAATGTTAATCATTCACGTTAATCATTGGTGTTGATCTGTATATTTGACTATGATAATTTTTTTGATTTTATTTTTTTATTATTTTTTTTATTTGTTATCTTTACTTTATTACAAGTATTATGATAATATTTAATTTTAATAATTAATTAATAACGTTTTATTTTATCTATGTCCACTATAGCTGAGGCTATCGATTCTAGCAAGGTAAATACTGCTGTGATACAAGATCAGCTCAAAGAGAAAGATGACAAATACAAAGACTGGACATACGTGACACACAACGGTAGGAACATTCCGTTCAAGAAGGCACAGTCGATACATACTGTATGGGATAGAACTATGCAACATCAGAAAGGACATATGTGGACTGGGATATTATTGATAGGGCAGTCAGGGTCTGGTAAAACAACATTAGTGAATGGGCTGATTCATTATCTTCATACAAATGGCAAGGAGTATGAGATACATAGAATGAGTGGAGACGAAATTAACAACATGGATAAAGTAATTGACAAGCTCACAGTTGGTAAAAAACATTTGATGTTCTTTGATGACGCTTCATACTCGCTAGGAAATTTGACTGCAAAACAAGTAGACGCATTGAAAGCTTCATTGACCACTATTCGTCATAAAGTCCAAGCAAACGTTATTGGTGTCTTTGCAACACATTACACAAAAGCTCTCGATAAATTTTTCAGGTCTCAGGCAGTGATGATATTTACTTCCACAAGTGCTACTGAGAAGTCAAACTTGTATGAATTGTTTAGAAAGGATATGAACAAGATATCGGTCTTTGGTAAGGTATACACTAAAGCAACGTTCTATGGGTATTGGGATCAGACCGTTGATATGTTTGATGGTGAAGTAATACGGTATACGTTCTCAGAACCATTTAGACCTGTTTTAGTTGCTTTTGGTGATGAAGTAAGGGCGTGTCTGGTTAGAGTAGAAGAATGTGAAGTATGCAACCCACCACCTGATTTTAAGGGTAAATTGAAAGGATTTGACCCACGCCAAATGCAAGAGAACCCTGAGGAGTCTGTCAATAAATTACTGGAAACCGTACTAGATAGGGGATTAGGACTTGAAAGGATAAGATTGTGCATAGCACTTCACTTATGGTTAAAACATGATGACCAGAAGCTATTACCATCAAAAGAGAAAACTTTGATAAATTTTTTCAGGTCAATGGAGAATTACATAGATATACCAAAGTCATATTGGTATGCAGTAATTGATGAGATTAAGGGAAGGAAATTAGCAAGAAATGAGACATTTAAACAATTGATGGACGAGGAGAATGTATCACCAGAAGAAAGGGAAAAACGTTATCGTGAGAATTATAATAAATTACAACAAGAATACAGGGATAAGAAAATGATACAGAAGGAAAGGCGAAAAAAATACACCCAGTCAAAAAAGGGATTTGGACACGGTAAAGACGGAATTTTGGATAAACCAACTGATTCGACAATGGAAAAGATTGAGGAGTTAAAAGATGAGTGAGTTAGACTTAGAGGCTATTTTAGAGGAAAACATTGAAGATGACGGTGATACCCTAGCAGACCCAATTGGGTATGATAAACCCAATAATATGAGAATACAAGACCTAATACCACGTAAGGACAAAAGACTGAGAAAACGAGCAAAAATTTTGTTTCGTATACGTTATATGATTAATCATGGATTTACACCTAAACAGATGGTTGAGGACTTGGAACCTATTGAAGATTACAAACAGCTAAGAAGATGGCTATACATGGGTAGAGACGAAAAACTGTATACTCAAGAACAAGTAGAAGCTACATTGGCATGGGAGTCAATTAATGATAAATCAGTAAAAGAGTATCATAGAGTCCATAAATTGATGTTTCAGCAGATACCTTGTATTGCAGACTTTAAAGAAGCTAAAATAAAGAATGTTCGTGTTTGGTCGTATATGAAACATATACAGACTGTATGCGATGTAATTGAAAAATATCCTTATCAATTACTTGATTCTGAAAACTCATTAACATTATTGGCTGACGCATTATCTGTATTCAATAAAAAGACAGGTAAGCCACTTTCAGATTATATTGCTTCATGGCGAACATTTTTTCAACATCATGGTATAACCATACCAAAAGGATTTAGATCAGGTGCATTACAGGTCACACCACCGAACAAATACCCTGATGTCGAATTAACTGATAAGCAGTTTGAAGAAGGTCTGTATTGGCTTGATGAACATCACCCTGAATATCTCAAGTTCTTTGCTGTCCAACATGAAATATTTGCTCGTTCAAGTGCAATATCACAATGGACAGTGAATTATGAGTTAAAGCAGATGGAAGTTGATGGTGAACTATGTGAGTATTTGGAAATACCACGTTTCTATGAAGCAAAAACTGGTGATTACTGGACAAAACGTGTTTTTGACCACCGTGTTATCCATATATTGCAAAATATTGAAAAAAACACTGATTTTTTCCCTAAAATCAAGTATTTCAAAGTGTATAAGACAAAATATCACAATGCACTACGTGAAATGTATAGAGAAATTGGGATTTTACCGAAAAACGCAACTTCAATTGACCAATTAAAGCGTGGAACTAAGGAATATTACATTTTTAGAGAACCAGCATACGTTTTGAGACATTCAGGTGCTAGAATGTGGGTTAGAAGAGCTAATTACAATGCTAATCTAATAGCAACTATGGGTTGGAATGACGTTGGAATACTTACAAAGCACTATGCGTCAACTTCTGACGCAGAATTTTTCTCACAACGTGTTTGTGAAGTATGTAATCCCAGAAAACATAAATTTGACAATATGGAATTTTGTTCAACGTCTCACGCATTATTACATTACCAGAGGGAGAAAATTGCTAGTTGAAATTTTAGCTAATACATGGAATACTTACAGAATGGGTCTTACAAACTCAGTTCAACATAATGATTTTGACTCAGCTATCCTATTTTCACAGTGTATGAATAGGGCTATACCACAGATATCAAGACCAGAAATACCTGAATTTCCAATTGCAAAAGGCTTGGTAGATGATATCAATATGAAACAAAACAAGTGGTTTTGGCTGTTAAACAATCAGCCTAAAATCGAGGAACATATATCAAAATGGATATTTGTTAATCTCCAAAAAGCACAAGAACTCTAATTTTTTAATTTTAAATCCTAGAGTTAGTCACTTGAATTGTATGTATATTCTGCTTTTCGCATTACTAGCTGGGCTAGGGTATGGTGGACTCCTATGGAGAGATAAGCCTATGCTTTTAGGTCTATCAATCATAGCAATTGTAGTTTTGATGTTAGCACCTATGGATTCAGATATAACATTCACATTGAATACTGATGTTGATACAGATGGGTCAGAAAATGGTGAGACCACTGACCTGACAACTGTTGGCACTGATACAATTGTTCTTCTAAGTCTCACTGAGGGTTGGAATTATACTGTCTGGTTATGGCTTCATGTTGCATTATTACTTGTGTTATCATTTTTCTTTTTATCATCAATGTTGGGGTTGCGTGACTAATGCTTCTCAACATATTCATGTTATTCATTTGTTTGAACACAGCATGGGGAATAACTGCTGTTGAAGGAACACCAGTTTACTTGGAAGATGGTTGGGATTGTTATTATGATGTTGACAATGTTCAATTAGATCCTACTGGAACTGAGGGTGGAATTGATTTAGTAAAAGATGAAATGTCGTTCCCTACAAACTCTACATCAACTGATCTGAATTTTGGTGATGGCACTGTATTCAATTCGATAACAGAAAGCCTAGAAGCGTCATACAAGGCTATTGAAACTATGAAAAACTTTGTTTCAAGTTCGTATATAGGTAATACATTAGATAACGTTATGATGAGTTGCACATTAGATAAACTTCAAACATTTGAAGATCAAGCACAGTGTGAATCACATAATTATGATTTCTGTGACACCTTGACATACCCAGCAACTAATCCTAATTACAATGGATTGTATAATCAAGCCAATCCAGTTTGGGATTACATGACAGATGGATTAAGTATCATACTATTCTTTTTGGCTATCGTGTCTGTATTCTACTGGGTCACTGGTAGAGGTCACATACTCTCATCATAGTTCAAATCAAAATTTTGTGTTAAATACTTCTTATTTCCCAGAAAAATTACAATGATTGACATAAGCTATATTATGGGATTCATTGGCGTAGCAGTTGGATTAATTATTGGAATCCTCATCTACTCAGAAGTTGAGGCAGCCATTGACTGTCCAGCAGCCGCTACCAACGCAGACGGTAACGAAGCTTGTACTAGAGCTAAGGGAATCGCATGGACAGTAATTTCCATTCTCCCAATTAGTATGTTCTTCGCCCTATTTGCAATATTTGGTGGCTTCTCAAAAGTATCTGCATAGACACTCACGAGAAAAGAACGTCAAGAAAACTGGAAGAAACCAGTCTAAAAAACACCCTTTTTTAATTTTAAATTCTAGCAAACTTTAGAAAAATCGTATGGCAGTTAATGTTGTTCTCCGTGCAATTGTATCAATATTTGCTATCGGTATTGCGATGATAGCTTTCTTACCAGCAGTTTATGAATTATACTATATGCAAGACCTCTGGGACACTGCACCAGCCGAAGCACTCCAAATTCGTGATAATTTATACGCAACTTTCCTAAGTTTGCCTCTATTCCTTATCGGAGCTGTATTCCTTTGGTCGTATATGTCCACTACGAAGAAGGATTACTATTGAGGGAATATGAAACGATTTGGATTAGTTCTTTTTGCCTTATTACTCCTAACAAGCACTATCACAGCCGTAGCACCACCCACAATGGCTACTGCACAGACCATAGCAAATAGCACAAGTCCGTATGTTTTACAAGGTTCTGAATTTACAAACTCTACTGGAACATTTTGGAAAGATTCAAGGTATTGGACATTTCATGTAGGTAATGCAACATACTCAGAAAAACCATTTCCATATGTAGGAGACACACAACCAAACACTCCACTCAAGTGGGATTCTACAACAGAATCATTCATACACGATGATACACCACCACCAATTCAACCATTCATACCAAATTCAACACCAACCACTCCACCACCAGTTCAAACTACAACACCATATGTAGCACCTAACTATCAACCTCAACAGATAGGAGAACCAGCACGATACCCAATTAACCTAGATACTGAGACTTATTCAATTAGAGAACAGGTTCAACCAGACGGTTCTATTGACGGTGTGCAGACAATCTTTGG
>MDSW01028108.1_pt1 | contig 30531 bp, 29 predicted proteins | sample 811171 | NCBI WGS metagenome assembly MDSW01 (sample SAMN05326641, study PRJNA326480) | marine metagenome | isolation source: seawater | place: Atlantic Ocean: North West | collected 2012 | reverse complement strand
TAAAATAAATATACTTAATCTAAATATAAAAGGATCTATTTCCATTATTTAACCATTGTTTTTTCAATTATTTCATCTTCTAGATTTATGTTAAATTTCTTCTTTTCATTGTCATACAAATTATTAATAAAATTATACATATTTTTTGAATATAGATTTGATGCTGAAACTGGCAGTTTGTTCAAAATATTTGTTTCTCCCATTATTTTCACACCTTTAGAATCAATAATTTCATTGACTTTAGTAAGCTCAGAATTTCCACCTTGTGAAGCTGCTAAATCATAAATTACTGATCCATCTGACATGACATTAATCATATCTTTAGTAATAATTAAAGGTGCTTTTTTTCCTGGAATTAAAGCTGTACATACAACAATATCTATTTTCTTTAATGTTTCTTTTAATAATTCTTCCTGCTTTTTCTTAAATTCATCAGATGTTTCCTTAGCATATCCACCCTCAGTTTCTAAATTTTCTGCTCCCTCTACAGTTAAAAACTTTCCTCCTAAACTTTCAACTTGCTCTTTTGAAGCTAATCTCACATCAGTAGCAAAAACAATTGCACCCATCCTTTTTGCAGTTGCTATTGCTTGCAAACCAGCTACTCCAGCACCAACTACTAAGACTTTTGCTGCAGAAATTGTTCCCGCGGCTGTCATCATCATTGGAATTGCTTTTTGAAAGAAGGCAAATGAATCAACTACTGCTTTGTAACCTGCTAAATTAGCTTGCGAAGATAAAATATCCATGGATTGCGCTCTGGTAATTCTTGGTAATAATTCAAGAGAAAAGCAATTAACACCTTTTGATGTAACATCTTTAAGTTTTTTCTCGTTTAAATATGGATTAAGCACACCTATTAAAATTTGGTTTTTTTTTAGTTTCTTTAAGTTGTTATCATCAAGAATACCCATTTGTGTAATAACGTTTGCATTTGACAGAACTTCATCTTCACTTGAACAAAATTTTGCTCCTTCAGCTTTATAAAGTTCATCGCTAATTCCCATGTGTGTAGCGTAGTCTTTTATTAAATTAACCTCTAAACCTAATGATATATATTTTTTTATGATGTCAGGAGTTAGAGCAACCCTGTTCTCTTGACTTTTATTTTCTGATACTGAACCTAGAATCATAATTATTTTAAATATGATCTAGATATCATTTTTGTCTAGCTTTAAATTTAGGGTTTTTTTTATTAATTATATAAACTCTTCCTCTTCTTCTAACTAATTTAGAATTGAGGTCTCTTTTTTTTAAAGATTTTAAAGAACTTGCAATTTTCATTTTATTTTTTGATCTTTAATAAACGAAGTCAAGTAATCTTTCAAACTTATTTTTCCATATTTTTTTATAACTTTGTTATTATAAGACATATTTGTCAATGCTGATGCATATCTTTCTCCTAATCTAGGGGGTAAATACTTAATTTTTGATTTGAACATTTTGGCTACAGCATCAATTGAGTAGGATTTTCTGTGAGTAATGCTGTAATGAGCACATTTTTTATTTTTCCATGCTGTAAAACAAACTTTAATTGTATCAGAAATATGTGTAAACCTTCTTGTTTGATTGCCAGGCAATACTACGCTTAATGGTAAACCGTTCTTATATTGATTTTCAAATATACCAATTACAGTTGCCATTTCTCCTGTTTCAATTTGTCTTTTTCCATAAACATTATAAAAATAAACAATTTCAAATTTTAATTGAAACCAATTTTTTAAATTTTCTAGTAGCTCTAAATTTTTAGATTTTGTAAAAGCATATGGCGATAATCCCTTATCTTTTCCGTTATTTCCTAAGCTTGCTGATGTTGCAGAGTATATAAGTTTAATTTTGTTATCTAAACAAAATTTAAAAACCTCCTTGCTACCAATTGAATTAGATTCAAAACATTGTTGAAATTTTTCAAAACTTTGAAATATCCTTGAAAATTCTCCAAAATGAAAAAGTGAATTTATTTTATTTTTATATTTTTTAAGAGATATACTTATTTTTTTAGTATTACCTTTTATGTAATTAACTCTTTTTGATTTAATATGGTTTCTTTTTGAACCTGTTGAATAATCGTCTAAACTTATTATTTTATAATTAGTTTTCTTTAATAAATACTCAATAAGATTTGAACCGACAAACCCAGCTCCACCAGTAACTATTATATATTTTTTCATCTGGGTTTAGCCTGGCAACGTCCTACTCTTCCGTGTCTTAAGACAAAGTACCATCGGCGCAGAAAGGCTTGACTTCCGAGTTCGGAATGGGATCGGGTATTACTCTTTCGCAATAATCACCAGGCAGTGAATTTATATAAGTTTTTTTTTTAAAAGCAAATTTTTTTTAAAATATTAAAATAAATTAAATTTTGATAAAAGTATTAAATGAAACAAAAAAGGACAGCTTTTATAACTTTTTTCCCCATTAAACCTGATAATATGGGATCATCAGCTGTTATAAATTCTAGATTTAATTCTTGGCCTTTAAAAAAAAAGATTTTTCAATTATCACATTTAGATAAATATGAAGGACAAAATGTAGAAACTTTTCAAATTAAAAAAGAAAATCCATATAACAAAATAATTAACTTACATAGAATAATATTTGGAGCTTATAAATATCTTAAGTATGGAAAAAAAAATATTTTAGTAATTGAGGGTGCAAGTTGGATTTTTTATAGTTTTTGTACTCTGATTTTTTTTAAGTTATTTTCACCATCTACCAGAGTCATTTATATTTCACATTCAATAGAGTATGAGGTAAGAAAAAAATATTCTAATTTTTTCATATACTATTTTACTTTTATATTAGAGTATTTCGTTTTTAAACTTGCATTTATCAGTACCTCTGTTTCAAAATTTGAAAAAAAAAAAATTTATAAACTATATGGACAGAAAACTTACATATATCCAAATGGTGTAAATATAAGAACTCAAGATTTTAAGAAGATTATAAAATACAAATACATAATATATACTGGTTCCTACCAATATAAACCAAATAAGATTGCTATTGATTACCTGAATGAGATTATAATGCCAAATCTAATAAAGGAATTTCCAGATATAAAATTAGTTTTGACGGGAGGCGGTTATAAAAAAAAATTTTCATGGTTAATTAATAAAGGAGTGGTAAAAAAAAACCTACTTTATAATCTTATCAATTTTGCAAGCTGTATGTGTGTTCCATTAGACTTTGGCACAGGTACAAGAATTAAAATAATTGAGGCTTTAATGCTGGGATGTGTAGTTTTGTCAACAAAAAAAGGGATTGAAGGAATTGATATTATAAAAAGAAATCCTCCTTTTATATCAAGTAAAAAGAAAATGATTAAAAAATTAATATTTATATTAAAAAATAGGAAAAAATTTAAGAAAAAATCAGATAGATTTAAAAAACATTATATCAACAAGTACTCAATGAAAAATATCACGCGAAGATTTATAAATTATATTATTTGAAAATTTTAAAGATAATTCTGAAAGGCATTAAGGAATAAAATTTTAAATAGGTGATTGTTAATTTAAAATTTAAATCACTAATTCTTAAGATTTTTAAAAGTAAATAATAATAGGATCCGTTTGCATAAAAGCTTGTTAAATTATTTTTTTTTAGAAAATTAAGAAAATATTTTTTATTTAAATTCCAGGACAAAATTTGCCAATTTCTACTTTCGTTTATAGTCTTAAAATCATTTTCAAACTTCAAGATACTTACCCGTTTATAAATATTATAAATTGGCAATTTTAACAAATCACAAATGGATACATAAAAATTATCATTTATTCCCCAATCATATTGATCCCAATATTTAATTGATTTAATTAATTTTTTTACTGAAGTTTTATTTAATTTAAATATGAAAATATCAATTCCATAGTGTGGTGCATTCAAAGACTTAATTTTACCGTTTTTTACTAAAATATTTGGGTACACTAACACACAATATTCACTTTTTTTTTTAATATTATTTATTTTAATCATTTCATCAAAAATATTTGTGGGAATTATTATATCGGCAGTTGAGTAAACGAGATAATTAAATCCATTGTTTAGGTACTGGTTTAAAGCATTTATGAGCATAATTTTATTCGAGTATTTCTTACCTTTGGGTAAAAATTTTTTTTTATAATTTACAAAAAATGAATTAATTTTTTTTTTTTTTATATAATTCTGAACGCCAGAATCATCAAATTGTGTCAAACTAAATTTTATATTCTTATCAATATTTTGAACTGAGTTAATGAATAGATTTTGAATTTTATCATTTTCTTTTGAGGCACCTATTGGTCTTAATGATGTCATCCACAAAATCTTCATTAATTTTTCCTTTCTTTTTTGGTATAATGATCAAAAATTTCTTTAATACCTGATTTAATATTTATTTGAGGTTTCCAATATTTGAATAAATATTTATTAAACTTATTCATTTTATTAAATTGAACGCTATCTATAGTTTTACCCTTAACAATTTTAATTTTAATTTTTTTTGTTTTTGCAATATTTTTAATAACTTTAGCAATTGTAATAATTTTTATCCTTACACCAGTCGATAAATGGAGATCTTCATTAGTTTTTTTTAATATATCGTGTTTTTTCATTATTAATTCTAGCCCTTTAGAACAATCTAAAGCATGTAAAAATTCTCTAGTTTCATTTCCATTAGTTAGCATTGAAATTTTTTTTTTTTGATAGCCATTCTTACAAAGTCTGTGATTACATGCGATTTTTTGAAATCATTTTCAATACCGTACACATTCCAAAATTTAACAAAGTTACAATTTAAACTTTTTGTAATTCTCTCGCCTAAAAGTTTTAAAATTCCATAGTTTGAATATGTCATATTAGACATTTGACTGCTGGCGAATAGAAATTTTTTATTATATTTTGATAAAATATTAAATGTATTAATCATTATTCTTAAGTTGTTATTTAAGAATTCAATATTTCTTTGATATTTTTTCAGATATTTTGATCCACCCACATCGAATGCCAAAAAGAAAATATAGTCTGATGCTTTTATCAATTTTTTAAGAATTTTATTGTTTTCAATTCTTAAATCATGAGAAGGACTGATCCTTATGTCCATTTTACTAACTTGATAATTTTTTTTTTTTAAATAATTACACAAATATTCTCCTATTTGTCCCTCAGATCCCAATACTAAAATTCTTTTTTTTTTCATATTTAACTTATACAATTATACTTTTAAGATATAACACTTCTAATGTTTTATTCAGGTTTTAAATCAAATTATATTAATTTAGACAAGAAATTTAAACTTATAACAATAATAGTTTTTTTATTACCTTTTTCACTGATTATTGGGCCAGCAACTTTGGAGCCGTTATTACTCATTTTATCACTCTTTGGATTATATTTTTTTTATAAAAAAAATATAATTTTAAAAAATAATAATTTAATTTTTCTTATATTACTTTTTTATTTATTTTCAGTACTTTCGTCATTATTATCAGATTATAAATTATTTTCCTTAAAATCATCGTTGCCAATGATAAGATTCTATCTTTCAATATTTGTAATTTTTTATTTTCTAAAAAAAAATGATTGGATTGAAAATTATTATTTCAATTTAATTTATTTCATTTTAACAATCATTCTAATTGATGGTTTAATCCAAACTATAACAGGGTATAATCTGATACTATTAAAATCAAAAAGTAGTTTTCTTATTACGGGCTTCTTTGGAGAAGAAAAAGTATTGGGTAGATATATAACTGTCATTACATCCTTACTAATCGGGTTATATTTTTCTATATATAAAAAAAAGAAAAAAATAATTTACCTAGTAGTGATAGTTATTTTTGCAAATTCTTTTTTGATATTTACATCTGAAAGGATTTCAATGTTTTATGGGATGGTTATTATAAGTCTATTTATAATTTTATTGTCACAAGTTTATGGTAAAAAATATTTAATGTTATTTTTTTTACCATTACTCATTTTTTTTATTTTTTATAAATATTCTTCAGATAACTTTTTTTATAATAAGATTAATAATACAATTTTGCAAATTACAGATAATAAATCAAAAATTTTATTTTATTCTAAAGAACACGAAAACTTTGCTAATACATCAATTGAAATATTTAAAAATAAACCATTAATTGGTGTCGGACCTAAAAATTATAGACACGAGTGTAGTTTTATTTCAGCAAAATATATTGAAGCAAACAATTGTTCTACACATCCACATAATAACTTTTTTCAAGTTTTGTCAGAAGTAGGAATTATAGGAGCTTTTATTTATTTACTTATATTTTTAAAATTAATTACTTTGTTTTTTAAGCATTTATTAAAATATAAAATTAAACAATTTGCATTAATATTTTTCCTTCTTCCAACCATATTTTATATGAATCCTATCCTGCCCTCAGGAAATTTATTTAATAATTGGAATATGATGATGGGATTATTGACTATCCCTTTCTATTTAAACTTTAAAAAAAAGAATGATAATAGATAAAAATAAATTATACATAAATTCATTTATTCTTTCATCGCCAGGATTTGTATCTGTTTTTTTTTTCGTTATTTGCAATACCAATTCATTTAAATGTTTTGGGTAGTGAAAATTTTGGAAATTACATATTTTTTCACCTTATTTTATCATTTTCATTTTTATTATGTCTTGGTTTGCCAAAATCAATCATCATCGCCTCTGGAAAAAATCAAAGTTATAAAAAAGAAATTTCATATGAAGGATTGAAATATACATTTTTTTTAGCAATTTTTATTTTTGTAATTAATACAATAAACGAAAAATATATTTTTTATTATTTTGTAAAATTTAACCAAACTTACCTTGCTTATGGTATGATAATTTCTATAATTTATTTAGTTTTTGAAGGAATTTTACAGTCTAATAAAAAGTTTCTATTTTTAAGTTTTAATAACCTAATTTTTTATAGTTTCTCCCTCTCCATACCATCTATATTACTATTATTTTTTAAAGAATTAAAATTAGATGATTTAATTTTAATTTCTATCATAATTAAATTGGCAATTGTTGTATTTATATTTTGTATATTTATAAAAAAAAAACTGATTAAAAAATCAAAAAAAAATATGTTAATTGATACCCTAAAAATAAATTCTCTTTGGTTAACACTTAATAGTTTTTTAGTGCAAATTTATGAAATGTTAGACAAATATTTAATTAAAATATTATTAGGTGCTACTTCATTAGCTCTGTACTCAATTCCACAACAGCTTACAGGAAAATTAAGTGTTTTATCGAGAGGTTTTAGTTCCTTTCTTATGCCTTATTTATCATCGGGATCAAAATTAGAGGAATATGAAAAAACTTTAAAAATTTTTTTTTGTATTTTTCCTTTATTTATTTTTATTTTGTTTCCATTCTATTCATTCATCCTAAATACATGGTTAGGAGATAGTTTTGAAAATGAAATACTTATATTGACAAAAATTTTCTCATTAATAGCAATTCTTTCAAGTACCTCACATATTTTGATAACAAGATTTGAAGCAGAACAATTATCAAAAGCAAATTTCAATTTAGAAATAATATTTTTACCAATTTTTTTTACAATTATGATTATAGTGTTTTTAAACTATAGTTCATTAATCTTTATAAGTTTAACAATTTTAATTAAAGAATTAGTTCTAAATATAGTCAGAATTTTATATTTAAATAAAAAATTAAATAATACAAAAATATATTTAATAAACATATTGTTTCATCATCTATTACTAATATTTTCATTTTTAAACTTAGAAGTTTTTATTATTTTATTAACAATATTAATTTATATAAATATAAAGAATGTCTTTTTTAATTAGAAAAATCTCAACTTTTTTTAGCATCCTATTTGTCAATGAAATGAATGACATAATTAATAGAGATAAAAAAATTTACAAAATAATATTAAAAAAAATTAAAAAAAAGAAATATAAAGATTTAAAAATAACACACGTAAATTTTAATAATAAAATCTATAACTTTATAAAAGCTGGAAAGATAAATAATTTCTTAAGAGTATCATTTATTCAAAAAATGTTTTTTGTGCATAACAGGCTGTTTATATTCTTTGAGCTAAATGAACTAAAAAAAAAAAGGTTGGAATTTTTATAGAAAGCTTTTAGTTGAAGATAACGTTGGAAATCCGGTTAGGTATTTTTTATATCCTAAAAGTTCTGGGAATAGGATTAATCATGTCTACCATTTATCTCTTCTTAATAAACATTTAAAAATTAATCTAGAGGATATTGAATATGTTTTTGAATTTGGGGGAGGATATGGATGTATGGCAAGAATTTTTTCAAAAATAAATAAAAATATTAAATATGTAATTTTTGATACTTTTTTAGTAAGTCTACTCCAATTTTATTATCTTAAGCAAAATAAAATGGATGTAGGTTTTAATAATAAACATAACTTTGTTCTAATTGACAATTTAAAAAGTATAAATAAGTTTAGAATTAATAAATCTCTATTTATTGCAAATTGGTCATTGTCTGAAACTCCATTATCTTTACGAAAAAAAATAGAAAGTCACATTGCACATCATGAATTTATACTTATTGCTTTTCAAGAATATTTTGAAGAGATAAATAACAAAAAATATTTTTATGATATAAAAACAAAACTCAAAAAAAAATATAAAATTAAGATTATTAAAAATAAATTTTATAAAGGGAATATTATGAATAAACAAAACCACTTTTTTTTCTTAGGAAGAAAAAATTAATTTAACTTAATCTCTGGAAGCTTAATGACATTTAAATCTATAAAACTATATAAATATTTTGTTAATTTGATAAATTCTGAAAACAGTGAACTTTTAAAAATCGAAGTTTCCTTACCTTGTAGTGCGAAACCAGCGTATTGGTCTAATTTCCATAGAAAAATGTAGAAAAAAGTAACGACTATTAAAATAATTAATAAGTTAAAATTTTTTGTAATATTGTCATTAAATCTAATTAATTTTTTTTTATTTAAGCTTAAGGACATATAAAACGCAAAAATATGTGTTGCAACTAGACTTAAATTTCTACCGTGATCAAGAGCTAAAAAACATGTAATCATTGGTAAAAAGAAATACCAATAATTACTTCTTAAGAAATTTTTAATAATTATAATTTTTTTTAAAATTAAATTTTCAAAAATTATAATTGGTACGAGCACTGACAATAGAATAGAAAAAAATAAATTTATAAAATCGTTATAAGAAAAATAGAAGAAATGCCATATATAGAAACCACCTAAAAGCGATCTAAATCCACCACCAAGTTGTGGATGAACCTCAATGTCATACACTTGGAGTATATCATTTAAACTTTGATATTGATCGTAATTTCCTAAAAAAATTAATATTAGTACGAAAGGTATTATCAATAAACTATAAACTTTTAAAGTTTCTAGTAATTTTTTTTTTGATGCGATGTGGCAAATGCTAATTAAAACATGAATACTAATGAAAAGAATTTGATATTCATGAATTAAAATAACAATCGCAATAAGTGGTATCAAAATATATCTTAATGAATTGATATAATCTTTTTCTTTTAATCTAATAGCTAAACATGCATGTAACAGAATAGATATTTTTATAAAAATATCTTTTACAAAAAATATATTGATATCATAAATATTGAATAGAACTAATGCAGGAGAAAATAAAATAAAGATTAAAAGAAATTTTAAGTCTTTAAAATTTTTACTTAATATATAGAAAAAATAGATTTGTGCTAAATATAATAGATAATAAATTATACCAAAAAAAATTTTTGGATTAAGTTCAAAATATTTATCTAATTGCCAAAATATTTCTCCTAACAATCCTCTTCTTATTAATCCAGCTTGATAGTTTATAAATAATTCATTATAAGCATATTCAAAAATTAACTTGTCAGTAAAAATAATGATATAACTATAAACAGATGTTATGATTGTGATAATAAGGATTAAAATTTCTATTTGTAATATACTTTGAAAACCATTCTTAAATTTATTTGAATAATTTTTAGGATTCATTTATTTAGATTATTGTTATCATGCAATTTACAAATTACATTAAAAATGAAGGATCTAATAAGCAAATTATATAGCAAAAAAAGCGACTGGTTATTATATTTCTTATTTTTAGCTATATTTCTAAGTTTGGATACAAGCTATTATGATATATTTTATTTTGATCCTAAAAACTTAAAATCTATTTTTTTAAATTTACGATTAATAATACCATATTGTATTTTCATTTTATTTATTTTTGTTTTTAAGAATGATTTAAAATTTAATTTTAAATTAAATTTTTTTACATCAACTTTAATAATAATTTTAGCAAGCCAAATTTTTCAAATATTTTCTACTATTTTAAGCGATAATAGTAGTTTTAATTTATCGTTTATTTTCAATTATTTAATGATGATTACGCTTCTAATTGTAGCTTTTAACCAAAACAAAATTAGACAACTTTATTTTCTAGCATTAGTAATAATAACAATAATTACATTATTTTATGGTTCTTTATTAATTGATTGGCTGGTTTTTAAATCATTTCATAAAAATTTATATGGATCATGGCCAATGGGAGTTGAGAGTGCAAAATATTTGAGCACAGAGGTTCCTAGATCATCAGGTATAGCAAGGTCATCTTTAATAATTATTATACCTTTGTCACTTTTTTTAATTATCAAAACAAATATTAAATTATTACATTATATTTTTTATTTTTTTTTTATTTTTTTACTTTTGACAACTCAATCTAGGCTTGTAATGTTTGTGTATTTAATTGGTTGTATAATTATAATTATTTATATATTTCAATTTTATAAAAATTTCAAAAAAAGAGTTATAAATATAATCTTGTTAATTTTTCTTCCAATAATGTTAACTTACTTAACAATTGAGTTAAAATATTATCTTCAAATTAATACAGAATTAATAATCACAAAACAAGAAAAAGTTAAAAATACTGATTATGGACAAAGAAATAATTTTAAAAGTTTTAGAAAAGTCGATCCTGAAAGTTTTTCATCACAACGATTTGATGACTGGAAAGAAATCTTAAAAAATAATAAAAATGTAATATTTGGTTATGGAGCACTTGGAGATCGACATTTGATAAACCAATCTGCATCGAGTATTTTTTTCTACAGTTATGCAAGTGGTGGATTTATATCACTTTTTATTTTTATTATAATTATTATTAGATCAATATATACAAACTCTTTAATCTTATTTAAGTTTGAAAGAAAATTAAATAAAAAAAATTATTATATTTTAAGCGCGAGTTTAATACAAATATTTTTAATTTTTAGAAGTATATTTGAAAGTTCTTTTGCAGTTTTTGGAATCGATTTTATATTTTTTTTTGTAACATTTTTTTTAACAGAAAAATATTTACAAGAAAAAACTAATTAATTTTTACTAAAAATAAAATATTTTATTAAAAGTATTGATCTAAACATTCTAATAAAATTTTTTTTTGGATTATATATGACTCTAAATAACCAACCCAAGTAATATTTATCAATAAATTCATTGATAGGTGCTTGTCTTTTAGTTAAAAAAGCAATTGCTGCACCAGTACATAGAATACTTGTTTTAAAACTTATATTATCTCTTAAATATAAAGCTAAACTTTCTTGTATCTCTCCACCTAAATTAATTATTATGTAATTAGGTTTAGACTTTACTATTAATTTTAAAAGTTTCTTGTCTGAAATATTATTTTTTTTATAAATAGGTGCGACGTAACTTATAATATTATAAATATTTCTTTTATTTAAAAATATTAAATTTTGCTTACTATCTTCTTTAGTGGGGTTAACTAATAAAAAAGAAGTTTTTTTTTTAAATTCTAAATCTAAAAATTTTTTTAAAAATAAATAACCAGATAACTTTGTTACCTCTTTATTTTTAAATAATCTTAAAAGAATACATAAAAAACCACTATCTAAAATGGCTATATTTGAGTTTATCAAGGCATTATAATAATTTTTGTTAGTTTCTATATTAATCAAAGCTGAGGCTGCTGGAGCTACTAGGTATCCACCTTTGTTTAATTTTTGCAAAATTTTTTCAAAACAATAATTATAAAACTTTATTTTTTTAAATATGACTATTTTGTTTGTCATTAGTTCTATATTTTGTAAAAATTAATCATATAATATGACCATTATCTAAAATTTCTTTTTACAAAATGCAAACTAAAAAAATATATTATTGGGCATCAGACATTTCATCTTACAGCGGTGAAGGGATATTAGCTAATTCATTTATAAAATATTATTTGAAAAAATACAAAAATGTGAATTTTGAAAATGTAAGTTTAAAAGATAAATATCAAAAAAAAATAATTTTTTCAAAAATAAAACTAGATATGAAAGTCTATTTCACAAATATTTACACCCTTTAATTGGTATATATAAATTATGGATAGTTTTTTTATTTCGAAAACAAACTTGCTATATAAACTACTTACCATTGTGGAATTTTTTAATTTTTTTGTTATTGCCTCCTAGTACAATTTTAGGGCCAATTACTGGAAATATTATTCGGATGAATATTTTTTATAAATTTTTAAGTTTTTTTGAACGAATAAGTTTATTAATTATTAAAATTAGATTCAAAGAAATTTATTTTTCTCATAATTTTTATAATATAAAATACAAACTTGATAAAACAAAATTTAAAAGTAATTTCATTTTAAAAGATTTTGTTTTAAAAAAAAAAAGAAAGAAAAAAATATTTGATATAATAATTTATTTTAGGAAAAATTCAAAGTTAAGTAAAAATTATATACTGGATTTGTTAAAAAATTTAGAAACTAAAAAATACAAATTTAAGTATGCAGTTATAGGTGATAATCTAGAAACCAAACATGCGAAAAATTTTGGTTTTTTAACAAGAAATCGTGCAATTGATATAATTTCAAAATCAAAATTTGCTGTTTCAAATCCTGAAAATTTGTACAGTTACTTTGTGCAAGATTGTTTGTCGAATCATGTCAAAATTTTTTACAACAAAAATTTAAAAAAATATGAAATATTTAAAAATAAATCTATGATACCTATAAAATTTAACTCATCAGTGGCTGACGCACGAGTTATTTTTAAAAATTTGAAAAAAACTAGCTTTTAATTTTAGGAATCTTTTTAAGATAATATAAAATAGGTATTAAGAAAACTCCAGAGGTTTGAAATAAAATACGGTCAACTGTTGTAGACATATAATGCCTCCAAGCAGGATCATTAGTAAAATAGTATATAAAAAAAATAAAAACTACATTCAGTATTAAGAAAAATAAAAATGGCATTAGATAATTATTATCCTTTTTAGAATGTAAAAATAAAATAGTTAAAAAAAATACAATATAAATTTTACACTTTATCAAGCCTATAAAAATGGCAAGAGTAATTGAGGTTAATCTTTCAAAAAAATAATCGAGCTGAATTAAATTGTCTATCTTATTTATAGTATAACCGTGCCATCCAGAATTTAATACATTAAAACTCTCGTAAAAAATTAAATATTTAATCAATACAAACATTAAAAAAATCAAAAAAATTAATATTAGCTCCTTTTTTATATTTTTTTTCTCAATTAGGTTTTTAAAGAATACAAAAATAAAGAAAAATAAAATAAAAAAGGCAGCTTCATTTTTAATCCAGATAATTGAATTTATGAATAAAATTATTGGAATTAAAAAATAAACATTTTGTTCATTGTAATATTTTTTATAAAAGTAAAAGATAAATATTAAACATGAAAAAACTAAATATTCTTGATATCCAGAAAATAAATAATAATCAATTGAGATAGTATAGAAAATAGATGTAATGATTATTTTTTTTAATAATTCTTTCTGGTTAAAATTTATTATTGTTAAGATAGATAATGAATAACAAAATGCGTAGAATATTCTTCCAGTATATTCTGCATCAAAAAAACTATTTTTCCAAAAAAAAGACCAAATATATGTACCAAGATGAGGGTAGGATATTACACCAGGTATATTGCTTAAATTATAAAAATTATTATTAAAAAAAAAGTTTTTTACTCTATAAATCCAAATTGCAGCAGCATCCCATTCAAGAATTAAATTTGAACTTATATTAATACTAATTACTAACGTAAAAATAAATAAATATAAAAATTCAAGTGGCAACCTAAATTTCCTAACAAAAAAAATATTCATAATTATAGGTAATATTAAAATTAAATAAAAAATAAGAGAAAGATTTGTTTCAAAAAAAGAAAGAATTAAAAAAATATTTAAGAGGATTGATAAATTTAATGAATTTTCTAGAAATTTATTATTGTTTTTTAAATATAAATTATTTGATGTAAGTCTCAAGATTGGAAAACATGTGATACATGTCATAGATGATATGAGGAAAATAATATTGACAATTTCTATCATAAATTTTCCAAGTAGAAACAATTTTCTTTATTGTCAATTATTTTATAGTACTTACCTTCTATTTTTATTTTATTTGTTTTTGAGTCTTGATCAGCTAAAGAATTAAAATTTAGAATTATTAATTTATTAGGTAAAATGTTTTTGGTAGGGTTATAAAAAAACCACTCACTATTTGGGTGTTCTTCATAGTTTATAATTCTTAAATTTTCCTCAATTTGATATTTTTCATAAATATAATTTACAAAACCATACCCACTTTTATTACAAAATCCGTAGTGATAAGTCATCCTATCATGATATTTTGATTTAAACGTATAATAGAAATTGTAAAAAAAGTTATTTATAATTAAGAAAATAATTAAAGTTAAAAATATAAAAAATAAATTTTTTTTTGATTTGATCATAAATTATATTTTTGTTTTTTTGATTTGTGTTAAAATTTTATCTTTTTCAATTAAAACTTTTTTATGAAAATTAAAGTTTTGATAGTTTAATCTCTTATTATTTTTAAGATACAAGTAAAGCAAGTCAAAACTTGTATATTTTTGTTTAGTAATTTTTCTATTATTATTTATTATAATATTTTTATCAAAATCAAAAGTTATTTGATTTAAACTTTTAATCACAATATTTTTTTTATTAATATTTGATTTATTTATTTTCACTTTTACTAAAATATTTTTAAAATAATAATGTAAAACTATTTTTTCATAGTAACCATGTTTTTTTACGAAATTTTTTTTTATTACTTTAAAATAACAGAAATTATCAAATAAAAATAAAATAATTGAAAGCGGATGATCTAACCAATCTTTTAAACAATCATATTTTTTTTTATAGAAATTATTTTTTTGAGAAAAATTTATTGTAATTTCATAAATCCCTGAATTTTTAATTTTTTTTTTTAAATCGATAAAAAAACTATTAAATAAATATGTGTAGTTGACATAGATTAATTTTTTTTTTGTGATTAATTTTTCAATATTATTAATTTGATCAATACTTTGTAAAAAAGGTTTTTCAACAATAATTTTTTGTATATTTATAAATTTTTTCAAATAAAAGTAGTGGCTTTTTAAAGGGGTGCAAATATGGATTGAATTAATATCTTTTTTTATTTTATTTAAACTTATCTTTTGGTATTTAAAATTTTTACTATACTCAAAATAATTCGTTCTATTTTTTACGTAAATTTTGTTAAAAATTTTTTTTTTTTCTAGAAAATGAATAATTTTTTTTGACCATTTACCAAAACCTATTATAAGATGATTTTTCATTTATGACAAAAAAACTTTCAATTATTGTACCAGTTTATAACGAAAACAATACACTTGAAATAATAATTAAGAAATTAATAAATTTAAAATTATATAATGGCACTGAGAAAGAAATCATTATAATTGATGATTTTTCTAACGACGGTTCTAGAGAAATTATAAAAAATTATGAAAATAATTTTGATATTATAAAAGCAATCTATAAAAATGAAAATAAAGGAAAAGGGGATTCTCAAAAATTAGCAAAGCAACATGTCACTGGAGATTATGTGATTATCCAAGATGCTGATCTTGAATATGATCCAAATGATATTGATAAACTTTTAAAAATTGCAATTACTGACGATAAAGAATTTGTGATTGGATATAGGAAAATGAAAACTACGATTAATCATTTATATTTTTATTTTAGAGAGCTTGCTGTAAATGCTCTTACTCTTACATTAAACTTGCTTTACAATGTAAAAATTAAAGATTGTGCATGTTGTTATAGATTATTCGAGAGTCGTCTTTGGAAAAGCATAGATGGAAGAGCTGATAAGTTTGAATATGATTTCAGTATTATTTGCCAAGCAGTAAAAAAAACAAAAAAAATTGGTCAGTGTGATGTGTATTATAAATCTAGAAGCTATAAAGATGGAAAAAAATGCACCTGGGATGTTGGAATTCATGCATTTAAAAGAATTATACTAGATAGGTTTTATTAATAAATTTTTAGTTTTGGAAATGGAACTATAATTTTAAAGTTTCGATTTTTAAATTTTTTGTTCAGTTTTTTTATAATCGGATTTGAGAAATTCCATGCTAAAATAATTATAAAATCAAAACTTATTTTTTTTAAATTTTCGAATTTAATTATTTTTATGTTTTTACCTGGTGTATATTTATCTTGTTTAAGATAATTATCATCAACTATATATCTGATATGGTTTTTGCCTAAGTCAAATGTATAAGAAAATGTAGTTACTTTTGCTGGTGCTCCATACCCAATTAAAACTTTATTTTTCTTTAAAATTTTATTTTTAATCATTTTATTTATTTGTTTTTTTTGGCCCAAAATTCTCCTAAAATATTTTCTATATAAATTTTCATTTAAGATTCCCATTTTTTTTTCAATTAAAACCTGCCTCTGTATTTTCTTTTTTTTTTCATTTAAATTTTCATGCCCAACATATACGCGAATTGATCCTCCTTGAGCTTGAACTAAATCAAAATCAATTAATTTCATTCCTATTGATCTAAAAAATTTTATTAAGGGAGCAAGTGAGTGATATGACATGTGCTCATGATAAATTGTGTCGAAGGTTAGCTTTTCAATTACATTTTTAAGATATGAAACCTCAAAGATAAATAACCCATCATTAGCTAAGATATTTTTTACACCTAAAGCAAAATCTCTTAAATCAGGAACATGAGCAAAAACATTATTTGCTGTAATTACTTTAAAATTCTTGTATTTTTTTTTAAATGAAAAACTATTTTTGTAATTGAAGAATGATGTATGTATATCTATTTTTTTTTGTTTATTCAAATATCTTAAGTTTTTTGCTGGTTCGATACCAACAACATTTTTAAATTTATCTTTTACAAAAAAATTTAAAAAAGTTCCATCGTTACATGCTATATCTAAAATTTTATCTTTTGATTTATTTAAACCTATAGTTCTTTTAATTTTTTTAAAATAATCTTCAAAATGTTTCACAAGAACAGGTGAAGTGCCGCTCACATACATATAATCTTCGAATAAAAGTTCAGGTTTAATTAAATGTTGCAATTGTAAGTGTTTGCAATCTGAGCACAAAACACAAACCAAAGGAAATGTCTTTTCTTTGATTCCAGGCCGTTTCACATATGAATTTGCTAATGGTGTTTTTTTAAAATTTAGAACTTCTTTAAGCTTTAAGCCATTACATAAAACACATCTTCGTCTTAATATAAAATCTTTTTTCAACTAAAACCTATTTGAATGATCCATAAATTTTATTCTAACTAAATCTTCCTCATAAGTTTTTTGATCTCTCGGATTTTTACTTACTACAAGTAGTTCACTCTCTTTTGTATATAACATTGCATGATCAACCATTGGTCCAGTAAATAAAAGTTGGCTTTGTGATACTATTTTTTTTTTTATATCTTCATTTGAATTAGTTTTTCTAAAATAATACTCAAATTCACCTTTTATAACATATATAAAATGCCAATCTTCTTTATGATAATGGTTCGCCCTCCATACGTTGGCTTTAGAATATATTAATGAAGCACTTTTCATATTAAGGTCGCACAAAGGTTGTATAAAACCTCTATCATCTCCAAATTTCTCTTTTAGTTCTACTAAATCTGCATTTAAGTATTCTTTCTCATATTCTTCACTCATATTTATAAATTCTCCCTTATTAAGTTATAAATTACATTTATTTTTAAGTATTTTATATAATTCAAATTTTTTCTTTTTATTTTTTATCAAAAAGTTTCTTATAGACTTTTTTTGATAAATTTCATCAATTTTAAAAACAGATATACAACTAGGTATCTTTTGATTATTATCTAATATTAGGTATTTAATTGAATTATCTTTTAAATAATTTACCAAATTATTATCTTTGTCTTTATTTACAAAATAAATACTATTTAGATGTCTAGTTGGATAAAATTTTTCATCTATAAAAAGTGAATTTCTATCTAATGAAAATGATAAAGTATTTTCTTGAATATTCAATTTATTTAAGTTTTTAGAATTATAGTATGAGTAAGAAAATCTATTCATGAATGCTTCTTTACTTAAAAATACTTTTTCCCCAACATATGAAATAATAATGAAAGTAACCGAAAATATAATAACAGCAAACAACTGAGAATATGTAATATATTTCACAATAAGTGATTTTTTTTGTTTATAAAAAAAAGCTAAAAGCAAAAAAGACTCAAAGTAATACCTCGGAAGTAATTGCCCAGTTGAAACAACAAGCAATATAATAATAAAAGGAAAAAAATAAATTCTTTTTAGGAGAGAAAAATTAAATAGAAACAAAAGCAATAATATACCAAGTGAATTAGTTAAAGCACCCAAAGACATTGGAATAAAAGGTTTTAAGAAAATTTTAATATCTTTCAAATTAAACATCCATCCCTCTGAACTTCTCACAGATATTACAAAACCTTCCATAATTGACCTATCTAAAAAATATTTGTCCAAGAAAGGTAAAAACGGATTCCCAAAATTTGAGTATTTTAGGTATAAAATTGGAAATAAAGTTAATGATGAGCTAACTAAAGAAGAAATCAATATAAATTTATGATGTTTAAGATTAGTGAAAAAAAAATAAATTAATAATGGACCACCAATTAAAATATAAGATAATTTTCCAGAAATATAAATAAATAGCAGTAAAGTAAAAAATAATATTTCAATTTTATTTTTAATTAAACGCTCGTGAACTAAAATAAATAAAATTAAAAATAAGATTGAAAAAAAAAAGCTGAAGTTTTTGAGTAGATATAAAAAAAATTATTAGTGGACATGAAATGACAAATAAAAAAAAATTATGATTACTTTTGTATTTTAATAAAAAAAATAAAAAGAATGTTATCAAATTGAGTTGAGCACCAAAATTATCAGATTTAAGAATTGGTGAGAATAGTAATAATATTTCTGAATTAGTGAAAAGTGAAAATTCAAAAAATCTTATAATATCAAGATTTGACAAACCATTAGAAAATATAAAAGAGGAAAAATAATTATGTAAAGCAATACTATCAGCATCAGAAATTGGCAATATTGAGATGAAAAAAAAAATTCCAAATACTATAGCAATAATTTTAGTGGTAAAATTTGATTTTAAAAAATGTTGAGAAATAATATATGGTAAATTTTTTATATATTTAAAATTGATTGTGATAAAAATTAAGATTAGAAAAGTAAAAAAATAGGTAATTTGTCTAAATAACGAATGTTGATCAAAAATTAATAAAATATTAAAAATAATTGAAAAAAATAAAAAAGTGATAAAAAATAATATAATTGTTGAGAAATCGCCAAATAATTTTATATTATTGTTTTTTATTAATGATGATAATACAAAACTATTACAAATAATTAAAAATATGAATAAAGTGCTTGAGAAAAAATTTGTAAAATAATTTGAGCTATACAAAGTATCATACATATATATAAAAATTAATGCATATTAACTCATATAATCCACTTGACAAGATAATAGCCTCATTCAGATCAAAAGAATTAAAAAAGAATTTTTCCTTAGCTGACAAAAAAATTTTAGATTTTGGATGTGGTTCAAATTTTAAACAAATTAAAAAGATTTATGAAAAATGCAGTGAAATTACACTAGTTGATAGAGTAACAAAAAATTTTCAAGATGGAAAATTCATTTTTATTAATTATGAAAACGATTTAAATATTTTAAAAAATGACATAAAGGAAAAACATTATGATATAATAGTTTTGTCAGCTGTAATTGAGCATTTAGATTATCCAGAGGACATTTTAAATATTTTAAAATTTAAATTGAATGAAAATGGTGTTTTTTTTTTGACAGCTCCCGGTAAAAAATCAAAGCCTATTTTAGAATTTATGGCATTTAAACTAGGATTTATAAATCCAGATCTGGTTAGAGAACACAAAAGATATTATGATCAAAATGAGTATGAAATTTTGTCAGGAAAGATCGATCTTAAAATTGAAAAATTTTATTTTTTCCAATTTGGTTTAAATACAGTTTGTATATTAAACTAAGTTTTTTTTATAAAATTTCATTCTGATAGTATTAATATTTTTTTTGATATTAAATTTTTTCATATTCTTTCCTAAAGTTTTAATTTCTGATGCAAAATTTGAAAATTTAAAATTTTTACCAAAATGTTTTTTAAATATTTTTGAGCCAACTTTGTAATTTCTTTTATCAATAACGTTGCCTTTGAATAAAATCATTTTTTTTTCAACTTTTAAAATTTTGCATATATTTAAAGCAATATCTGATATTGTTGCATTGAAGGAGACTAGGTTACAAGTAAAAGATTTCATATTTTTTGTTTTAATAATTTGTTCATAAATTTTTAAAATATCATTAACGGAAATAAATGGCCTGAATTGTTTTCCGTCTCCATCAATATAAATTTGTTTCTTCTTTATTAAATTAAATACAAATACATTAATTACCAAGTCTAGTCTCATTGTATTCGAAAATCCAAACAATGTTGAATTTCTTAATGCATTTACTCTAAAAGAATTATTCTTCAATGCAAAGATTTCACTTTCCGCTTTTAAATTTGCTTTAGCGTATGTACTGATCGGTTTTTTTTTACCATTTTCATAAACTTTATTTTTATTAAATCCATATACAGAGCAAGTTGAATTAAAAATATATCTTTTTACTTTTGCTAATTTTGCTAATTTAGCGAATTTAAGCCTGTATTTATAATTGACATTCCAAGTATGGTTTGAATTAATTTCTGAAGAAGGATCATTTGAAATACCATTTAAATCACAAATGATATCAACATTTTTAAAATCCTCAATTTTTACTTCAGATATATTTTTTTTTTTAAAAATAAGCCTTTCATTATATTTAATTTTATTTCTATTTTTATAAATCCAAGGAAAATAAAGTTTATCATAAACAATTACTTTATTTTTACTTAATAGCTTTTGGGTTAATGCTGTACCTAAATATCCAGCACCTCCAGATATTAATATTGTTTTCATTTAAAAAAAGTTCTAATTAAAGTCATGGAATATATTATTCTAATTTTCTTTTCTATAAGCATATACTTGGCATCAGAAAAGATTAATACATTAATTTTTAAACAATCAAATGATATAATAATTAATATTTTTATATTTACAAATTTTTTTGTATTTATTTATTTAATTTTTTCTTATTTTTTTATATTTGGAGAGAATAGTAAGCTAGTTTCTTATTTAATATTTTTTTTGTTATTATTTTTAACATTTATATTAAGAAAAGAAATATTAGATTTATTGAAAAAACTCGACTTTTCTTATTTTAAACAAGAAAAAATTTTATTTAGTGCGTTATTTTTATATTTCTTTTTAATTCTATTTCCTTTATTTGATGAAGACAGCCTCAGGTACCATTTAGCAATAGCAAGTAAGATAAATAATGGTACTTTTTATCAAAATACGTGGATAGATTATTTAATAATTGGAGCACATGAGTTTATAAACTCATTTTCATTACATTTAAAATTTGAGGAAATATCTAACTATACAAATTTCACCTATCTTATATTTATATTGTTATCTAATATATATATAACTAAAAAATATAAAGTCGGCTCGGGTTTATTAAGTTTGTACGTCCTTCTTGCAAGTCCATATATAACTAGTTTATTAACAAGCCAAAAGTTATTTCTTCTTCCCTGTTATATTGTTACGTATTCAATAGCATATCTTTATCTAGAAAAGAAAAATAATTTAAAGATTTTTATTTTAATTTTTATTTTAAATACTTTTGCCTTTACAATAAAGGCAACTTTTTTACCATATGTAATTGTGATTGGTGTCTGGTCGATTTATAAGTTAAAAGAATATAAAGATAAGATTATTTATATATGTGTTGGATCTTTAATATTATTTATTTTTTACCTTCCTATATTTTATATTAAATTAAAAGTATATAATGACCCATTTTTAATATTTTTTTCAATTAACCCTGATAATTATGAATGGTTTCATAATTACAGAAATTTTATGTCAAATATTAGAATGGACACTACTGATAGTATAGAAAATACTCTTTTGAAAAATCTTTTGATACCAGTGAAATTATTAGTACCTTTAAAGTTTTCGGATTTATCTAGAACTTTGGGTTTAGGTTTTTTATTTATAATTACAATAAATTTTAGACAAAATAAAAATATAATTTACTGTATATTGGTATTTATAGGATCAGTAATAATAATTCAAAGCTTTCAAAGCAGATGGTTTTTACCACTATTAATATTTATATCAATTTTTGCTAATATGGAGAAAATTAAAATTATATTAAATATTTTTAGACTTAAGGCAGTTATATTAATTTTAGTTTTACTACCTTTATCATTATTATCCTTTCTATCTTCAATTAGTGTATTAAACAAAAATACTGTCTATAATAAAATTTTTAATTCACACCATGGAATAGTTAATAAGATGAACACAGATTATAAAGGTAAAAATATTTTTACTAACATAAATTATTTTTATGGTTTTGATAATTATATTCCAATTTATTATCCAAAAATTGTTAATAGTTTTGATAAAAATTTTTATAAAAGAAACGAAAAAGATCAAAACTTTTTTTTATGGGTTAATTATGGGTTTGATGAGTTTGTCATGGAATCTTTGAAATGTAAAAAATATGAAAAAATTCAAGAATATTATTTTAATTCTAGGAGACTTTATTCTATTAAACCTGACAAAAAAGCGATTTTATACAAATCAAATTGTTAATTTTTTTTATAATTAAAAAAAAAAGCATAAAAAAACCAGAAAAAAATACCATTCCACGTTGAAAAAAAAGCACCTGTTGTTTGCAATGGCCAGAATAGAACAAAGAAGAAGCAGAATAGTAAAACCAATACCTCAATTTCTTTTGATTTTTTTAAGTAATTATTAACAAAAAAATACAAAAAATAGCTATTGATTAAAAAAAAAATACCTAATCCAATTATTCCTGCTTCTGATAATATTTCAAGATAAATATTATGTGGATGAGTAGAGCATCTATATTTTGAAAATTTTGTATCAATGGAATTGTAATCATCATTCGAACACACCTCTCTATAAGTTTTGACTCCGGAGCCAATTATCTTGTTGTCTTTATAAATTTCATAAGCTGTTAAAAAATGAGCTTTATGATGATTATCACCAAAAGCTTTAAGTGGTATCTCAATAAAATGTTTTTTTAAATTATCGTTCGTGTACAAGACAGTAAAAATTAGAAAAATTAAAGATAAGAAAAACAACATTTTATGGACTAATTTGAATTTATAAAATGTAATAAAAATTATAACTGATGACATAAACATGATTGTTGCTGATCTTTCATTTGTAAGAATAACAGCTGTAAATGTTAAAAATATTAAAGGAAAAATAATTTTTTTAAAATAATTTTTTTTATAAAATAATATCAAAGATACAAAAAAGAGTTTGGTAATAAATGTTCCCGCAACCTTTTCATCTCCAAAAGGACCTGATAATCTCCTTCCATGAGATGAGTCAATTTTATTTCCTAATATATCTACATGAAAAAGATGTTGAATGAATACATCTAAAATAACAAATAATAATAAATAAAATATAATATTTAGAAATACATTTTTAAAGTTTTCAATTTCATTTAAACAAAAAAGTATACACAAAAATAAAAAGTAATACCTAAAAAAACCAATGTAAGATACTGAACTTAATGAATGATTTGATGAATAAAAAATATTAATTAAATAAAGTATTGAAAATAAAAAAAAATATAAATAAAATTTTTATATTTAAAAAAATAATTTTTATTTAAAATATTAACAATAAATAATATTACACAAATAGTACTTAAAATATTAATCGCTAAATTTCCTAAAATGATTGTAAACGGTATTAAATAAACAAACAAATTAAGATAAAAAAAATCTTTGTGTTTTTTAATATTATAGTACATAACAAGTATTTAAATATTAGGTTATAATCTCAGTATTTAATATGAATGAATATTTATTTCACTTAATTTTTATAATTTACTCATCAATTATTTATATTTTTAGACTAAAAATAGCAAATAAACTAGGGGTGATAGACTATCCAGATAATATAAGAAAAACTCACACTTTCCCTATTCCAAGTATGGGAGGAATTATTATATTTCCTTATATCATTTCCTCAATATTTTATATTAATTTTCTTTCAATTATAAAATTAAAAATATTGTTACTATGGATTTTTTTATTATCTTCTTTTTTTTTAATAGGACTGATCGACGATAGAATTAATCTAAATGCTAAAACTAAAACGTTTATACTTTTGTTCATACTTTTTATAACTATTCCATTGGACCAAGGTTTTGTAATTGAATATTTAAGTTTTAAAAATACAGATAAATTAATTCTATTAAATCAAGCATCGATTTTTTTTACGATTTTTTGTATTTACTTTTTTTATAACTCACTAAATTTCTCAGATGGTTATAATGGAATAAGTATAACTTTAAGTTTATATATTTTGATAACCTTAATAATTGTTAGAGATGATATAAATATATATTATAATTCTTGTATTATAGGATTGATACTTCTGCTCATTCCAAATATTTTTAGCAAAATATTTATGGGAAATTCTGGTGTAAGTTTAGTTTCTATAATTTTATCAATTTTGATTATTGATAGTTTAAATAAAGATTATATTTATTTTGATGAAATAATACTTATATTGTTTCTACCAGCAATAGATACATCTAGAATTACTATTGAACGAATTATTCAAGGAAGATCACCTTTCCAGAGTGACAAATTACATTTTCATCATCTGTTAAACAAATTAATGGATAAAAGGTTTATTTTTATGGCATATTTATTTTTTTCGGCAATACCCTATCTAATTTCAATAACTATTTTAAATACTTATTATTCTTTTGTAATTTCAATTTTAATTTATTTTTCAATGCTTTATTTATTAAAAAAAATTAATGATAGAAATATTCATTAAACTAATATTTTTTTTTATAATCATATCTTCAAATGGTATAATTTTAGGAAAATTAATTTTTAAAAATCAATTCGATATATTAAACATATTTGAGTACTCTATAATTGGATTGATATTTACAGGTTTTTTAAGTTTGATCTTAAATTTTTTTTTTCCATTAAATAATTTCATTATAATTTCAAATTTTATATTTAGCATTTGTTTTATTTATATTAAAAGAAAAAACTTAAAATTTATATATAATATTAGGCCAACTATATTTATAATACTTGTTTTTGCCTTAACTATTCTTAATATTTACGCCAGTGGTTTCTCCGATGATTTAAATCATTATCATGGTGGTTCTATAATTAATAGTGATAATGGGCCCTACATAATTGGTTCAAATTTATTTCATCATCACTACGGGTATTCCTCTATATGGTTAATTTTGCATTCTTACTTAAATTTTAATGAAACCTTTTTGCAAGATATCCATATTTTGAATGGATTAATATTTTTTGCAACCATCTCCTATTTTACACACGAATTGCATAGAGTAAAAAAAAATTTTGACAAAAGTAGTCTAATATTGATTAGCTCAGCCTTTCTTTTTTTTTTCTTATTAAAGTATACGAGATTAAAAGAATTTGGTATTGATAGACCAGGAATATTGATCTTTTGTTTTTTAATTTATTTTTTTTTTAAGTATCAAAATTTTTTAAATGTAGAAAAATATAAAATTAAATTCTTATTCATTTTATCATTCATTGTTTTATTTTTATTTTCAATAAAATTAATTTTTATAATTAGCTTTACAATACCTTTAATTTATTTTTTCCATAGCAAAAGTTTCAATTTTTTTTTTACTAAATTTTTTTTTTTATTATTAATTTTGTTTTCCTTAGTAATCTTGAAAAATTTTTTGATAAGCGGTTGCTTTATATATCCAATCGCGATTACTTGTATATCAGAAGTTGCATGGAATAGTAAAATTATTGCTCAAGACTTAATAGTGGGTGCTGAGTTGTTGTATAAATCATTTAATTTATACGAGGGAAAATTAAATGCCAATGATTATATTAAGCATTTAAATTGGTTTTTTACTTGGTTGCCTAAAAATATTGAAGAATTGAGCAACTACTTAATAACCTCAGTAGCTGTTATATTTCTAATTTTGATTTCATTTAAGTTAGAAAAAAATTCCAATTCTCAAAAAAATATTGTTTTTTTTACGATATCAATTTTATTAATACTTTATCTATTACTTTTTAATAAATCTCCGGTATTTAGGTTCCATCATATGTTATTCATTTTACTTATAATATTTATTTTTTTGTTAGGTAATTATAATTTTTTACCTCGTCATAATTTTCTTATTTATGTGCTAATAGTTTTATTTTCATTTAATATAGGTAAAAACTCATTAAGAATTATTGATGCAAAATTTGTGAATAATCCTAGTAAACTAATTAAAGATATTGGTTGGTATAGAGTTCCAACAGCGAAAAGTATTGGGAGTTTTCAATATTATAATGGATGGATAGATGCATACCCAGTTGGAAATATGGACTTAAGCAATTATAAATATAGAAAATTCTATTGGTTCCATGTTATTTACGATTAGTTTTATAAAGAATTAATGCAAGATAAGGTCTTAGTTACACACTTCTCCCAAGAAAATTTTCTAACGTGCTTCTTACCTCTTCTAATAAGTTTTTTTCTTAAAATTTTGCTATTATTTATTTTATATATTTTATACTCGATATCTTTCAAATTATCTGGATCAAAATATATTGCGGCATTTCCATTTATTTCTGGTAAAGCTGATTTATTGGATGTTAGGACAGGAATATTTCTAGACATTGCCTCAAGTGTAGTAAAACCAAAAACTTCGCAATATGATGAAAAAATGTAAAATTTAGAATGATCATAAAGTTTTATAATATTCAAAAAACTTAAATCATTTATTAGAATTAAATCTTTCTTTTTGAAATTTTTTAGAACAAAATCTGAAATTTGATTAAAGTACTTTTTATCTAAAACTTGCATTACAATAATAAATTTCAAATTAATTTTTTTTTTTTTGATTAAACTTTTATATGCTTTTAATAAATTCAATATATTATGGTATTTTACACACGATAGAATTGATAAAAAATATTTTGTATTCTTAAACTGAAATTTTTCTTTTTTATTGAGATTTTCTCTATAATCAATTTTGACACCATGGTTGATTACTTGTATTTTTTTTTTTAATTTTAATTTTTTTTGTATTTCTTTTTTTGCAAACACAGATGGAATTATTATTAAATTACTTCGATAAATTGAAAATTCCATTATTTTTTTTGTAATATATTTTTTTATAAAATTTCCAGGCATAAATTTAAAATAAATCCAAGGTAAATTCGAATGTAGACCAAGTATAATTTTAATGTTGAATAAATTAAATATTGGACAAATATTCATTGGCGAAAACAATTTATTTATACCTCTCATTTTAAGGCTAAACGGTAAACAAAATTGCATCCAAAAGAGTCTAATAAATATATTTGAAAATATATTTGATTTGATAATAAACTTAATTTTTGGATTTTTTTTTAGAAATTTTATTTCGTTGTAATAATTTTTTGATAAAAAAATATATATATTTTCATCTATTTTGGTCTTTTGTAAAACTTTACAAAAATAAATATTGTAAGTTTTAGTTCCACTTCCAATATTAGTCCCTACAAAATCAATTGCTAAACTCATTATGAAAATAAACAGTTTATTAGTTTAAATTGAAATTTATTATAGACTAATTTTGTTTATTGATATATTTAATTAAGTGTAAATTTTTATTAATTTATTTAATAGCAAATTTCTTTCAAATAAAACAATTTTGATGAAAAAAATATTAGTTACTGGCGCTGGTGGTTTCATAGGTGGTCACTTAATTAAGGAGTTATTAAAAAGGAAATATTCGGTTAGAGGAGTAGATATTAAAAATATTGAAGATTGGTATCAAAATTTCTCAGATGCTGAGAATTACAGCCTAGATATGAGCAATAAAGATAACTGTTTCAAAATGGTCGATGGAGTGGATGGAGTAATAAATATGGCTTGTAATATGGGTGGTATGGGATTTATTGAGAACAATAAAGCCTTATGTATGCTTTCAGTATTAGTAAACACTCATCTATTAATGGCATGTAAAGAACATAATGTAAAAAAATATTTTTTTTCATCTAGTGCATGTGCTTATAACAAAGATTTACAAAACGATACAACTATAACAGGTTTAAAGGAAGAGGATGCATATCCTGCAAATCCAGAGGATGGATATGGTTGGGAAAAATTATTTAGTGAAAGAATGTGTAGACATTTTCTTGAGGATTATGGGCTAGACGTTAAAGTTGCACGATATCATAATATTTTTGGTCCTAATGGAACTTATGATGGTGGTAGAGAAAAAGCTCCTGCAGCAATTTGTAGAAAAGTCATAAACTCAATTATAAAAAAGAGTGATACCATAGATGTTTGGGGAGATGGGGAACAAACTAGATCTTTTTTATATATAGATGATTGTATAGAAGCAACATTGAAACTATTTGACTCAAATGAACATGGTCCAATTAACATTGGGAGCGAAGAAAAAGTATCAATCAATGAAATGATTGATAAGATAGAAATTATCTCACAAAAAAAAGTAAAAAGAAATTATCAAATTGATAAGCCAAAGGGTGTAAGAGGTAGAAATAGTGATAATACTTTAATTAAAGAAAAACTGAATTGGGAACCTAAATTCAGTTTATCCCAAGGTTTAGAACCAACATTCAAATGGATAGAAAGAGAAATTAAAAAAAAACATAATCAGTAATAAATGAGAACTATTCTTGGTTTAAATTTTAATCATGCTGACTCATCTGTATGTTTAATTAAAAACGGAAAACTAGAGTATGCCGTTGAAGAAGAGAGAATCAATAGAGTAAAGCATTGGTCGGGTGTTCCCTATGGAGCTATAAAAGAAGCATTAAGATATTCAAAAACAGATTTGGGTGATATAACTGACATCACTGTAAATACAAACCCATTGTCAAATTTGGGATATAAGTCTATTTATGCTTTAAAAAATTATTTATTTGGAAAAAAAAAATATGAAATACTTGATAGGCTTAAAAAAAAAATAAATATAAAAAATAAGATAAATTCACATTTTTTTCCGTCGTCATTGAATAGTAGAGTAAAATTTCACTACATTGATCACCATTTATCACATATAGCCTCTGCCTTTTATCCGTCAGGGTTTAAAGATGCAGTCGGTTTATCTATAGATGGATTTGGAGATTTTGCAAGTATTTGTATTGCTAAGTGTGAAAATGATAAGATTCGAATTATTAAGAGAATTCTATTTCCCCATTCTTTGGGGGTTTTTTTTGAGAGTTTTACACAAATGATTGGATTTAAAAATTATGGTGATGAATATAAAATGATGGGGTTGTCTTCTTATGGTGAGCCTAAGTTTGTAAATTTAATTTTAAATAATATTTTTAAATCAGAAAATCAACTAGAGCTTAATCTAAAATATTTTAATCATACTGATAATAACTTTAGTTATAATTTTGAGGGCAAACCAAATCAAAACGACTTGTTTAGTAAGGAGCTTGAAAATTTGTTTAATATCAATGAATTGACCACAGAAACAATAACAGATACTCACAAAAATATCGCTGCATCTGCACAAAAAGTTTTTGAAATAAAATTAATTGAAATATGCAAAACTATAGAAAAAATGAAGATCTCAAAAAATTTAGTTTATGCAGGTGGGTGTGCACTTAATTCTTTAGCCAATAGAAAAATAGAGCAGTCAAATTTATTCGAAAATATATTTATACCTTATGCTCCTGGTGATGGTGGAGGATCAATAGGTTCGGCTTTGTATCATTATAAAAAAAAAAATAAAAAAAGCATAGTAAAAAATTTAAAAAACCCATTTATTGGAAGCTCATATTCTAACGAAGATATAAAAAAAATAATTAATAAAACTAAAAAATTAAATAATTTTCATTGTACATACCATTATAATAAAGATGATCTTCTTAAGGAAATTTCTAATTCAATTTTTCAAAATAAAATTATTGGTTATTTTAATGGTAGAATGGAATTTGGAGCTAGAGCT
>MDSW01188297.1_pt1 | contig 30571 bp, 28 predicted proteins | sample 811171 | NCBI WGS metagenome assembly MDSW01 (sample SAMN05326641, study PRJNA326480) | marine metagenome | isolation source: seawater | place: Atlantic Ocean: North West | collected 2012 | reverse complement strand
GTGTAACTGGTTACTTTCATATCTAACATAATTAGATATATTAGTATCATTTAGATTTATTGTATCGTGTAACTGGTTACTTTCACTTATAACATAATTAGATACATTAGTATCATTTTGATTTATTATATTATGCAACTGGTTACTTTCATATCTAACATAATTAGATACATTATTGTCATTCGTATTTATTATATTGTATATGTTGTTACTTTCATATTTAACATAATTAGAAACATTACCATCATTTAGATTTATTATATTGTGTAACTGGTTACTTTCATATCTAACATAATTAGATACATTAGTATCATTTACATTTATTATATTATGCAACTGGTTACTTTCACTTATAACATAATTAGATACATTAGTATCATTTACATTTATTATATTATGCAACTGGTTACTTTCATATCTAACAAAATTAGATACATTTTCGTCATTAGTATTTATTTTACCAAATAAAAGGTTACTTTCATATCTAACAAAATTGGATACATTTTTGTCATTCGTATTTATTTTACCAAATAAGAAATTACTTTCATATCTAACAAAATTAGATACATATTCGTTATCAGTATTTATTTTACTAAATAAAAGGTTACTTTCATATCTAACAAAATTAGAAACATTTTGGTCATTAGTATTTATTTTACCAAATAAGAGATTACTTTCATTATGAACATAATTAGAAACATTTTGGTCATTTTGATTTATTATATTATGTAATAAATTACTTTCTTCGTTAACAAAATTAGAAACATTTTGGTCATTTAGATTTATTATATTATATAACTGATTACTTTCATATATAACAAAATTAGAAACATTATTATCATTTTGTATTATTTTTGCAATTAATAAATTACTATTTGTTTTAATATAGTTAGATGTTTCAATAAAATGATTACTAATATTTTTTTCTGTTCCTTTTAAAAAATTTAATTCATTACACGTAATATCATTAATTAAATTGCCAAAAATAATATTGGAATTAATTTGCAAATTATTAATATTATAATTTCCCAATATATTAAAATCACCATTTACAGTTAAATCGCCTTCAATAATTTGGTCACCTTCAACATTTTGATTTGTTTTAACTGGTTCATTATCGTTACTAAATGTTTGAAATTGTAAATTATTACCATTTAAACTAATTACTGATTTAGTTCCATTATCACTTACTATATTTAATCTAGAAACATTTATACCAGACAATGCACTAGTATCTGTTGTATTTTTAATTTCTAAATCACCTGTTTCTGTTGACATTGATAAATCACCTAAATATATAGTATTTCCAGAAAGATGTAAAGATTTCCATTTATAATTTTCATTACCTAAATTAAATACTTTATCTTGTAAAGGTATAATATCACCTTCAATATCAATATTTGATAAGGTTGATTTATTAGTAACAATTAATTCATCTGTTCTTGTTATACCATTAACATCTAATTTATATTCAGGGTTAAAATTATTAATACCAATATTATTATTATTATTAATGATAAATGTTGGTGTATTATTATTTTGTACATCAATGATATTACAAGTATTATTAGTATGTGTAATTTTTAAAGATATATCGGCAGCATCATTATTATCAATATGAAGCGTTTCTGTTTCATATGTTTGAGTATCAATTTTTGTTATATTACCTTCAACATTTAAATTTGAAACATAAAGAGTGCCATCAATAGTTAAATCACTATTTAATTTTAAATTTTCAGATGGTAATAGTTCTATATTTTTTATTTTTTCAGTTTTAATATTAACATAATTTGATACATTTTCGTCGTTTTTTGTAATTTTTGATATTAAAAAATTACTTTCATCCTCAACGAAATTAGATAGATTTTGAACATTTAGATTTATTATATTATGTAATAAATTACTTTCATTCTTAACGAAATTAGATACATTGTAATCATTTAGATTTATTATATTATGTAATAAATTACTTTCTTTATTAACAAAATTAGATACATTTTTGTCATTTTGATTTATTATATTGTGTAAGATGTTACTTTCTTTATTAACATAATTTGAAATGTTTTCGTCATTTATATTTATTATATTGTTTAACGTGTTGCTTTCTTTATTAACATAATTTGAAATATTTTCGTCATTTAGATTTATTATATTGTATAATACGTTACTTTCATCCTTAACAAAATTAGATAGATTTTGGTCATTATTTATTATTTTTGTAATTAAAAAGTTACTTTCATATTTAACGTAATTAGATACATTTTGGTCATTATTTATTATATTCGTAATTAAAAAGTTACTTTCATCTATAACAAAATTAGATACATTTTGGTGATTTCGATTTATTATATTATGTAATAGGTTACTTTCATATCTAACAAAATTTGAAACATTTTTCTCATTTAGATTAATTATATTATGTAACACGTTACTTTCTTTATTAACAAAATTATATATATTTTGGTCATTTAGATTAATTATATTATGTAACACGTTACTTTCTTTATTAACAAAATTAGATATATTTTGGTCATTTAGATTAATTATATTGTTTAACATGTTACTTTCATAACTAACAAAATTTGAAATGTTTTCGTCATTTAGATTTATTATATTATGTAATAGGTTACTTTCATATTTAACAAAATTAGATATATTTTGGTGATTATTTATTATTTTTGTAATTAAAAAATTACTTTCTTCATTAACAAAATTAGATATATTTTGGTCATTTCGATTAATTATATAGTTTAACTGGTTACTTTCATAACTAACAAAATTTGAAATGTTTTTGTCATTTAGATTTATTGTATTTTGTAAAATATTACTTTCACTTATAACATAATTAGATACATTATAATCGTTCGTATTTATTTTACCTAATAAAAAGTTACTTTCATATTGAACGTAATTAGAAACATTTTCATCATTTTGATTTATTATATTGTATAAAACATTACTTTCATTTATAACAAAATTAGATACGTTTTGGTCATTATGTATTATTTTTGATATTAAGAAATTACTTTCATATCTAACAAAATTAGATACATTACTATCATTATCATTAATAATATTATTTAGATTACATAAATCGTTACTTGTGTTATATGATAAGTTTGATAAATCATCTTCAATAAATATAGAGTTTATTTTATTTTGTGTAATTAAATTATATAATACGTTACTTTCATTTCTAACAAAATTAGATACATTTTTGTCATTTATATTAATTATATTGTGCAAATGGTTACTTTCTTCATTAACAAAATTAGATATATTTTGGTCATTTATATTAATTATATAGTTTAACTGGTTACTTTCTTTATTAACAAAATTAGATATATTTTGGTCATTTAGATTTATTATATTGTGTAAATGGTTACTTTCTTTATTAACGAAATTAGATATATTTTGGTCATTTAGATTTATTATATCGTGTAACTGGTTACTTTCATATCTAACATAATTAGACACGTTGGTATCATTATGATTTATTATATTATGCAAAAGGTTACTTTCTTCATTAACAAAATTCGAAATATTTTTGTCATTTTGTTTTATTATATTTTGTAACAAGTTACTTTCATATTGAACGTAATTAGAAACATTTTTGTCATTTATATGTATTATATTGTGTAAATTGTTACTTTCTTCATTAACATAATTAGATACATTACTGTCATTGTCTATTATTTTTGATATCAAAAAATTACTTTCTTGTCTAACAAAATTAGATATATTATCATCATTTGTATTTATTATATCGTGTAACTGGTTACTTTCATATTGAATGTAATTCGAAACATTGTCATCATTTTTATTTATTATATTATATAAGTTGTTACTTTCAACTCTAACAAAATTAGATACATTTTCGTCATTATCTATTATTTTTAATATTAATAAATTACTTTCTTGTCTAACAAAATTAGATATATTGTCATCATTTAAATTTACAATATTTTCTAATAAATTTGTTTCATTTTTAATATAATTAGATAAATTTCTATTATTATCATCAACTTTACTATCAATGCTAACTATTTCTATATTAATTTCATTTGTAAATGTATTAATTGTGTTATTTATATTTTCTGTAAATGTTTCAACAACAGTTTTATTTTCACTATTACAAGTTTCTATTAAATCAGTGTAGTCATTTATAAAATTATTTAAACGTTCGCTGTTTGAATTATTAATAAATTGAATTAGAGCAATATCACTTTCTATTTTTTTTTTAAAATTAGTTATATTTTCATTTAATTCATTTATTTTAAAAGTTGTTTTTCTATTTTCTTCTGTTATTTTTGTATCAATTTTATTATTTAATCTTGTGTCTTCGCTTTTAACATAGGTAATAATATTGTTAGATGTATCAATTATAATATTTTCTATATTTTCAAATAATTCATTATTTGAGTTATTTACAATATTAATAACTCTATCATCAGTATAATATAAATTAGTTGTACCTTCTAAAATTTGGTCAGTATTTGTAACATTGATATCATAAACAATATTAAAACCATTATCATTTTCATCGTAATTATTTATAATAATATTATCAACTGTTAAAGTACCACTATAATAACCATTAACAATAGTTTTATTAATTTCACCTTGTTCAATATTATCAAGATTGATAGTATTATTATCAGTAGAACGCCTGTTGATTAATCTATTATTTAAGTCATTATCGAAATATTTAGTTTTATAATATTTATTATTATCTGTCTCTTTTAAATCGTCAGTTGTATTATTATCTAATCTAATATTTGTAAGTTCACTACCATCACCAATAAATTTTTTTGCAAATATATTATTCCATTTTTTTTCTGAAGAACCTATGTCAAAATTTTCATTAGTATTTGGTAATATATTTTCTTCAAATATAGCATCAACTTTAAATAGAATATTATCTTTATTAAATTTGGCAACAATTGCGTTTTTATCATTTTCTCTAACACCAATAAATGCTTCGTGATTATCAGAACTTTCATCGATAATATTGGCACCAATTAAAGCAGCATTATTATTATTTGTAATAATATTACAATTTTCATTAATTTTTGTATTATCATTAGCAATTAATAATATATAGGTACTTTCATTAGTAGATGATAAATTTGCTATATTTGAGTTTTCCCCTTTTATATTAAAGTATGGATTATATGACATAATGTCTAACTCTAATAATTTTATCTATTTTAATTTTAAATTATATAAACATTTGTTAATAATAATTATTAAAAATAATGGAAACAGATAATAATGAAGTTGTAGTATCTCAACAAAAAGGTAAAAAAAAAGTAATTACAAAAACTGTTATTGAAACATTTTGTTCTAATATTGATATGGATAAAATGTATTCACTTAATGAATTAAAAACAATTTTAGGCGAAGTTTATACTGAAGTTAAAAATCAGAAGAAAAAAACTCAAGGTGAAAAAAAACCACCAAATGCATATAATCTCTTTATCAAAGAAAATATGTCTAAAATTAAGGCAGAAAATCCTTCTTTAGAAACAAAGGATGTTATGAAAAAAGCAGCGGAATTATGGAAAAAACAAAAAGATGAGTCTAAATAAATTTTACCGATAAATAATTAATTTTAATTGATATTTTTAGATAAATATTCTATTGTATCTTTATTAAATTTAGTGTAATTATTAGAAATAATTATATCAGTTAAATTCTTCCAAAAAAAATCTTTTTCTTTATTAATTTTATTATACTTTTTATACTTTTTATATAACCATTTATAAAGAAGTTCTAAATTTTTATCATTTGTATTAAATTTATATTTTGTTTTATATATTTTATTGTTTTTAATTAAATATTTAATATATGAATATAGTTCTTTATTTTTATAAAAATTATTATTAATATTATTCCATAAATCTAAGAAATATGTTCCTTCATATGTTTTGCATTGTAAAAAATTATTATTATAATCTATAAATGTATTATTATTATCAATAATAATTAAATTATCTCTTATTGTATTAATATTTTTTATTTTTTTTTTAATTTTGTCAAGAACCTTACTAACATTTTTTTTATATTCCCCATTTGTATTTAATATACAATCGCTCCGTGCAAATATAGGTCTTGAAAATTTAATATTTAAAGACTTCTCAATTATTTCAATTTCTTTTTTTGCCCAAGTATCTTCAGATGCAGTATATATATAGATTAACGAATTTGGATAATTTTTTTTAATTTTATTATAAAAATACAGGAAATATGGTCTTATTAATTTAGAATTACTTTTATATGATGATATTAAATTATTTGCATTATTGCATTTAATATTACAACTTTTATGCAAGTTTATTAAATTATATAAATCACTTTGATATGAACAATTACCTATAATTGTTCCATCTAAATCTAGTATAAATATAACTTGATTATTATTCATATCTATATTTATATATGGGATAAAAAATTATTAAATAAAATTAATATTATGATGCATTTTGCATATATTAAAATGATTACAACCAACAAAAGGGTGTTTTGTATTTAAAGGTGATGGATGACCTGCTTTTAAAACAATATTATTTGTATTAGTAAAATATTTTTCTGTAACTTGTGCAAAGTTTCCCCATAACATAACACATACATTATTACAATTATCTGCAATCCATTTAACAATATCGTTAACATAATTTTTCCAAATATGTGAATGCGAGTTTGGACAAGATTGTAAAACGGTCAATGACATATTTAATAAAAGACATCCTTGTTTTGCCCAATCAGATAAATCAGGATTAGTTCTAATATTTTTTTCTGTTCTATTTAACTCTTTAAATATATTATTTAAACTAGGTTGTAATTTATTATTTTTTTGAGGATAATGTGAGAAGCATAAACCGTTTGCAACACCTTCAGTATGATAACAATCTTGTCCAATTATTAAACATTTTAAATCTTTTATATCAAAATAATTAAAACAAGCAAATATTAAATTTTCATTTGGAAAAATTCTTTTTTTTGTATATTCATTTATTTCATTATTTAAATCATTATTAATATCTTTTTTATAAGGTTGTAACAATTTAATTAAAACAGGTTTCCAATCTGTATTTATATTTTTATTAATAATGTCTTCAATATCCATATTTATTTATATCTTTTAAAATTCATTTTTTTATATGGTATTTTTTACGTGAAACTCAAGGATTTAAAAAAAGTATATAAAGATTAGAATATATATATGTATGGGAATAGTCCCCGTCCTCATAGCTCAGTTGGTTAGAGCGAACGGCTGTTAACCGTTAGGTCACAGGTTCGAACCCTGTTGGGGACGTTAAACTTTTTTTTATACAAAATTTATATAATTATAAATTTTATTATTGCAACATAGACATTTAAACAACTCTTTATTTGTTGAATTTAAATTATAATTATCATGTAAATTATCCATACATTCATAACAAATAATTGTTTTTAAATTACATTCACTAAGTTTAACTAATTCACCACATTTTTTATTGCACATATTACAATTATTTATTTTAGAATATTGTAATGTTTTTAATTCTGTTTTGTTGAATATTTTATTTTTTAATAGATATTTTTTTAAATCTTCCATTAAGTTTATTATTTAATATAATATCATTTTTTAAATAACTACAAGTTTTATTTCTTTTTAAAATATAGAAATCAAATGACTGAATATAATTATTATATAAGTGATACTGAATATATTAACAAAAATGATTACAATGTTTTTTTAAAAAATATATATAATAATTTACTTTTTGATAAAAATATGTATGATATACCAATCCTTACAAATACAGATATGTGTAACTGTAATATTAATAGTTTAACTAATATTAAATTTTTAACAAGTGGTAGCAATGATGTGTATATTGCAGATATTATAAACAGTTGTATTACAAAATCAACATATTTTAATAATAATGTTAAACATGTTATACTTACAGTTTGTAAAGGTTTTAATGAAGACGATGAAGATGATGAATATGAATGTTTATATACAAATGAATTAATTACTTCAATATTATATTCAAGATTAGTTATAAATAATATTACATCAAATTTGTTATTACTATTTGGATATATGAATAGTTGTAAATTAAAATATAATGATACATTATTGTTAAATAATAAAAAAAACGAATCAATTATATTTAATAGTTATGTAAATGGTAATATTTTTAAAAATTTAAAAACAACACTTGATATAAGACAAGTATTTGAATTATTTTATACTATTATTTGTTGTTATGCATCGTATGGTTATTGTATTAGTGATATAAATTTAGAGAATTTTATGACTAAATATGATAAATTTAATACACTAATTAAAATATATGATAAAATGTTTTATTTTAATACACAACAAAGTGTTTGTATTATAGATTATCAAACTGATAATAAACCAGAAAAAATAATAAATTTAAAAAAATATATATATGCAATAGCCAAATTATTAAATGAAGATGTTAAAAATGAACTATTACAAATTAATCAAGATACTTATGAAAATGTAATGAAACAATTTATAAATTGTAATTGTTTTAAAAACAATATAATATACGATACATATAATTGTAAAAAATATAGAGAAATTACTTTCAATGTTTTAAGTAAACCTGTTTTATTAAGTGGTGTTAAAGAAAAATATGAATTATTAGGCGGATGTCCAAGTATATCAAAAAATAAATTTAAACAAATAATAAATAAATAATATTTTTGTATAAAATATTCTTAAAAATAAAAAAAAATGACTAATGTATTTACAATACATATTAACAAAATGAATTACGATAATTTTGATTTGATTGTGAATAATATCAATAAACAAATTAAAATTTATAAATATAATAAAAACATTGAAAAAGAAGATAAAGATTTATTTTTAGATGCTTTTAAAAATTGGGAAATTGTAAGTGATAATATTATTTTAATAGTTAAAGAATTAATGGCAAAATATACAGATAATAATATTAAAACAACTGGATACACTACTAGTGATACAATTACGTTGTTTGGCAATGATAAACATTATTACGTGTATTTTACAAATAATAATATTGATATTTACTATGTTGAAGGGACATATGAAACAAATGTTAATATTGATAGTTTTGATGTTTTACTTATGATGCTTTCCTATTAATTTATATAATATAAGTAATATCTTTGTGATATATTTCAGTCACATTTATATTTGATAACCATTTTTTTGGAGCAATAATAGTTTTTGCAGTATCATAATAACTTATATATGATGCCATTAAACTATATGTAGAGTTTGATAAAATATTGTGCTTAATAAATGATAATAATATGAATTCAATTTCATCATTATCAATGTCTACGATATATATATTTTTTTTATTGAAAATATCACTACTTATATTTTTTTTGCACCAATCAATATTATCAGAAAATACTACTATGTTATTTACATTATCATCTATTTTTTCTAATGCTTTTATATAATAGTTTATATCCAATGCATTATCTATTTTTTTTCTAAAATGCATTGAAACAATATCATTATCATTACAATTATTAAAATATTTTTTTATAGAGTTATAAATATCATATGCTTTATACATATAGTCATCACATGAATAAATAAGATGTCTTAAAAAATTTTTAGTATTATTATTATCAAAATATTTAAAAGAAAGAAAGTCACCATCAAGTAAAATATTTTTATGTGTAGTATATTCTTGGAATTCACTATAAATATATGGTTTTAATTCTTTTTCTTTAATAAATTCTATATTATCGAATTCTTTTTTATCTAAAATATTTAATTTATTACTAAATAAACTACCCCAATATGTTTTATTATTAATATCATTAAGAAATATTAATGATTTATTGTTTTCAATTGCGTAAGAATATGCTGTAGCAATTTTAAATAATTGATGACCTAATCCTTTATTAATGTTAATTGTAATATAAGTATTATAATTATTGTTAAAATTAAAATCAAAAAATATATTGTTGGTATTCATTTATTTATATAAATATAATTATATTTTTATATAAACATATGAAATAAAATAATATATATAAATGAATTTTGGCAATAATTCTAGAGATGAAATTTTTAATTTAAATAGAAATAAGTTTAACCCAAATCAAAATAATAAATTTGGTACTTTAAGGGCAGGGGATGATATGATATTTAATAAAAAAAATATAAGCAGCGATATTATATCATCTTCTAGTGCATCAAGTGCATCGAGTGCATCGAGTGTTGCTTCTTCAAGTGGAACATCAGAAGCATCTTCAAAATCTAGTAGAAAAAGTAAAAAAGCATCAGATACTGCATCTGAATATTCAAATAGTGGTTCAGAAGTATCAAGAAGTACAACAAAATCTTTTAAAGGTAATAAAAATATTGTATCCGATAATTTAAAAGAAAAAAAGGAAATAATATATCAACTTGATAGACTTGAACAGAGAGGTTTTAAAGTTCCATTTAAATTTAATTTAAATTCAGATATTGAAGAAATGAGATTAGAATATAATAAATTATTAAAAGAAAAAGAGATTGATTCAAGTATTCGTTTCCAAAGAAAAATGTTAATGGCATTTGTAACGGGTTCAGAGTATTTAAATAATAGATATGATCCATTTGCAATACAATTAGATGGTTGGTCTGAACAAATTCACGATAATATATGTGATTATGATGATATTTTTGAAGAATTACATGATAAATATAAACACACGGGGAAAAAAATGGCACCCGAATTAAGATTATTTATTAGTTTATCAGGAAGTGCGTTTATGTTTCATTTAACAAATAGAATGTTTAAAGAACAACCATTGCCTGATGTTCAAAATGTATTAAAATCAAATCCCGAATTAATGAAAAAATTTCAAGAAGCAGCAACAAAAGAATATATAAATCCACAACCTAGAAATAATAATACTAGTGGTAATCAAGTAAATGGTCCCGGATTATTTGGAATGGTAAGTGGATTATTTAATAATTTAGGAAATGGTTCAATGCGTCAAAATATAAATCAAATGGACGATGATGATGATTCAATTAGTGAAATAGATTCTATAATAGATAATGTTCATAAAGATATTACATATGATAGTAAACCTAATACAAATAATATAGAAACATTATCTGTAAGCGATGAAGAAATAACATCAATTATAGAGGATACAGCAGATATTAATATTTTAAAATCAAATAATAAAGGTAAAAATAAACGAAGTTTAAATATTTAATTTATTTTTTAGTTAAAGATTTTACACCTTTTGCGGTTGTTGAAACAACTTCTTTAACTTGTTTGCCAACTTCGGCAACTTGAGAAGGTAATTTAGTAATACCTTTAACGGGATTTTTTAAATTTTCTTCAATTGTTGAACTAACTGATTTCATATTTTTAAATAATATTGATAATGAACTTAATAATAATGGGAAAACTATTGCTATTAATACAAACATAGCTAATAATAATATTTCAATAGTTGAACCGGCATAAATTAATTCTCTTCTTATGTCTTCAGAACATTTGCATTTTTCTGTTATTAATAATCTTGTATAAGTCATTGTCATAAATAAAAATACGGCAAAAACTATATAGAATACAAATAATACAAATACATATAATCCTGTTATTTGTGAACCAAATAAATCAGCTAAAACTGTGCCCGGGGGTACTAACATTACAAATAGTAAAAATACGAAGGCAAATAAGCTAAATGATTTAATGAATTTCAAATAAGGATAATCTAATGCACAATCACAATTTCCAGTAGTTTCAAGTTTTTGTATGTATGTATATACACACGCTAATAATACAAATATTAATAAATTAACAATAAAGTTTCCGATATAACCAGGTGTTATAATATTTTTCATCTTTAATATATTATCTACTATTTATAAAAGAAAATATTAATTAGAATTTTCAATAATATTTAAAATTAAAAATTTAGTAGAATTATTAATTTTTTTTAAATTAAATAACTGGAAATATTCAGTAATATTAGTTGATAAACGATTAAATGATAAAATACCTAATAATTCTAATAAATAATCAATAATATATTTAAAATTATTATTTTCATAATTAGTTTTAAATTCATTAAAAATTAAATTACACAGATTATTGTATTGTTTATGATATTTTTTATCTTCTGTTTTATGTAAAAAACATAAAGTTTTTATTATATTTATTTGTTTATTTTTTAATTTATTATAATTACAAAATTCATCATAATTATTATCATCCATAATATTATTTTTAATATCAATTATCCATTTTTTATTAATTATATAATCGTCTAAATAATTTATAATAATATTACTATTATATTTTTCAAATTTTTTTATAATTTCAATATACTTAATATCATATAATTTTTCAATATATTTAAAAATATCATTAAATAATTCATCTAATTTATTTATATTTGATTCAATAATTGTATCTATTTTTTCCATAATTTTTATTTTGTTTGTATCTGATAATTTATTTAATAAACTAGTTAAATTTTGCTTAGTTATATTATCATTATTCGTAGTAAAAGTGTATAATTTATTTTTTGTTTCATAATATTTATTTGTATTTTTAAATTTTTTTTTCTCCCAAACACTTCTAGGGTCATATTTTATATTAAAACAGTTATATGTTTCTATTAAATTTTTTTTTTTTTCTAATATATTTGCTGGAAAAACAATATCCAAATTATTTAATTCAGTTAATTTTTTTTTAAATTCTGACAAATCTATTTTAATAATATCATCATCATTATTATACATATTTTTTATATTATAATTCAACTATACTTCTTATACATATTTTAATATAAGAATAAATAATATTAGTTTATTATAATTAAATTACTGTTTTATATTTTATGAATAATATTATATTAAAAAATTTTATTAATAATATTAACCATATTTATTCTGAAAAATCTATTTATCGTTCCATTATAATTGTTAATAATAATAATGATGCAAATAATATTTATAATGATTTAGTAAAACAAAATTATTCAATAAATATTATAAATAATACTAATTCATTAAATAATTTAATACTAAATTATAATAATTTAAATGAAAGAATGCTTATTATTAAATATAATTTAATATTTAAATTTATATTTTATTTATACCAAATACAACATTTTGATGTATTTAATTATATATTTTTATATAATATGAATAAATATAATAATTCAACTTTTTTGAATTTTTATTACTATATAACGAATAATAATATATCGGGTAATATTATTATTTGAAAAATATTTTTTTCTATCAATATATTAGATGAAAAAAACTAGTAATTACAAGTTATTAGCATTATTTCTTTTAATATGTGTAATTGTTTTAGTCATTGTCTATGGTTCTATTAAATTAAAAGAATCTTTCACATCCGGTAATAAAATATTGCAATATTTTTCAATGAATGGTTGTCCTCATTGTGAAAAATTTACTGTTACCTGGAAAGAAATTGAAAAAATGTTAAATAAAAATACTGAACATTTTGATGAAACTAGCAGTAAATATTATGAATTAGTAGATAAATTTAAAATACAAGGATTTCCACATATACAAGCATTAGTAAATGGTAATCCTGTTGAATATAGTGGTTCAAGAGAAGCAGATAAAATAATAGATTGGTTTAATAAATTATAATAAATTTTTTTTATTTATATAAAAATAATTTTATATTACTAATTATTAGAAAGATGAATGAAACAAGTATAGATAATTTAGAAAATCAATTGTCGCATTGCACAATAACGCAAATAAATAAATTAGAAGATATTAAATTACCAGAAAATAAATTTTTAGTAATATCTAAATCCAATTGTGTTTTTTGTGAAAAAGCGTGTTATCTTCTTAATATGAAAGGTATAAGTTATGAATATATTAATGTTGATAATTTATTAATAACGCAAAAAGCTAAAAATCAATTTTTAGAATATATGTGCGAATTAATTTCATATGAATATGATAAATTACCTATGATTTTTTATAATAAACAATTTATTGGGGGATATAATAATTTAGAAGAATATTTTAAAACAAAAAATAATTTATTTGTATAAAATTATTAATTTTTTATATTATTAATTATTAATAATTAGATAAAAATGCCACCCCCACAATTATCTTTACAGAGTTTATATGATATTAAAAATAAAAAAGATAAAAATAAACATACTATTTTTAATGAAATTATTTTAAAATGTCATAAAAAAATTAAAACAACCGCACAAAATGGTGGTTTATGCATGTTTTTTGAAATACCTTATTTTATTATAGGTAAACCTCTATATAATGTTAGTGATTGTGTTGAATATATAGTAGATGCTATGAAAAAAAATGGTTTTTTTGTTAGCATACTATCTCCACCAAATACAAATATTTTATATATATCTTGGAAACCTGCTGAAATAGGCAATCATAAATTGTTAAAATAAAAATTGACATTTAATGTAAAATATTTTAATATTAAAATGAAAGAAGATTATGAACTATTTGAAAAATTTATAATCTCGAAGTATGATATTAATAATATACATAATCATTATAAGTTAATTAAATTAATGAAAAATAATGTTGTTTATTTAGAAAATAAATATAATGAAAGAGTATTGCGCAATAAATATAATATAACATTTCAATGTTTAGATTCAAATTTATTAATTAATATTATTAATTATTTCAATAATGAAATAAAACATATTATCAATTTGGTGCAAATAAATAAAGAATATAATACTCAAATAAAATATTTAATACTAAATTCAAATTCAATTATTTTAAACAATTATAATGAAAAATTATTAAAACATATTTACAATAGTTATTATACTATTAATGATTTAAAAAATTTTAATAATAGTTTATATATTAAACATACTGAAATTCCATTGGCAAATGAAATTAAAAATGGTTTAGATACACACAATAACTTACTAATACATAATACTATTAAAATATATAATTACTTTTTCTCATATAATGAAGCATATACATTATATTTTTGCAGTAACAAAAATAAAAAGAATATATGCGATTTTTATAACAGATTATTTAAAATTAATTTAAAAAATGCAAATATTAATTCTAAATATAATGAATTAAAAATATTTGAAAATATATATAATATATATAATTATGTTGAACATTTCTTTAATTTTAAATACAATGAAACGTATAAATTATTTAATATAGATAATAATACAATAATTCCATCTAATAAATCTAAAGAACATTTAAGTTTCATTATAAGTAAACACAATTGTAATAAACACGTAACCTTTACATATAATAAATTAAGAGTTTTTAAATATGAATATGACTTATATGTTGTTATTGGATTATGTAAAACAAAAAATTATAATGAATTAATTAAATATATAAATAAAATTAAATTAAAATTAAATTATATACAATATAATGACCATAGTAAATTATATAATAATTTAGTAACTCTTGCTAATTTATCAAATACAAATAGTGGTGGAATTATAACAAAGACAATATTAATTATTATATATACGAAATATTATTTAAAGTATTTAAATAAAAATATTAATGCAACATTTATAAATAATGCATCTAATATTTTACTAGATTATTATGAAAATCTAAAAGTAATTAAACCATATTATTTAAATAAATATATTACTAGTGAATTTGAAGATATTTTTAAAAAAATACAGGAAATAATTTAAAAAATGATTATATATTATATAAACATAATATATAATGATCAACGTATATACAGATGGCGCGTGTATCAATAATGGAAAATCTAATGCATTATCTGGGTATGGTATTTATTTTGGTGTTAATGATGCAAGAAATGAATCAAAAAAAGTAGAAGGTGATAAACATAGTAATAATATAGCCGAATTAACTGCTTTTATAAGAGCATTAGAAATATTACAAGAAGAAATTATTAAAGATGAGCAGGTTAATTTATATACAGATTCTGAATATGTTATTAAATGTGCTACTACATATGGTGATAAGTTAGATAAAAAAAATTGGATTTTTGATAAAGAACCACCTAATTTAAATTTAGTTAAAAAGGCATATACTTATTTTAAAAATTTGCCAAATGTTAATTTAATTCACATAGAGGCACATACTAATAAAGATGATATACATTCTAAAGGTAATGCAAAAGCCGATGAACTTGCAAATATGGCAATTGGTATCAAAAATACAGATAATAAAGTGTATATTAATATAGCATTTGAAAATAAAGATGCTGCAAAATTATTAGGTGCAAAATGGGATTTAAAAAATAAAAAATGGTTTTATTATAATAATATTTCAGATGAAAATAAAGAAAAATTAAAAAATTTAGAAGAAAAAAAGGTTACACAAATAGTTATTCCAAAAAATTATTTAAATATAAATTATGCAAAAAAAAATATTGCTAAATCATATGGCGCAAAATGGGATATTGTTGAAAAAAAATGGTATTATTTAGATACACTAGATGAAATAAATAAACAAAAATTAAAGGAATTATAATAATTTAGATTTTTTTATAATTTCAATTAATTCACTATTTTGTTTATAAGTTAAGTTATTTATATTTAATTTATTTATGTATTTTATTACATCACAATATGCTTTTTCTTTATTACATAATGTATCTGCAAATTTTTTTATAAATTCTACACCTGTTTTATGTAATTTATTACATTCTTTAAAACTACATTTTTTTAGTAATAATGCTTCATTTGATTTTACTAATTCTTTTGTATATAATTGTATATTATTTTTATGTTTTTTAATATCAGGATTTTTATTATATTCTTTAACTAATTTATTATATTTTATACTCTTTTTTTTTAATTCTTTTTGAAATGCATCTACTGTTTTTTTATCTTTTATTTTTTGTGTTATATAGTTTTTATATGCTTCTGATGACAGGAAATAATTATTAAGTTCAAGTACTTTTTTTTCAAAATTTATTGTTTCTGTTTTTTGAAGAATAATATCACTTTCTTTTTTTATTTTTTCTGCGATTTCTGCTTTCTTTTTTATAAAATTTTCGTGCAAATTATTACATTTATTTCTTGCACATTTACTTGTAGATTCACTTATTTTCATCATATCTGCAAATTCTTTATTATATTTAATAAAAAGATTCATTTACTAATAAATAATAATATAATATATTAATAGAAATGAGTAAACAGAAGGAATTAAATAATAAAATAGAAAAATTAGAAATAAATGAAATAAAAATTTGGCTTGATTATTTAAAACAGGTTAATCCTGTATATAATAAAGTTAAAAGTTTATTTTTAACTAAACAAAAAAAAGAAACTTATATACAAATAAATACAGCAACGCCAGATGGTATTTATAATCTAATATTAGTTTGGATTAATAATAATATTGATAAATTTGGAGATTATGATTTTAATAACATTCCTAAAACTGATTTTACAACTTTAAATAATAATAATGAACAAGGTGGTGATGATTTAGATGATGCCTTAAATAAATGGATTAAATATCCAACAATTGATCCTTTTACTAAAAAATATATAAAAGTCTCTATCATGCCAAGTAGTAATTATGTTAAATTATATGAAAAATTTTATAATTATCTTTATAATAAATATAAAAATAAAAATATTTATATACAAAATGTTTTTGAAACTAAAATAAGAAATAATTTACCAACTGCTCATTATTATATATTTAAAGATTATAATTATATTGAAAAAATAAAAGAAAAATTCCCAAATGAAAAATGGGTTGATTATTTAGTTAAAAATAAAAGTGTATTTTATAATAAAACTGAAGGTATAAATAATATAAATGAGGCTATTGTGTATGATTTTCTATTTGCCTATTTTTTTATTAACAAAAATATAAATAATTTTTCAGAATCTGTAAAAAATTATTATTATTATGATACTTTATATCTTTATGAAACTATTATAGAACAAATTAAATTATTGAATAATAATAGTCTAAATAAAGATTTAGATATTTATGAACTATTTAACAGTATGGTTTCAAATAATATAACAGGTTCTATTAATTATAATTCTGATTTAATTGAACTTAAATTAAATAGAAGTCAGGCAATGTATAAATGGAAATATAAAATGTCTCCGTTAATTGAATTGATGGTGGAATATGTTAAAGAAATTGTATATTATATTACACCACTTAGTTTATTGAGAAAAATAATTTATAATGAATATTTTATGTATGGGAAAAATGTTGATATTCGTTCAAGATTTGATGCAATTACAGATAGTATAAAATATAATATCAAAAGGTTAAAAACAATAATGAATATAATATTTTCTATAGCAATTAACAAAAATGCTATATCTTTTATTCAAAATATATGGAAAAAAATAGGTAAGGTATTAAAATTAAATATAATATGGATAACAAAAAACAATTTATGGAATGAAAATGATAATCATTTCCATTATATATCTGCATTTGTGGCTGAAAGAATATCGTTCTGGTCTGATAATAATACTGATTCAATAATTCCGGACAATAAAGATATAGCAAATTATGCTACAGAAGATACTTTCAAATTATTTTATATATCATCTATATTTGATATTGATAAATTACATATAGAATCAAAAAAGGCAAAAGATAATAGTGCGGGTAAAGAATATGAACCAATTATAGATAAATATAATTCAGAATTACCTGAACCACCAAAACAACCAAAACCAGTAATTATTTCTCAAGAATTACAAAAATATAAGATGACAAGAAATATGCTAGATTTAAAAAATGATGATATGGAAACAAGATTAAAAGATTTTGAAAAAAAACAAAAACAATATAAAACAGAATTAAAATCATATGATAAAAATTTAAAAATATATAATGAAAAATTCTTAGGTAAAAAGTTATCACCTTATTTTTCGGTGAAAATGACAAGAGATACAGATGATATTAAAAATTCATTAAAATTAATGTATGAACCATTAAAAATTAAGAAAAAATCTTTAGAAACATTTAAATTAAAAAGAGAAAAAGAAAGAAGTATTAATAAAAATTTAAATTCAGATTTAAAACTAAAACTAGCATTGGAGGCAGATAAATTTAAAGAGTATGCAAAAGAATTAACACCTTCAAAAAAATCACCTAGACAGAAATATATAAATTGTGATTTAAATGATGTTGATCCTTTAACACACGAAAGTTTTAATGATATGCATATAAAAAAATTAAAATATTTATCAAAAATAAAAACAGTTTTACCGAATGGAAAAATTATTACAAATTGTTATGATACGGTGCCAATATATAATTATATTTTAGATTGTTATTATAAAAATATAAAACCAATAAATATAGCACAAGGTAGAGAACCATTTACAAATTCACAATTAAAAGTTATATTTAAAAATATAAAATATTTTACTGATAAAAAGACATTGTCAAATGATTCAAATACTAATTTAAAAGAAAATATACATTTGCATATAGGATTTGTAGAATCCGTACAATCTTCTGATAAATATAATTTGCAATTCTATCTTAATATTGGTAGTATAAATTTCCCCATTATTTTAGACTATAATAATTATTATACTCCTAAATATAAATATTTCGCAAGAAATTTACCAATTGTTCAATATAATAATACATTATTTGAAGAAACATCTGATAAAACAGTTATATTACTTCAACAACTTGTTGAAAACGGTTCAATATTAAATTATACATATTACCCTTACTATAAATATAATTATTTAACTACTAATTTAGAAACCTTATATGATTATACACCTGTAGTAAAAGATATAATTAATTATCCTAATTCTATATATGATTTTACAAGTGAGTATAGTAATATAAATTCGCATAATTATAGTGATAAAGAATATAAAAAGGTTTTAATAGAAATGACAAAAGAATTAAATACAGATTTAGAAAGATATTTATAAACATTTATTTTGTTAAATTAAATAATTTATTAAAATATAATGGTAAAATATTATTAGTATTTGGTACAGAATAAATACTTTTAGTTATATAATTATTACACATATAATCTATTATTATATCATATGCATTTGTTAAACTAAAATAAAGAACTAAATATATATAACTATGTTTCATATTATTGATTAATATAATTTATTTTTTATATTGTTTTTATACCAATTACACGATTTGTATCTTTTGAACGAATTAATTGACTACTATAAATAGTGACTAATCCTGATTCATAACCGTTAATTAATTTCAAATCATTAATTACTTTTTCGGTTCCATAGTAATCATGAGAAACTACAAAATTTGTATTAATATTATGCCCCAATGTTACACAGATTGTTTTATTACTTATAATATTGTGATTCGTATCTAATACTAAATTATAAACATAATTTGTATCATATTCTTTAACAATTCCTTTTGTATAGGGAAAAATCCATTCATTTGTTTCATTGCATAATACAGGATGATATGGTGTAATAATTGTACCGTCATTTAATTCAACCATACTACATTTATTATTATAACAAGCATTTTTAATTAAACAAATAACTGAACTTTTATTGCCGTTTTTATCAATAATAAAATCTCCTTTTTTTAAATCTTTAATACATTTAAAAGTTTTATTAAACATTAGAATTTTTGTATCTTCGTGAAAACAACCATTATCTGTATTATTAAAACTACGACTAAATGATTGTGCAGGATTTAAATGTCTAACATTTACTGTAGTGTTATCATCATCGCTATCAGAATTTTGAATCTGTCTACTATAAATAATTCTATTGTTATGTCTACCAAATCTATTTCTTTCTTTCTTTTTAAATGCTGATGGAATTGGTGGTGGGATATTATTGAAAATTTCATCTATATTTTCTTTAATATTTTCAAATAGTAATCCTGTATATTTTTGAATACTTTTATCTTTAAAATTATTACATCTTTCTTGTAAATGTGCATTAGTAAACGAATAAATATAATTTTTCCCCCATTTAGTATAATATTCATCATCAACAGCCATTATTAATTGATTTATATCATTTAATAACTCTTCGGGATAATTATTATTTAAATTATCTTTTAAAGTTTCTTGCGTAGAATTATATAATATTTTAACTAACTCCAATCTATTAATTTCATTTATAACATTAGAATTATTATCAAAATTATCTGTTAAATTAATATTATAATTTAATGTATTATTATATGTATCATCTGTTTTTTTATAGTTAATTGTAAAACTGATGTTATAAATATGTTGTAAATAATCGTTTGGAATTTTTAAAATAATATTACGTTTTAAACCATAATTTAATGTATTTAAATTTACTAATTTATTAGAATTATACGCAATAATTTCAAGTTTATCACCTAAATTATGATGAAAATCGATATAAACATTGTTACAAATAATTGTATAAATATATGCCATTGTATGAATAATGTTTGTGCCAACAAAACCCGAATCTGGAATAAATGAGAAATAACCATTACCTATTTTTGCTATATTATCAAGTAGTTCTGTATCTAAAGAGTAACCAAAACCTAGTGTATAAATATTTGGAATATTGAAATTATTATTTTTCATTTTAGTAATTTTATTTTGTAATGTTTCGCTAATTCCTCTTGGTGGTAACAAACATTCTGTAGGAATACCATCTGTTAAAAATAACAGAGCACTATTACGATTTGGACATTTAGTTGCCTGTTGTAAACCTACATTTAATCCTGACCACATATTAGTTGCACCAATTGTATCTAAATTTTTAATAATATCTTTGATATATGATTTATTATCTTGACTAATATTTGTTAATTCGCACATAACTTTTGCCTCATTAGAAAATGTAACAATAGAGATTCTATCATTCGGTTTAAGTGTTTCAATAACAGTATTAATAGCGTGTTTAGTAATATCTAAAATAGTATAACCTAATTTTTCACTTTCAATATTATTAGGAATAATTGCTAAATCGTCCATTGATTTTGAAATGTCAATTACTAAAATTAAATCTAAAGGTGCCAAAGGTGCATTTAAAGGATTAATTGGATTTATATTTAAATTATAGTAAGTATTTTCTGTATCATAATGTTTATAAATATTTAAATCAAATACATCTTTATCTAATTTAAATTCATCACTAATATATGTATATGTATTATTATAATTTTCAATAATATCTAATAAGGAACGATTGGGTTTTAAATCTTCGAGAGTTAATGTATTTCTAGTAATAGGCGAAGTGTTATTATTAACTAACCAATTTTTAATAGCATTATATTCATATGTAATTCCATCATTATCAATATATGGATTAGTCATAATACATTTTGTAATAGGGCAGTAAAATGACTGCGGAATGTTGCTTGACATTGTTAATTTAAAAATAAATAACAAATAATCATTTTTTTATAAATATTTGTTATGAAATTAATATAAATTTTTATTATTAATATATAAAAAAAATTAAATATTTTTTATAAGAATAGCATCATTATCTCTTATAATTTTATTAATAGAATCATCGCTAAAATCCATAATAGTATACCCGTCGTTAATATTATTAAATAGTAAATCGTTAAAATTATAACGATTATAATCATTTTTATATTTTTTATTTTCTATTGAGTTACAAAATTCTTTAATATTCCAACAATTTTTGTTTTTACTTTTTCCAACTTTTTCAAATATATTATTATTATTATCTCTTGTTAATTCATTAAATGATTCATTTATTTCATTATTATTAATTATATTATTATAAGTGGTAGTCCATAATTTATTACCAGACATAACACTGTATTTATATTCGATTTTACGCGTAGTTAAATCGTCTGTTAAATTATCTTTTGAAAATGTAATAGATGTAGAATATTTAGCCATTGTCACCTATTAATAGATATTTTTATTTTTTTATATTATTTTATTCATAAAAATAACATGCTGAACCACCATCTTCTTTACAAGTTTTATTATCTCTGTATAACCAATTAGCAAACTCACCTTGATTATTTGGTATATTATTATTTGGCATAGTATATAATACTAAATTTAATAAATTTTTGTTATATATATTACCTGAATCATAATTAATTGTATTGTCTAATATTTTTGAAACTTTATTTTTAATTTTTTTATTATTATGATTACAACTATTATAAAATTTTTTATCAAAAATATTGCTATTCATTAATGGATTTTCTTTCGTTGGCATTACACAATTTCCATATATATAATCACTATAAAATTCTTTATTAAAATTTTCTGATTTATAAATTAAAATAGATATTAATAATAATATAATTAACAATATAAAAACTTTAGTACTATTTGTTAATAAAATTATTATTAATCCTATAAATAATATTAGTCTCATTACAGTATTAAGTTTTTCTTCATTAGTCATTGAATTATTAATTATTAATATAGGTTTTAATAATTCTGTAAAATCATTTGACCAAAACATTTGTTAAAATATCTTCTCTTAATATTAATCTATATTATTATTTATTTTTTTTGATAGTTTTTGTTTTGCTTTTTTTTGTGCTGCTAATTTTCTGTATGCCGAATCATTAAAAGACCCTCTTGAATTTTTTGATTTATTCATTTTATTTGCCATATTTTTCATTGTATTTAAATCTGGCATATCATTATCATTTGAATTACTCATTAAATCTGCAAACATATTCATCATATTTCCCATATTGGCTCCTCCTCCTTTATTATTTTGCTGATTTTGATTTCCAAACATACCAGGCATCATTGATGCAAATTTCATGGCATCTTTCATTAAATTTTCTTGATTTAATTCACCATTTGATAATTTAGTTGCCATTTTTTGACTAACATTTGATATAATGTCTCCAAAACCACTATTTGGGTCTCCTAAACTTTTTAATACATCTCCGTTTTCACCCATTGATTTCTGTAATTTATTAACATCAACATCTTCTAATATTTCTTTTGCTAATTTACCAAGTGTTGTATTTTCCATACCACCCATGTTAAAATCGATTGATTTTTTAATTTTAACATGTTTAATATACTGTAAATTAACTAATATTTTTTTATAAATATCATTTGTATCATCTAACTCTTTTAATTCATCATCATAATTTGACATTTGTAATAAATTTATTATATTTTTTGCTTCTTCGTCTGTTAATTTTTCTCTTGTTAATATAAAAAATAAACTAATATAATGGTGACATAAAAAATCATCTTTTAAAACTTTTCTAATATCTTCTAATATAATATCTTGAAATAATTGTAATGTTGAATTTTCTGTTAACCATTTGTTTGCTAATTCGTTTATATCATTATCGTCATTTTGTGGTGTTTCATCAGTATCTTCTTGAACTTTTTCTTGTTCAATATTAACTGATATGTTTTTATATGATTCAAATAAATCGCTTGTTAAATAATTATTTATAAAAATAGTATATTCATCTGTATTTTTATCAAGAGTTAAATAATTTTTTTTTATAGAATTAAAAATTTTTTTACATGTTTTACTTTTATCTTTATTATTTTTTGTAATTTTTTTTAAAAGTTTTATTAAATTAATATAATACTGATTAAATATATATGTTTTACTCATACTTATATTATTTTTACTATAAATTCTTTATATAGGTTTAAATTAAATCTTTTGAACGTTTACTTAATAATTCTTCAATTGATGGTAAATTTTTATCATTTGTTGATTCTGGCATAATAATATCATCTATTTTTTGCGACGAATTATTATCATCTAATAACTGCCAGGCGTATTGTTTATCATTTGATGCGACTGATGTTTCATCAATTGAAGAAAAAGTATCAGACATATTTAATCCTAAACTAAATGCCATTGGTTCGTTATTAGATATTTTGTCATTATCATCAACTGATATATTATTAATAGAATCTTTTTTATTATTATTTAGTCTTGTATTATTATCTTTATTGAAAAGAGCTCCTCTATTTGGTAATAATAAATGGTCAAAAACTTGTTTGCCATATATTATATCATCTTTATTAAGTTCTTTATCTAGATTTAAAATTAATGCCGGTACTGAATCTATTATATTTTCAATATTATATTTATTTCGCAATGTATCAAGTGATACTTTCTTAATTATATTATTGGTATCATGTTTTTTTATAGTTTCTAATAAAACATTGCAATGTTTACAATTATTACTATATATTAATATCATATCTATTTTAAAATATATTAATATTCTTTTATATATTTAAATTAAATTATTATCTTATATTATTATATATAATTTGAATAGAGAACATGGAAAATTATAATTCAGACTTTCCGTCAATGAATAATATTTATAATTCAACAAAATGGGAACAAATTAAAAACAAAGAAATTGAAATAAATAAATCGTTGCCTCTTCAATATTTAAATCCTTCTAATAATGATGGTTATAGTGATATAGATAGTAGTTTTTATTCATTAACAGGAAATAAAATAGATTCTAAAAAAATAAAACATGGTAATATGCAAAAATTTTTAAAAAAAAATGTAACACAGAATACAAATATTGATAATTATATTATTGATAATAGTGTTACAACAAATTTATACAATAATAAAAGTGAACTTGAACAATTTTTTCAACCTGTAAAAGATTTAAATTTAGTAAATGGAACTGTATATAATGATGATAAAATAAAAAATAGAACCATTGATAATTTAACAAATATTCAAAATAATACATTTCCTATACAACAAATTAAAGTTGGTCCTGGTTTAAATAATGGTTATAATGGTAAATCAAATAGTGGTTTCCATGATTTTAATACAAATATTTATAGTAGACCCAAAAATATAGATGAATTAAGAGGAAAAACAAATCAAAAAAATAGAACATTTAATAATGATTATAAGGCGCCTAAAAAAAATATATCAAAAAGAGGTAATGTGGTTTCTCTTAGTAAAAATAGACCGGAAACAGTTTTTAAACAAACAAAGGATAATTATTTTAAAACAACCGGTGCTGTTTTAAAAAATAGTAAAAGACCTTTGCAAAATATTAAAGCAACTAATAAACAAGATAGCCACATTGAATATAAAGGAAATATTAAATATGCTAAACCTGGATTGGGAGAGAATGATACATATGGTAAGGAAAATGTTTTAGTATATGATAATGAAAGACAAACAACAGAAGATAAAACGTCTATTACTAATGTTAATTCAATTGTTAAGGCAATTATTTCACCAATAACGGATGTTATTAAATTTTCAACAAAAGAATATACTATAAAATCTGCTAGAGAAAGTGGTGGTAATATTAAAGGTGTTGTTGAAAAAATGACAACATATGATCCTGTTAATCACATTGCTAAAACTACAGTAAAAGAAACAACTATTCACGATTCGCAAAATACTAATTTAACAGGTGCTAAAGAAACTTATTCAGCGAATCAAGATATTGCTAAAACAACTGTAAAAGAAACAACAATACATGATGCTGAAAATACTAATTTAACAGGCGCTAAAGAAACTTATTCAGCTAGTCAAGATATTGCTAAAACAACTGTTAAGGAAACAACTGTTCATGATAATAATTATAGTGTTGTAACTGGTGCAAAAGAAACATATGTTGAATACGATGATAAAATGAAAACTACAGTAAAAGAAACAACGCCCAAAATAGATAGTGTTAGAAATATAGGTCAAGTAAAATATAAAACATATGTGTATGATCCAGATATTGTTGCTAAAACAACTGTAAAAGAAACAACAATATCTGGTAAATCTGAATATGGATTTTTAGGTGGTTTATTGAATCGTTTAGTTGGTGGTTATGCGAATAAAGTTATTAATTTAAATAATACTAATAAACAATTTACTTCACAATATTCTTCATATGGAAATGTATCTTCTGTAAATGATCATCGCCAATCAAATAGAAAATCTTATTATGATATGGAAATAGATGATACTAGAGAGAAAATATTAATTGCTGCTGGACATACGCCAAATCCCGGTAATATGAATATTAATATAGACCCTGATGATATAAATATGAAAGTTGATAAAAAAGCAAATCATACAGATGATTATGGAAATATTAGTAAAATTTATAATGAACCCATGCCTATAGAAAATGTAAAAAAATCAGTAACTAAAGAAAATATACAGGATAATGCTTTTAAGGAAAGACTTGATAATTCTATAATGAGTTCATTAAAAACAAATGAATTAAATATACCAATTAATCCAATTTAATAAAATTTATATAAAAGAATTATTTATAAAAATAATAATATGCAAGTATTAATTGATACAAAAAAGGAATATATTAAATGTACGCAGTCTGTATTATCAATACCAATTGCCGAAAAAATAAATAATTTATATGAACTAAGTGTTGCAGATAGTTCTGGTTTAAAAGGTTTTCAGAATAGACTAAATCAAATATCTCAATGGAATAATTTAACAATTGCAAATGAATATAAAAGAATAAAAAAAAATTCAAAATATAAAAATATTGAGCAAATATACAATACGATTATAAATATAAATATACAAATAAAATTAGGTGACTATTTAAATGATATTAATAATTTAAATATTAGTTATACATCTTTTCAAGATTTTATACATTTATGTTATGTAAATGTATCAATATGGGTGTGGAAAAATCCTTATCTATTTTTTAAACATAATTTAAAACAAACTGAAATTCAATTTAATTATAATTTAATAGAAAAAAATATTAATAAAATTATAAAACATACTATAACTGAAGTTACGCCTATAGATACTATAATGGAAAAATTAGAAGAATATAAAAAACCCTTAACTACTAAAATATTTAGTAAATTCAATAATTTTATTACCAAAAATAAATATAAAAATGATAATTTACAAAAAGAAACGAAAGATGATGATTTAAATTATAATGAACGTGATTATCAAGTTATTAATAATAATACAATAGAAAAATCAGATGATGAAAGTTATTTAAATGAAGATGAATCAATAGTAAATAATGGTATAGAAAGTTGCGAAAATAATAATGATGAAGATAGTTATCGGGATGTTATTGAAAATAATGCTAGTGAAAGTGATAACGATATAGATAATAGAGTTGATGCGAGTGACAATAATATAGGCAAAGATAATGATGCTAGCGAAAGCGATAACGATATAGATAATAAAAATGATGCAAGTGAGAATGATATAAGTAATGAGAATGATGCTGATGTAAGTGATACGGATATAGATAATATAAATAATGCGAGTAAGAATGATATAAGTAATGAGAATGATGTTGATGTAAGTGATAAAGATATAGATAATAGAAATGATGCCGGAGAAAGTGATAATAAAATAGATAATGAAAATGATAATAAAATAGATAATGAAAATGATAATAAAATAGATAATGAAAATGATAATAAAATAGATAATGAAAATGATAATGAAAATGATATGGGTAACAGTGATAATGAAATAGATAATTCTGGAAATGGGAATTATGAAATTAAAAATAAATTTTTATCCGATACTGATAATATTTCATCTGATAATAGTGATGCAAGTTCTTCAAGTAGTGAAAATAGTAATAAAAAGATATATATTAAAACTAGAAAAAAAATGTACTAATATTTAAGTGCGATACTACAGAAACATTTGTTTTATAAAATAAGTATAGAAATGTATTATTATATATCAATATTAATAACTGTTTTATTATTTAGTGCAATACAGTATAATGAATATAGAAAAAGCAAATATAATAATAAAAAATATAATTTATTAAATATTACAAATTTTGTAGTTATTTTAATAATTTATATATTAACTAGTATTATACTATTTTATTTATTTGAAACAAATTCAGTTAATGAAATTGATGTTAAAAGTAAAATACATAAGGAAACATTTGTTGAAAAAAACACTGAAATAAATACAGATTTTTTAAAAAAAATTCCTGATAATATTAATATCGGGTTTACACCTTATAATGAGTAAAAATGTATTATTTTTATTTATATTAATTAGTTAATATGAAACTTGAATTAAAAAAATTTGATCCGAGTAAAATTGCCGGAGATTCTGTGGTAGTTTTTATAGGTAAACGAAATACGGGGAAATCATATTGTATGAAAGATATATTATCTTTTCATAGAAATATACCAATTGGTATTGTAATTAGTCCAACAGAAAAAGCGAATGGATATTTTGAAAAATTTATACCAAAAATGTTATTATATGATGAACCTGATGAAAAAATAATAAAGACTTTTCTTGATAGACAGCAAAGAATATCAAAAGATAAAAAATTAGAAGTACAAAATTATGGAAAAAGTAATATTGATAATAGAGCTTTTTTAATATTGGATGATTGTTTGTATGATAAAAAATGGATTAATGATAAAAGTATACGTTCTATATTTATGAATGGAAGACATTATAAAATATTTTTTTTAATTACAATGCAACACGCAATGGGATTACCACCCGTATTAAGAAATAATGTAGATTATATATTTATATTTAGAAATAATATACATAAAGAACGGCAGAAAATATTTGATAACTATGCTGGTATGTTTAGTAGTTTTGAAGTATTTAATCAAGTTATGAATCAATGTACAGAAAATTATGAATGTTTAGTTATTGATTGTAAAACACAAAGTAATAAATTAGAAGACCAAGTTTTTTGGTATAAAGCGAAAGAGGTACATTTTAAAATGTGTAGTACAGAAATGTGGAATATGCAAACATTAAATGAACAAAGAAAAATATCAAATTCCGCAAATATAGAAGAGGATGATGAAGAAAAATATGATGCTGGAATATTTATGAAAAAAAAAATAATCCTAAAATTAATGTAAAAAAATCTAGTTACTAATTATTATGGAGGGGGGTTAGTCAGTTTTTTGTTGACTATCATAATTATGACTTGGTTGTACGATATTAAATGCGTCTGGGAAAGAACCTTCTAAAAAGTTAGAACCGTGTTCGTCATTATCTACTTTCCATTCAGATATAGTAGCTTCACTATCATTCTTCGTCCAGTAAATAGTGCGATTTGTTGTCATTGTAGTTTCCTTAGCGTTTCTTAATGATATTAATTCATTTCTTGTAAGCGTTTCTGTTAATGTATTTTCAGTGTATTTAAGGTATGATAAACGATTGCCATAATCATAACTTACTTCGAAATTATTAATATCAGTGCTATTAGTGTGTGCACTTCTATTGTTTACATATTTAATACCTCCAAAATCACCACCATCAAAATCTTTAATATCTTGTCCGCGTTGAGCAGCTTGTCGTGTTAATTTTTCTGTTCCTGTTAATTTATTTTTAAATGCATCATCGCTTTGTATAATATAATTAGAACCACCAAAATCACCACCAAGAAAATCTTTAATATCTTGTCCACGTTTAGCAGCTTGTCGTGTTAATTTTTGTGTTCCTGTTAATACATTTGAAAATAATCCAATATTGGTTTCTGTAATATAATTAGAACCACCAAAATCACCACCAAGAAAATCTTTAATATCTTGTCCACGTTTAGCAGCTTGTCGTGTTAATT
>MDSW01152334.1_pt1 | contig 30599 bp, 23 predicted proteins | sample 811171 | NCBI WGS metagenome assembly MDSW01 (sample SAMN05326641, study PRJNA326480) | marine metagenome | isolation source: seawater | place: Atlantic Ocean: North West | collected 2012 | reverse complement strand
TAATTACCTAGTCTTCTTGTTGACTCTGAAATTCGAATAGCCTGCTACACATATGATACGAATTTCAGAGTCAGAAGACTAGAATGCAGTGCGACGGAATCTTATTGCAAACCCAGGCGGAGGAGTATCTGGTGTAATCCGGTTCATGTGCCGGGCTCTCGTTCATATGAAGGCGCTCGTTTTTCATAAACTGAGTTTTATAGAAAAATGGGATCAAAAAAGTGGCGTTCAGGCCATGAGGTGGTTGCATAATAAATAATAGTAATTATTATATATAATATGAACCCTGTCTGAATAAAGAATGCCGATGATGATGCGCCTCATTCTGTTTTGCCTTGCCTGCCTGGTTTTTCCGGCGACATCCTTTGCCGATGATGCGCAAACCGTCAATCGTCTGATTCAGCTGGTGGATTATGTGGGCGTCGATTATCGTCAGGCCGTTGAGGAGGGACAGGTTGTCAGTGCGGAAGAATATGCAGAGATGGTGGAGTTCGCCGCCACCATTGAACGATTTGTCGCCCGCCTTGAGCCATCGCCGGATGCCCTGTCCCTAAAGCAGCAGGCCGCCCGGTTGCGGGATCTGATCGAAAAAAAGGCACCCGCCGAGCAGATCGCCCTGTTAACCGGCGCGATGCGGGCGGCGATCATCGGCTCCTATGATCTTGCCGTGACGCCCGGCCGGGTTCCGGATCTGGCGCGCGGGGCGGCGTTGTATCAGGAAAACTGTGCTTCTTGCCATGGCCGCCGGGGGGATGGCGCCGGGCCGCTGGCCGTGGGTCTGGACCCGGCCCCCACGGATTTCCGGGATCCCTCCCGTTATGCGGAACGTTCGCTGTATGGTCTGTTCAATACCATCACCTATGGAATCGAAGGCACGGCCATGGGGGACTTCTCGTCTTTATCCCAAGCGGACCGGTGGAGCCTGGCGGCTTATGTGGGGCAATTGGCAACGGCTGGTGACGCGGCGGCCCGCGGCCAGAAGCTCTGGCAGCAGCTGAAGCGCAGCGGCGTGCCGGTCACGGTCCATAATTTCACCACCCTGACGCCCAACGAAGCGGCGGCGGCCTGGGATGGCGGGGCTGATCTGGTGGCGTATTTGCGGCGCACGCCGGAGGTGTTGTTCGCAACGCAGGATTCACCACTGGTCTTTGCACAGGAACGGCTTCGCGAAAGCTGGGAGGCTTATCGGGACGGGCAGGTGAAGCGGGCTTATGATCTGGCGCTTACCGCCTATCTGGAAGGGTTTGAGCTGGCCGAGGCACAACTGTCCGCGCTGGATTCAACTTTAATGAAACAGGTCGAGGCGGCAATGGCGCACTATCGCAGCAGCCTGAGGAAACAGGCTCCCGCGGCGGAGATTGAGGATCATTATAAAACCCTTTGGCGTTTGCTGCAAACGGCCCGGGAGCGGCTGGAGGAAACCGACGGCCTCAGTCCGGTGGCGGCTTTCACCGCCGGTTTTGTTATTTTATTGCGTGAGGGCCTGGAGGCGTTGCTGGTGGTGATTGCCCTGTCCGCCTTCCTGTTGAAAACCGGTCGCCGGGACGCCATGCCGTATCTGCATATGGGATGGATTTCTGCGCTGGTTCTGGGGGCGCTGACCTGGTTTGTGTCGGACCATGTGGTGCAGATCAGCGGGGCCACCCGCGAGGTCACCGAAGGGGTCGCGGCCCTGAGCGCTTCAGTGATGTTGTTGTTTGTGGGGTATTGGTTGCATAACAAGACAAGTGCTGCCGGATGGCAACGGTTTATCCGTGACAGTGTGAAGAAGGCGCTGAACGGCCGCACCCTGTGGGGGCTCGCTGGGCTGTCCTTTATTTCGGTCTATCGCGAAGTGTTTGAGACGATCCTGTTTTATCAGGCTTTGTGGGCGCAGGCAGGCGCCAGCGATACACAGAGCAGCGCAAATTCGGTCATGGCCGGGTTCGCGGTGGCCCTGGTTCTTCTACTGGTTGTGGCCTGGCTGGTCATGAAATACAGCGTGCGTTTGCCGTTAAGACAGTTCTTTGGGGCCACGGGGGCGTTGTTGCTGTTGTTGTCCTTTATTTTCGCGGGCAAGGGGATTGCGGCATTGCAGGAGGCCGGAAAGATTCCCGAAACCCTGGCGCAGATCCCCGCGATCGAATGGCTCGGCATTTTCCCCACCTGGGAAGGCCTGGGACTGCAGGCGGCAATCCTGGCGCTTGCCCTGCTGGTCTATGTCAAGAACCTGAATGGCGGCTTCTGGAAAAGCCATACCTGACCGAAAAGACGCAGGTTTTCGGCAATATTTTATTTATTGGTATAGCGCTTTGTTTTTAAATATTTTTTGTTCATTTATTAAAGCCGGGAAAAAGATAACGTGTCCCAGCGGTTGAATTTTTCGAGACGATCCCTTATGATCCGGACCCTTGGAGGAACAAACAAAAGCCGCCTTATATTGGCGGCGTTGCTTTTTGGATGACGTTAGTAAACGAAAATATATTTAAAAATACCCTGTTTGGCAGATTCTTTTTCTTTTCCCTGCTTTTTCTTGTGGCGATTTTTTTCGCGATGCTTCTGGCACAGATATCCGCTGTGGCGTCTGAGGCCGGAGGGCGGAAGCCCGGCCTTCAAATTGCCGATAACGGGCTGAGTGCCGGCTATGTGACGCTCGAGTGGTCCGGGGTCGTGGGGGAGACCTATGAATTACAGATGAATGACGGCAAGGGCTGGCAAACCGTTTATGCCGGACCGCAGACCCTGTCCACGTTCAGCGGCCTTGCCGATGGGGTTTATCAGTTCCGCTTGCGCGCAGACCAGGGAGACTGGCGGCCGCCGTTCCGGGTGGAAATCCGCCATCACCCTCTGGACCGGGCCCTGGTTTTTTTCGGAATCGGCCTGGGGGTGTTCCTGATCCTTGTCGGCGTTCTCTGGCACGGTGGCGGGGTTGCCCGTGGTGAGGCAGCGTCATCTCCTGCGTCATCCTCTGTATCATCCTCTGTATCATCCTCTGGGCAAAGCGGGGGAGCAACTCATCATCAAACACGGGGGAAGGATTTATGACCGAACAGGCGGCGCTTGATCCGTCTCTGGCCTGGATGATCATTCTTGCCTTTGGGGTGCTTTGGGTGGTGCTGGGCTGGTGGCTGGGCCGGAACAACAAAAGTCTGGAAGATTATATGCTGGCGGGGCGCAAGGTGGGCCTGGGGCTTGCGGTGGCGACGGCCATGGCAACCTGGGTGACCAGCAACACCACCATGACCGCGCCGCAGCTGGCGTATCAGCTGGGCATCTGGGGTATGGTTGGATATTCCTTCGGGGCGGTGGGGCTTTTGCTGTTTGCGCCTCTGGCCCGGCGCATCCGTACCCTGATGCCCCATGGGTATACCAGCGGGGATTTCATCCGGCTGCGGTATGGTTCCGTGGCCTGGCGGATTTTTCTCCTGATTTCGCTGTTTTACAGTTTCGGCTGGCTGATCAGCCTGGGCATGGCGGGCGGCATTCTGGTGCAGTCGCTGACCGGCATTCCTTATGCCTATGGTATGAGTGTGATGATCGCCATGTGTACGGCCTATACGGTGTTTGGCGGCCTGCGGGCGGTGATCGGCACGGATTTCATCCAGACCGTGCTGATCGTGATCGGGGTATCGCTGCTGGCGGCGCTGGTGATTGATGAGGTGGGCTTCGAGGCGATTCACACCACGCTCAGGGCTGAGCGGCCGGAACTCCTTAATCTGCTGTTCCCGGCGGCGATCATGTTTCTGTTCAACAACCTGTTTTTCGGGGTTGGGGAAATCTTTCATTCCAATGTCTGGTGGTCGCGGGCGTTTGCTTTTGAGCGGCGGATCGGGTTTCGGGCCTATCTGCTGGCAGGAATTTTCTGGCTGCCGGTTCCGGTTGTGGCCGGGCTGCTGGCGCTGGCGGCGCCGGCGCTTCAGATTAACGTGCCCATGGCCGACATGGTGGCGCCGCTGGTGGCGTCCAAACTGTTCGGCATCTGGGGGGCCATTCTGGTTTTTGTGGTGGTCTTTGCGGCCTTGGCCTCCAGCCTGGATTCCTTGCTGGCGGCGACCAGTGACCTGATCTTGAAGGATATTTACAAGGGACATCTGCGCCCCTCGGCCACGGATGAACAATTAAAAACCGCTGCCCGGCTTGTGATTGTCGGTTTGGGCGTAATGACCTGGATGTTGTGCCTGCCGCGACTTGGCACGCTGGCTTCCCTGTTGCATTTTACCGGCGCATTTGTGGCCAGCACCATCTGGCCGATTGCCTTCGGCCTGTTGTATCGCCGGGGCAATGGCCACGCGGCCGGCTGGGCAATGGTTTTGGGGACGGGCAGCGGCCTGATAGGCTATTACACCATCGGATTTTATGTGGCGGCGCTGATTTCCGCCGCGACCTCCCTGCTGGTCATGGCTGTTTTGTCGTGGGGGTCTGCGACCCGGTTTAACTGGAACCACCTGAATGAAGAAAATGTTGAAACCTTGAAAGGGAGTCTGTCGTGATATCTGTCATCGGACTTGAACTGCTGATCATGTCGGCGTTACTGATTACGGGGCTGACGCCACTGGTCCTGATTTACCTGTTGGTCAAGGATATCCGGGAGGGCAAGTTATGGTAACGTCAATGGATCTTGGCGCGGTGGAGTTTACGCCCACCAAACCGGACATTTACGGGGATGCGCATCCCAAGGAACTGTTGCGGTCAATCGCTGAGGAACATGACCTGCTGAAAAAACTGGCCAACCGGCATGTGGTTTCCGCCAGCCAGTTTGATCAGGAAACCCTGCTGCAGCTGTTTCGCCTGGCGGCCAAGTTCGAGAGCAATCCGGACCGTTTTTCAACTCCCTTGAGCGGCAAGATGCTGATCAGCGCCTTTTATGAACCGAGCACCCGCACCCGTCTGTCCTTTGAAAGCGCTTGGCATCGTTTGGGCGGGGACATCATGTCCATCACCGACCGGGCGAGTACCGGGATCGCCAAGGGAGAGTCGCTGAAAGATGTGGGCGAAATGTTCAATAATTACGGGGATTGTGTGGTCTTGCGGGATAATAATGAACGTTCCGTTACCGAAATGATGGAAACCCTGCGCATCCCTATCATCAATGCCGGCAATGGCATTGATGAGCATCCGACCCAGGCGATGGCCGATGTCTATACCATTCTGAAATGGAAGCCGGCGTTGATTGACGGGTCGGCCAAGCCGATCCGCATCGGCATCATCGGCGTGCCCAGCCGCATGCGCACGGTGCGCAGTTTGCTGACCATGTTGAGTCGATTTTCGGCCAGTATCGAGGAGGTGGTGATTATCCACGATCGTAAGACCAAGGAACTTTACAGCCCGGGGCAGAAAGAGGCGCTGGAGAAAGACGGCCTCAATCTCAGCGAATCCCATAGCCTTGCCCGCGAACTCCCCGGACTGGATGTGGTGTATATCAATTCCATTGCCTGGGTGGATGACAGTTTCGAGGTCATGGGCGGCACGATGCGGCTGGACAGTTCATCGCCGTTGAAAAAGGACAGTATTATTCTGCATCCCCTTGCCCGGGGCGAGGAGTTGAGCGAAAGCCTCGACCTTACGCCCCATAACTGGTATTTCGCCCAGGCTCGCGGCGCGGTGTTTGTACGCATGGCGTTGCTGACCTGTATGGTCCAGCGGACCGAAAGGGTCATGGACGTCATTTAGGGCGCTCGCCTGCGTCGGGCAGACCTTATCCATAATCCCGCAACTTTTACGTTCTAATATAAAGGTATAATTTTTCTATGTGTGGCATTGCCGGAATTTTTCATCACGATCCTTCACAACGGGTCAATCCCCAGACCCTGGTTCACATGGCCGCGATCCAGCATCATCGGGGTCCGGACGGATTCGGGTATGAAACGTTTGATGATCGGGGAATCGGTTTTTCCCATGCCCGGCTGTCGATCATTGACCTGAACGAAAGACGCGCGCGTCAGCCGTTTGTTTCTGATGATGGGCGGCTGTTGATGGCCCATAACGGCGAATTTTACGATTTCAAACGAATCCGGGCGGACCTGACCAGCCGGGGGGAGCGGTTTCGGTCCAAAAGTGATTCGGAAATCATGTTGCATCTCTATCGCCGCTATGGCCTTGACGAAGCCCTGAAACATCTGCGCGGCGAATTTGCTTTTGCGCTTTATGACCGGGAGGAAGACACCCTCTATCTGGTGCGCGACCGGTTCGGCATCAAACCGCTCTATTGGTGTCCGATTGACGACGGCGTTCTGTTTGGTTCGGAGGTCAAGACCATCATGGCGGACCCGCGCGCCCCCCGGGCATTTGACAATGAAGGACTGTTTCACCAGCTTATTCAGGTCATGGTGCCGGGGACGACCGCCTTTAAGGGCATCTATCAGGTCAAGCCGGGCCATGTGCTGAAAATCCGTCGTTGCAAAGACGGGGCGGGCCGGCGTTTCGAAATCGAGGACCGCCCCTATTGGGATCTGGATTTCCCGCATATGACGGCGCACCAGACCCCGATGAGCGAGGAAGAGGCGGTAGAGACGGTGCGGGCCAAACTGCTGGAGGCGGTGCAGTTGCGTCTGGAGGCGGATGTGCCGGTGGGCTGTTATCTGTCCGGCGGCATTGACAGCTGTTCCATCCTCGGGCTGGCTTCCGCAGCGCGGCAGGATTCCGTCAAGGCCTTCACCATCAGTTTTGATGATAAGGATTATGACGAATCCCCCATTGCCCGGGAAATGGCCGAGGCCACCGGCGCGGATCAGGATATTTTGCTGTTGAAGGGAGACGATCTGTATGGCCATCTGGAAAAAACCCTGTGGCATACGGAACGCACCATCTACAATACCCTGGCCGTGGCCAAATTCCTGATGAGCAAACATGTGCATGAGGTGGGATACAAGGTGGTCGTGACCGGTGAAGGATCCGATGAATTGTTTGCCGGCTATCCGTCTTTCCGTAAGGACCTGTATCTGCATGGCCTGCCGGAGCTTGGCCCTGAGGAAAAGAAAGCCTGGCAGAATATGCTAACAGAGTCCAATGCCCTGTTTCGTGGGGCCATGCTGGCGGAAACGGACCATCATGATGCGGCGCTGGACGAACGGGTCGGTTTCACACCGAGTTGCTTGCAGCCCTGGCTGAGCTGTGCCGATGATGTGTGGCGCCTCTTGCATAAAGACCGGGCGGCGTCGCTGAGCGGATATGCGCCGGGCAAGGCCATTGCCGACACGCTGGATGAGGAAATGCTCAAAGACCGTCATCCCCTGGACCGGGCGCAGTATGTGTGGGCGAAAACCATGCTCGAAGGGCAGATTCTGACCTGGGGCGGGGACCGGGTAGACATGGCCAACAGCATGGAAGCGCGCCCGGCCTTCCTGGATCACCATTTGGCCGAAGCCGCGGTGAAAATCCCGCCGTTGTATCGCATCAAGGAACGCAAGGAAAAATATGTGCTGCGCGAGGCGATGAAGGGCCTGCTGCCCAAGGTGCTCTATGAACGGGAAAAATTTGCATTCATGGCCCCGCCCAGCTACCGGGACGAAGGCAAATGGTCGGCCATGATGAAGCTGGCTCGGGATCACCTGACCGAAGAACGGGTGGCGGAAACCGGATTATTGGATTATGACGGCGTGCAGAACATCATTGCCGGCATGCGGGATGACAGCGTCAGCCAGGCGACAAAAACCCGCTATGACGCCCTGATGAATCACATGTTGGGGGTGCAGATCCTGCATCAACATTTTATCGCCACCGATGTGCCGGCCCTGGCGGCCAGTATGGCGCAGAAGCTGGGATGGAGTGCGAGCCCGAAACCGGTCACGGTGTAGGCTCCCTCAGGCCGCAAGCTCCAGCACCGCATCCAGAAGCAGGTTAGCGCCTTTTTCAATGTCCACCCAATGAGTCATTTCATCTGGCGCGTGGCTGATGCCGCCGACGCTGGGGACAAAAATCAGGCCGGCTTTGGTGATATCTGTCATGAACTGGGTGTCATGGCCGGCGCCGCTGGGCATTTGCAGATATTTATATCCGCGCGCCTCGGCCTTGCTTTTGAGCAGCCCCACCATGTCCGGGTCACAGGATTTGGGGTCCAGCCAGCTCATTTCCTCATATTCAAACATCAGGCCATGCCGCCGGGCAATGGCGGACAGAACCCGCCGGCAGGAATTGGCCAGATTGGTCATGACTTCGGCACAGGTGTCCCGGCCGACGATGGTGAATTCCGCCTCGCCGGGGATGGTGTGGGGAAACCCGGGTTTCAGTTCGATCCGGCCTATGGTCAGGCGGCTGCGGTCGGTGCCGTCCTCCTCAATAATGCGGGGAATTTCATGGGCGAAGTCCGCGGCTCCCATAAAGGCGTCTGAACGCATGTCCATCGGGGCGGTGCCGGCGTGCGAAGCTTTACCCCGAAGGTGAATGACCCATTTGAAGACTCCGGAAATGCAGTCCACAACGCCGATGGGAATTTGGCGGGCTTCCAGCACGGGGCCCTGTTCAATATGCAGCTCCAGAAAGGCCTTAAGCTCATCGGGATGCCGATAGGCGTGCAATACGTCATGGATGTCCATATCCCACCGGGCCATGGCGTCCTTCAGGGTTTCGCCCGAGGGATCATAGGCGGTTTCCAGCCAGTCCGGGGTGATGCCGCCGGAGATGGCCTGGGAACCGAGCATACCGCCGAATCGGCCTTCCTCTTCGCTGGTGGCGACCACTTCAATCGGATGCGAAAGGTCGATGGCGTTTTCGCGAATGACGCGCACGCATTCCAGACCGGCCATAACCCCGAGTGTGCCGTCGAAAATGCCGCCGGCGGGAACGGAATCCAGGTGGGAGCCGATCATCACCGCCGGCTTGTCCCGGTTTGTGTCATTTTCATAGCGCCCGATCACATTGGCGGCCCCGTCCAGCCGTGCTGTCATACCTTCCTGTTGCATTTTTTCCATCAACCAGTGCCGGGCCTGCATGTCCGCTTCGGAAAACCCTTGCCGGTAGACGCCTTGATCGTTTTCGTTATAGCCGAAGCGGCTGAGATCATAGAGGTCCTGTTCAATCCGTTTGACTGAGATCTGGTACATGGTGCTCCTTTTCTTTTTCAGTATTTAGTGCAGACCGGGATCAGTTTAGAGGCAATCTCATCACGATTCACTCTAGGGAATGAACGGGGGAGGCGTCAAAGAGAATATGATCCAAGCGGAGACAGGGAGCAATATGGCGGTATTGTGGCAGGAAGGTGTTGCGGGCAGAAAATCACATGTTAGGATCGCCCGACCTGCTGATAAAAATTCAACAATAATTCTGAGAGACAAGAAATGAAATTCTGGACGACAATAAAATTATGGAAAAGAATCGTCGCAGCTTTGATATTGGGTATTGCGGCCGGCCTGCTGCTGGGAGAACATGCGGAAAGCATAAAATGGATGGGGGACCTGTTTATCCGTCTGGTGCGGATGCTGATTGTCCCGATGATTTTCATCACTCTGGTTTCCGGCGTTATTGGCATGGGGGACCCCGCCAAGATGGGGTCCATCGGGATCAAAACAATTGTCACTTATATGGTCACCACGCTGCTGGCCATTAGTATCGGGCTTATGCTGGGCACGGTGTTTGAACCCGGCAGCGGGGTTGATCTCAGTGGCGCGGCCCCGAAAACATTGTCGGAATCCATGCCCCTGGGCGAACGTATGATGACCATTGTGCCGGTCAATCCGGTCGAGGTTCTGGCCAGTGGCGATATTCTGCCGATTATCTTTTTTGCCATTTTTCTGGGCATCTGTATTGTGCTGGTAGGAGACAAAGGCAAGCCTCTGGCCAAAATATTTGACTCCGGCACCGAGGCGATCCTGAAAATGACCCATCTGATCATGGAAGTGGCCCCGATTGGGGTGTTTGCGTTGATTGCCTATGTCATCGGCACCAAGGGGATCGACACGCTGACCAATATCCTCACCCTCACACTGGTGGTGTATGGCGGCTGTCTTTTGCATATGGCCGTGGTCTATGGCGGGATTGTCAGGTTTCTGCTGAAACTGCCTTTAAAGCGGTTTTTCCCGGGCATTCTGGATGCTCAGCTGGTGGCCTATTCCACCAGCATGAGTTCCGCGACCCTGCCGGTCAGCATTTCCGTGGCGGAAGACAATCTGGGCATCAAGCCGGCTGTAGCCTCATCGGTGCTGCCGATGGGGGCCACCATCAATATGGATGGCACGGCGCTGTATGTGGGGATTGTCACGCTGTTTGCGGCTCAGGCTTTTGGCATTGATCTGGCGCTGGTGGATTATGTGGTGATTGCGCTGACCACCACGCTGGTGTCCATTGGCACCGCAGCGGTGCCTTCGGCGTCACTGTTTCTGATTGCAGCGGTGATGGGAAGTATCGGCATCACCGATGCGCAGACGGCTATTATCGTTGGTTTTATCCTGCCGTTTGACCGGTTCCTGGATATGATGCGCACTATGGTCAATGTGACCGGAGACCTGACCGTGGCCACCGCCGTGGCCAAATGGGAAGGGGAGCTGGACGAAAAAACTTTCCGGGCCAGTCCTGTGGAATAAGCAGAGCCGTTCAGCAGGCGGATGGGCCGGCTCCCATGCGGGGCCGGCTTCTTCATGTCGATGGTGCCGAAAAAGTGATTGGCCCGGCGCGGGTCGTTTCCGCTAGACTCCCTTCGAATGGTTTTTCCGGATGAGGCCGGGACTATAGAGTGAATTGTGAATGGGTCAACCTATACACAATTCACTCTAAAACAGGGACTGCGGGTTATGGTTCATTGTATCACACGCCCTTGCCGACTGGCCGCACGGCTGGCGCTGCTGCTTTCGGTGTTGAGTCTGGTGCTGATTCTGGCCGGGTGTGCGACGGTGGTGGATGTCTTTGTGCCCCATCACAATCAAAGTGTGGACCTGAATGACATTCCCGCCGGGCACTACCGGCTGGATGAGGTGCATTCTTCTTTGCATTTCCGGGTGGATCATATGGGGTATTCCCGATACATGGCCCGGTTTAACCGGCTGGAGGCCGAATTCATGCTGGAAAAGAACGCGCCGGAACGGGCGGCGCTCAAAGTGATTATTGACAGCGCCAGTGTGGATACTGCCGATCCGGAAATGGACACCATCATTTCCGGTCCCCAGGTCCTCGACAGCGCCCGCTATCCTGAAATTCGATTTGAAGCGGCGGGTCTTCAGGTGGTGGATGAAAGGCGGGGCCACCTTGAGGGGCTGCTCCATATGAAGGGCCGCCACCGCCCCGTAAGCCTGGAGGTGATTTTTCATGGCGGCGCCAAAAACAGCCTGACGGGGCGGTATGTTCTGGGTTTTTCCGCCACAGGGCGATTCAGCCGGTCGGCTTTTGGTGCCGGGGCGTTCCGGCCACTGGTCGGGGATGAGGTGGAGATCCTGGTGGAGGCCGAATTTTATCTGGTTGATGGGGGGGCAACACAGGGGGCGGAAAAGTAAACAACAGCCCTTCCGTAAAACAGGTTCGCGCAGTAACGCAGTTCAGCGCCGCTTCGGGATCAGGTCAAGCCGGGCGAGTATGTTCAGAATAGGACCAGCCTTGCCGGTCCTGACCGCAGCCAGGATGTCGCGGGCCTGTTCCTGGACCAAAGTATCCAGAGCCATGCGGGGGGCGCTGTTGAGGATGATGTTCAGATGATGTTCGGCTTCTTCAAGGCGGGCGGCAATGTCTTCGGGGGAATCAATTTCAGCCAAGTTCCTGAGGGAAAATTTCACATATTCCAGCCGGATGATGAGTTCTTCGGGCCCCAGAACCAGAGCCTTGCGGTACAGCACCTGGGCCCGTTCGCGCGAGGCGCCTAACAGAATAGCCAGGGGTCCGGCCTGATACACTACTTCGCTATGCCAGCCGGCCTGGGTGGCATAAACCATGGGATTAAGCGGCGCCTGCCGTTCCGCCTGATTCAGAAGGTCGCGGCTTTTTCGGGCGGTCTGGATCTGGGTTGGCCGGTCCATCTCATCAAGGCGGCTTAACAGGCCGGTTGTGACCACCACATTGAGCAGGGTCAGGGTATCGTCCGGGAACTGTTCATATGCCTGTTGTGCCAGGTTGTGGGCCTTGCGGATCAGGGCCTCGCGACGGGGGCCGGTTTCATGAAAGGTCGCCCTGACCAGCAACGCCTGAATGGCGAGATTGTATCCGGCGGGTGTTTTCAGCGTCTGGGCTATTTTGACGGCACCGGTGAAATTGCCGTTCTGGAACAAGGCCCGCGCGGTGGAGATGTCCGGCTGGCCGGGGGCCGCATGAATGCCAGAGCGGGAAAAGGGGGATACCGTCAGGACAATGGCCATCAGGATCACGCAGCAAGCCCGCATCCGTCCGCTGCCGGTCCAGAAAAATCTGGGATTCATTTTTTGTATCTTTCTGTATCTCCCCGTTCCGATACTCCACATCCTTTCCGGTGTCTCTTGAAGTATATCCGAAACGGCCCTCCCGTTACAGCGCTTGCCAAACAAGATTTTGTGAGCCCCCGCCTTTTTTCGCAAAATATAAAACTGTGTTGATGCCGAAAAAACAACGTCACGCAACCTCCCGAAGCCTCTTCCGTCGCTCCCGCGCAGGCGGGAGCCCAGAGCCCTTATTCTAGAGTCCTCCCGGACAATCTGGGCGGAACGCCTTTGGGGAGGTGCTGGATTGCCGCCTTCGCGGCAATGGCGAAGGAAGAGGCGGCAATGACCAACGAGAAGCAGAAGCGGCATGGACAATGAAGGGAAACGTCATCGCGAACTTGCGTTAGCGCGAACTTGTGTCAGTGGGTGTGGCGATGTACAGACAGTAACGACATGATTGCTACGTCGTTGGCGACCAAAAGCGCCTCTTTAGTGCCGTCCTGCCTGATATTTTCTGCCTGATATTTGGTGAATTTTTCATGACATTCCGAATTCTTATTGAAATATTTCTATAATTCTGGAAATATAGAAATATGGAAAACAAAACAGCTGTTCATATTCTGGCCGCATTGGCGCAAGAAACCCGTCTCGAACTGTTCCGGCTGCTCGTCCAGCAGGGCCATGCCGGTATGAATGCGGGCCGCATTGCCCAGGTGCTGCGGATTCCCAATTCGACCCTGTCCTATCATCTTGCCGAACTGGAAAAAGTCGGCCTTGTCCTTTCCGAAAAGGTCCAGCGACACATCATCTACCGGGCCGACTATGCCCAGATGGAAAAATTCCTGGCCTTTCTGGTGGAAGACTGCTGTCAGGGCAGTGGCGAAATCTGTCTGGGGCTCAGTCGCCCGCTCCACTGTCAACAGGAATAACAAACTCCATTGTCAACAGGAATAACAAATATGTCCAAAACCATTTTGATCAACGGCTTTGGCCGCATGGGGCGGCTGGCACTTCGGAGTCTCATGGACCGGCCGGAATTGCGCCACTGGCTGTCTCCTGTCGGCCTTAATGACAACGCCATGACCCCCATGCAGGCAGCGCATCTTCTGGAATTCGACAGCGTGCACGGCCGCTGGTCGTGTCCTGTCAGTTATGATGATGCTCATTTGCGGATTGACGGCATGTCCCTTCCCCTTACGTCTTTTGCAGAAAAGGACCAGATCCCCCTTTCGGATATTGACATCGTTCTGGACTGTACCGGTGTCGGACGGGAAACAGGCCGGCTGATCCCCTATCTGGAAAACGGCGCCCGCAAGGTGATTGTTTCTGCCCCCCTGAAAGATTTCAGGGGCGAGGAAGGCACGGAGGCCACAGAACGGGGGCTTAATATCGTCATGGGCGTAAATCATGACCGATATGATCCCGCCCGTCACCATATCCTCACCGCCGCAAGCTGCACCACAAACTGTCTGGCCCCCGTGGTCAAGGTGGTTCATGAGCATCTCGGCATCCGCCACGGGGTGATCACCACCATCCATGACGTGACCAACACCCAGATGATGGTCGACGGGGCCCACAAGGATCTGCGCCGGGCGCGGTCAGGGCTGCTGTCCCTGATTCCCACCTCGACGGGATCCGCCACCGCCATCACCACCATCTATCCGGAACTGAAAGGACGCCTGAACGGCTTGGCGGTGCGGGTGCCGTTGCTGAATGCCTCGCTCACCGACTGTGTGTTCGAGGTGGAGCAGGACACCACGGCCGAAGAGGTCAATGCCCTGTTCAAACAGGCAGCGCAAACCACTCTCAAGGATATTCTGGGTGTGGAGGAACGACCGCTGGTGTCCGTGGATTTCCTGAATGATCCCCGTTCCGCCATTATTGACGCCCCCAGCACGATGGTAGTGGATCGCCGACAGGTCAAGATCCTGGCCTGGTATGACAATGAATGGGGCTATGTCAATCGCATGATGGAGCTGGCCGCCCTGGTGGCCCGGCAGCTGTGAGGCGACGATCATGCCGCACACGGGACTTCGTGAGTACAGCATTGTCACCGCCGCCTATTGGGGATTCACGCTCACCGACGGGGCGTTGCGGATGCTGGTGCTGTTGCATTTTCACAAGCTGGGATATAGTCCGCTGGAACTGGCGTCATTGTTTTTGCTGTATGAAATCTGCGGCATTGTGACCAATCTTGTGGGCGGCTGGATGGGCAATCGCCTCGGGCTTTCCCTGACGCTCAACCTGGGGCTTGCCATGCAGATTGTGGCGCTGCTCCTGCTGTCCTTGCTTCAGGAAAGCTGGCCCCGCGAGATGGCGGTCATCTATGTGCTGCTGTGTCAGGGACTTTCGGGCGTGGCCAAAGATTTCACCAAGATGAGCGCTAAAAGTGCGCTCAAGCTCATTGTGCCGACGGATCCGGGTCGCAAAACCTCCCCCCTGTTCAAATGGGTCGCGGTGCTCACCGGATCAAAAAACACCCTCAAAGGCGTGGGGTTTTTCCTCGGCGGGCTGTTGCTGAGCGGGCTCGGTTTTGGTGCTGCTCTCTGGATGATGGCCCTCGGATTGACGATCGTGTTATTGTCCAACCTTATTGCTCTGCCGCGCGCGCTCGGCAAACCCAGACGCAAAACACCGTTTCGCACCCTGTTGTCCAAATCGCCGGCCATCAACATGCTGTCTCTCGCCCGGCTGTTTCTGTTCGGAGCGCGGGATGCCTGGTTTGTGGTCGGCCTGCCCTTATTCCTGTATGAAGGCGTTGGGCTGGATTTTGCAGGGGTGGGCGGGCTGATGGCGCTATGGGTCATCGGCTATGGTGTGGTGCAGGCGCTAACCCCGAAAGCCTTGCGGATCGGCCCGGGCGGGCTGACCACAGAACTGCGCGCCAGCTGCCGATGGCTGAGCCTGCTTGCGGCGCTGCCACTGGCCATGCTGTCCCTGAGTTACAGCCCACTGGACTATACCCTTGTCGTGTTGGGGGGGCTGGCGCTGTTCGGGGTTGTCTTTGCCGTTAACAGTGCCCTGCACTCCTATCTGATCTTGGCCCTCACCAGCCGCGACCATGTGGCACTGGATGTGGGGTTTTATTATATGGCCAATGCGGCCGGGCGGCTTCTGGGCACCATCGTTTCGGGATTCAGTTATCAATGGGGGGGTCTCAATGCCTGTCTCGCCGCCAGCGCCGCCATGCTGGCTCTCGCAATGCTGTCCAGTTTCTGTCTGCCCCGGCTTGCGGCCTCTCGGGCCATCGCTCCCTGAATACTCTCATTTCTGCCCCACGACCCCATCCACTGTCGTCAGGCCTTATATAAAACAAACGACCGTTTTTATTTACTTTTCCGCAAAATATGAGATAGTAGGGAAGACCCCATAAAAAAACACGACACATACAAACATATAACTACGGGCAAACATATAATCACGGGAGCGCAGGACATGATGGGACTGATGCAGGATCATCCTTTGTTGATTTCTTCACTGCTAAGGCATGCGGAACGTTATCATGCGGACAGCGAAATTGTCTCCAAGGCCATAGAGGGGGGGATCCATCGCACCACATATGGCGAAATGGGACGCCGGGCCGCCCAGTTGGCCCACGCCATGACGCGCCTTGGCCTGAAGCAGGGGGAGTGTGTTGGCACCATCGCCTGGAACAGCTACCGGCATATGGAACTCTATTACGGCATTTCCGGCATGGGCGCCATTCTCAATACCATCAACCCGCGCCTGTTTCCCGAACAGCTCAGCTATATTATCAATCATGCCGAATGCCGGTATCTGTTTGTGGATCTCACCTTTGTGCCGCTCTTGGAAAAACTGGAACCGGAGCTCAAGCAGGTCAAGGCCGTTGTGATCATGACCGACAAGCTGCATATGCCGGAAAGCAGCCTGAGCCGCACCGTCTGTTATGAAGAGCTGATCGCGCCAGAAGAGACCCATTTCGACTGGCCGACGCTGGATGAAAATACGGCGAGTTCGCTATGTTACACCTCCGGCACCACCGGCCATCCGAAAGGCGTGCTTTATTCCCATCGCAGCACCATCCTGCATGCCTACGGCCTTTCGACCAAGGATGCCATGAATATCGGGCGGCGCGACAGCGTGCTGCCTATCGTCCCCATGTTCCATGTCAATGCCTGGGGCACTCCCTATGCCGGGGCGCTGACGGGCGCGAAACTGGTTTTCCCCGGGGATGACATGGGCGGTGCCAATATCCTTTCCCTGCTGGAAAAGGAAGGCTGCACCCTGGCGCTGGGCGTCCCCACCGTGTGGCTGGCACTGATCCAGCATGTCCGCAAACAGGGCCGTGAGGACCTTTCTTCCCTGCCCATCCAGTCCTTTGTCGTTGGCGGGTCCGCCGCCCCCCAATCCATGATCCGCGATCTGGAGAAGATTTTCGGCGCCACTGTCAATCAGGCCTGGGGCATGACGGAAATGAGCCCGCTGGGCACGGTCAACCGCTTGCTGCCCAAACATGATCATCTCGATGAAGAGGAAAAAATGGCCCTTAAACTGAAACAGGGCCGCCCAGTGTTCGGCGTGGAAATGAAAATCGTCGATGATGAAGGTCGGGAACTGCCTCATGATGGAAAAAGTTTCGGACGGCTGATGGTGCGGGGTCCTTGGATCACCAAAAGTTATTACAAACAGGAAGACAAGACCATACTGGATGACGACGGATATTTTGATACCGGCGATGTCTCCACCCTAGATGCGGACGGCTATATGAATATTGTCGATCGCTCCAAGGATGTCATTAAATCCGGCGGGGAATGGATTTCCTCCATTGATCTGGAGAATATCGCTATGGGCCATCCCGATATTGCCGAAGCCGCCGTGATCGGGTTGCCCCATCCCAAATGGCAGGAACGCCCGCTGCTGATCTGCGTGGCCGCCCGGGACCCCGCGCCGGAGGCGGAAGAAATACTGAGCTATATGGAAAGCCGCGTCGCCAAATGGTGGCTGCCGGATGAAGTGGTGTTTATCGAAAAAATGCCTCACACCGCCACCGGCAAGGTGCTGAAAACCGCGCTTCGGGAAATGTTCAAGGGCAAGACCCTGGGCGAATAATCGCAATTCGCGCCGAACCGTCGGCAGCAGCCATGGACATGGTCGCTCAGCCCGGCTTGCCGTCCTGACGCGGACGCATCAGATCACCGGTGAAGCGGACCAGAAACAGGCCATAAGCCACAAACCAGAACACCCCGGACAGGCTCATCAGCAGCAGAAACGATTCCGGTGTCAGCAGCGGCAGGACCCCCCGGCTTAGGGCCGCCAGATTGATCAGAACGAACATGGCAGTCAGAATCACCTCGTTTTTCAGCGGCTGCCCGGTATGACCAAGACTCGCCCGGCTCATCACTCCGAGCGTCAGGGACCCCGCTGCGCCCACCGTGAAAACATGCAGGGCATGGCTTAAGGTTATGGTTTCTGTCAACAGAGCCACCGCCAGCAACGCAAAGCCGGCCACAAGCCAGTAATACCCCAGATGCAGAATAAACAGCAATGGATCATGGGACACTTTCCAGCCCCGCCAACCCACCGCACGGCCCAGCGTGACCAGAAACACCAGTGCGGCCAGCCCGCCGACCACTGCCGCCGGCGCTCCCGCTAGAACAGCCAGTGCCGTCAGCAGGATCAGTCCCCCCGAAAGAGGTTGCAGATAAGGCCGTTCGCTTTGGCGGATCTGGGGATATTTATTGCGGGTGAAGGCCGCAGCGATACGCCCGCCAATCACATTCATCAGCAACACGATCAGCAGCACGGCCGGCAGAAAAATACGCTGCTCCGGCCAGTCCAGCCGCCCGGTCGCCTGAAAATGGGACAACAGATTAAGTCCCGCCAGAACCAGAAGAATTACGGGAATAAAATAATTGCGTTTGTTGCCGCTGTCCACCAGGACAGGCAGGATGACCCCCGCACAGGCCACCAGAAACCCGACATCTACAATCATCACCACGCCTTCGGGCATCCAGTCCGCCAGCCATACCGCCAGCCGCCCCGCAAACCAGAGCAACGCCAGCAGGCTCAGCCCTGTTGCCCCCGCCACGGGCCGCCCCGTCCAGTTGGGCACCGCCGTGAACAGGAAGCCGGCAATAACCGCCCCCAGAAACCCAAAAATCATTTCATGCTGGTGCCAGCCCACCGGAGTAAAATAGTCCGATAAAAAAACGCCCTGACCGGAAATGACCAGAACCCAATAGGGCACGATCACCACCGCCAATAATGCCGCAAGAAGAAAAAAGATACGAAATCCGGCTCGAAACACCATTGGCGCCCTCTCGTGAATTGGCCTGCCCCGAACGTCTTTGTCGTGAACTTTTTTGTCGTGAACTGGCATGCTGATCTCCTCTGAATGACTATACAAGGACCATATTTGGGTAAGGACCATATCTGGACTTAACTTCACTTCCGGCCTTTTTCATAACGATCCTTCATCTTCGCCAAGGCCGAAACGGGCGGCCATAGGGTTTTGATTTTTTAATCATTTTAATTCTTAAAAAAATAATCTCGCAATTGCGCATTGAAACTTTATCGGCTAATCCTATCTGTTACAACACAGGAAAGGCCGAAGAGTGGAACCCAGAGACGGGAGGTCCGGTTCTGGTCTTTTTTTGGGATGTTACAAAGAAAGTATGTAAAGGAGCCGCTTATGTCAGATGCCCCTGCCTCAGAGCCCAGACATTCTCGACTGATTATTCTCGGATCCGGACCTGCCGGCTATACCGCTGCAATTTATGCCGCCCGGGCCATGCTGAAACCTGTGCTGATTCAGGGCATGCAGCCGGGGGGACAGCTCACCACCACCACCGATGTGGAAAACTATCCTGGTTTTGCCGAGGCCATCCAGGGTCCCTGGTTGATGGAACAGATGAAGGCCCAGGCCGAAAATGTAGGCACTGAACTGGTGAACGACTATATTATTGACGTCAATTTGTCCGAGCGTCCCTATACCCTGAAAGGCGACAGCGGCCAGGTCTACACCTGTGATGCCCTGATCATCGCTACCGGCGCCCAGGCCAAATGGCTGGGCCTGGAGAGCGAGGAAAAATTCAAGGGTTTCGGGGTTTCCGCCTGCGCCACCTGTGACGGATTCTTCTATCGCGGTAAGGAAGTGGCCGTCATCGGTGGCGGCAACACCGCCGTGGAAGAGGCAATTTTCCTGACCAATTTCGCCAGCAAGGTGACCCTGATTCACCGCCGTGATGAACTGCGCGCCGAACGCATTCTGCAGGAACGCCTGTTCGCCAATGATAAAATCGAGGTCATCTGGGATCATCAGCTGGATGAGGTTCTGGGCGAGGAAGACCCGCTGGGGGTGACCGGCATTCGTATCAAAAGCACCAAAACCGGGGAGACCCGCGAGCTTCCCGTACATGGGGTATTCATCGCCATCGGCCATGCGCCGGCCACCGAATTGTTCCGGGGTCAGCTCAAGATGAAGGACAATGGCTATATCATCACCGATCCCGATTCCACACGCACCAGTGTGCCGCTGGTCTATGCGGCGGGCGATGTGACCGATGATATTTTCCGCCAGGCTGTCACCTCCGCCGGCATGGGCTGCATGGCGGCTCTCGAAGCGGAAAAAGACCTGTCTCACTAACCTGTCTCACTAAGGAGACAAACAACGCCGCCACACTCTCCCCCTTTGGGGGGAGAGCGCGATGACGGTTTTCCCTTCCTTGTCCTTGCCGCCTCTCCGTCGTCCTTGCCGCGCAGGCGACAATCCAGCCCTTCGCCAATTCACCCTAGTTTTGTGCAGAAAGAAGCCGCTCCTGGGGCAAGGTCAGCCTGACAGTGGTGCCCTTCTGAACTTCACTGGCGATGCTCAGCTCGCCCTGATGCAGCTTAATCAGGCCGTGGGATATGGCCAGCCCCAGCCCCGTACTTTGTTCGTTTTCGGTTTTTTTACGGTTGTCCTGTACAAAAGGTTTGAGGATCTGGGATATTTTGTCAGGAGAAATACCGATGCCGTTATCCTCCACCTCGATTCGTAACGTGCCGTCCTGTTGCGGCATCACCCGAGTAATAACCCGCCCCCCCACGGGAGTATAGTTGAGGGCGTTGCTGAGCAGATTGAGCAGAATCTGTTTCATCGCCCTGAGGTCGGCCTTGATCAGGGGCGGCGGGTCAGGGAAGACCGTTTCCATGCGGATGTGTTTTTCGCTGGCCATGTTCTGCATCAGAATATGGCACTGCTCAATCAATTCACAAAGATCGACCTCTTCTTCATAAAGGTCATATTTCCCGGCTTCTATTTTTGACATGTCAAGAATGTCATTGATCAGCGATAACAGGTGATTGCCGCTGGTGATGACATACCCCACATATTCTTTCTGGCGCGGGTTGAGTTTGCCGAGGATTTCCGTGTCCAGAACCTCGGAAAAGCCGATGATTGAATTCAGCGGCGTGCGCAGTTCATGGCTCATGGTGGCCAGAAATTCCGATTTGATGCGATGGTCTTTTTCCGCGTCTTGTCGTGCGCTGTCCAGGTTGCGGACGAGGTCAGCAACCCTGAAATAACTGATGGTGCTGGCCAGACCCAGGATAAGGAACATGCCGAGGCTGATGGTGACCGGTAAGGACATGGAGCGCATCGGGATATCATCGCCGGTCCAGGACAAATAGCCCAAGGCGGTGCCGTCAAGGCCCGGGAGCGGAAAGCTGTTTTCCTGCGGGGTCTGGGTGACATAAAGGTTGCCCAACTTAAGCCGGTCGCTGATGAGTTTCAGTTCTCCGGGCGTGAATATTTTCCAGAACAGCATGAGATCCCACGTGTCAGGCGAGGCCGACAGAAGCGACATGTCCGCATGTGGTACAATGGGGTGGAGGCTGAACAAGACCGGATTGCCCCGGAGGGTGTCATAAAAAAGCTGTGGTTTGTTGGCCCGAACATTGGGTCTTTTAATCTGGCGGATAAAATCATCGAGGCGGGTTTCGCGAAAATCTGCGGGCAGTTTATATCCGTCATGATCCTTATAGGCAAATTGCTGGAAACGGCTTTGATCCTGCCGGATGAGCGCGATGCCATGCAGGCGCCCACCAAGAAATTCACTGGTGCCATAGGTGTTATCGATCCAGAACTGGTCCCCTTCGAGCGTGATTTTCTGATACGCCTCATCCCACACGCTATTGTCCAGGGCAATGGCCTGGATCTCCGAATGCAGGTTTTCCAGATACAGGCGGACCATATGTTGATGGTTGCTGCGGGTCAGATCCCGAATGCTGTAATAGGTGAAAAACAGGCTGCCAATGATTGCGGCACAGGCAAAACAGATCGTAATGGCGATAGGCAGAAATGTTTTGTTGAACCGCATGATGCTGATCCGCAAACTTTCTTATAAGAGGCATCTGATAGGCTAAGGGCTGATTATATTGCCCAAAGCGTAAAGATTACTTTAATGCGTTTTCCCTATAACATTTTTTGCCGCTTCACGGAACATGTTGCCGCGCTGTTCATAATTGCGAAAGGCATCATAACTGGGGGCGGCGGGGGAAAGTAGTATCACCCCTTCTGCCGGGGTAAGTTCCACGGCCCGCCTCACGGCCTGTTCCAGGGAAAGGACCTTTTCCAGCTTGCCGTGATATTTTTGTGTTTTAAGACAGTCATATAGCCTGTCCCCGGTTTCATAGGCGGTAATTACGGCATGAAGATTCCGCTCAGTAATCAGCCGGGCCAGATGGCGATAATCCTGCTGGCGGTCCTGTCCGCCGGCAATCAGACACATATCCGGCCGGTCCAGCGCATTGAGTGCTGCCATCGTGGCCTCCGGGGTGGTGGCGATGCTGTCATTATAAAAATAATGACGGCCCAGCCGACCGAGCGGTTCCAGACGATGCGGCAACCCCCTAAAGTCCAACGCGGCCCTGAACGCGACCTTCGGGTCCAGTCCCAGAACCTCGCAAACCGCAAGCGCCGCGCACAGATTTTCCCGGTTATGGGCGCCGGGCAGGGGAAAGCTGTCCGTTTCCCCCAATATCCTGTCGCCGTGATAGAGCTGGCCTGACCGGCAATGCAGCCCCTCAGGATGGTTGAACCAGGTCACCCGCTTCCGCTCGGCGAGATACCGGCGGGTCAGCGCATCCTTATGATTAAGCAAGGCTGGTACCGTGTCGTCCCGCAGCAGGTTCATCTTGTCCCGGTAATAGGTTTCGTGGGTGCCGTGCCACTGGATATGTTCCGGAAAAAGATTGAGCAGTACCGCCAGATCCGGACGCCCTTTCAGGTCGGCGGTCTGGTAACTGGACAGTTCCAGAACCCAGTATTCGGCATCCCTGGCGTCGGGTTCCTCCATCAGATCCAGCAGCGGCCGGCCGATATTACCGCCCAGCAGTGCCTTGTGGCCCAACGTGCAGAGAATGTGATGCAGCAGGGAGGATGTGGTGCTTTTGCCGTTGCTGCCGGTTATGGCGATAATTTTGCCCGGTTTATCCAGCGCAAACCAGAGATTGGTACAGGAGGAGACCCGCACCCCCTGGCGTTCCAATTGGGCGATGTCGTCCCGATACAGGGATATGCCGGGGGATTTGATCACGACGTCGATTTGGTCACCCAGAGTGGAAAGTTTTTCTTCCGGAACAAAGTCCAGCCGGGAATCGGTTGCCATCAGGGCCGCCTTGGGCGGGGACCGGTCTACCAGAATCAGTCTTTTTGCGGGATAACAGCGGCGCAGGAAACGATAGGCGGACATGCCTTCCCGGCCCAGCCCCCAGATGGCGATACGCGCCTTATCCAGTTCCGATATAGTCATGAAGCAGGGTCCAGTAGCTCTCGGACAGGTGATGATGGGGACTCATTTTCAGCGCCTCGCGCCTCAGGTCATCCCCGGACAGGGCTGCATCGGGGATTTCCGCCGCCAGTTTCTGCACCAGCGGGCTGTTCTGCCAATCCGGATGTATCATGAGGCTTTTCATAAGCGTGCGGCATTCGGCAATCTCGCCTACACACTCAAACGGTTTATGTCCCTTAAGTCCCAACAGTTCGCGGAACCCGTCTTCCTGAGCGGCCTCCCTCAGCATGTCCTGGCCGAAAATAGTGGTCATTTTGTCCCGGTCCACAAAAGGCGCCAGCGCCAGAAACACAAAACGGCATTTGGGACAGTCGCAGCACCATCCATAACGGCGCCGGCTTTCATTGATATGAAAATTGCTGTTGCAGCTTTTGAACACGTCGAAATACTGTTCATGACGGGCAAACAGGCAGGCAATACCGGTTTCCGACAGAGGACGAAGCAGGGAAAAATAGTTGAAATTTTTCAGCACATGCGCCGTCATGAAACGTGAAAAGTCTTCTTCAAATTCCAGCGACTTGCTGTATTGATGATTGATGTCGAGATCCAGATAGGCCAAATTGCCTTCATTGGCGGAACGCTCATTGGACATAATCACGGTATCATAGCCGTATAAAATGGCCGCCGCCGCCATGGCAAAAGACAAGATCCCCGTAATCGGCACATGGCCGTTATAGGCCCCCTGTTCATTGAGGGCGAACAGGGCGGGGTCCAACTTGCGGCGAATGAAAATAGGGGAGGGCGTTCCGCTACGGGCGATGACGTCGAGGATTGGGCGGGTGGGATTGATGGCCAACGGGCGCGGGGTGAGGCCCGCCTGTTTGAGGGCTTCCAGGCTAACAACGGAATCCTTGCCGCCACCAATGGGCACAGCGCAGCTCTTGGGCAGGGACAGGGGGCTGGCCTCGGGAGCGGCTTCTTCTGCAATCGGGAAAAACAGCCGGTTGCGGAGGTCGAGATTGTTCTGGACGGCAAACTCTCCCAGCCCCAAGAGATAGAATTTTCGGAAAAAGTCTGCTTCCTCTCGGGACAACCGGCCGTTGGCCACAATGATTTCAGGCGGGCAGAAGGCTTTGTAATAGCTGATGCCGGCGGCCAGATGCAACTGGCGGATTACTTTGTTCAGCGCGATGGCTTCTGCCGGGGTGAGGCTGGTTTTGGCGCCCTCAAAAATCAAAGTTTCGGTGAACGCCGGGCCTTCGTCATAGGCATAACTCAGCGAAATGGTGGCTTCTGCCGGATCATAGGAACAGCTGGTAAATTTAAACGCGTTTTTTAAAGTCATTCAGATGCTGTCCGCTCGTCAAGTGAAATGTCCTGAAACACTGCTGTGGGACAGGGGCATCCCCCATACCCCCGGCAGCCTGCTTTCCGGTACCCCATGCCCGTCATATATATTCCGGGGACACGGTGGTTCAAGGGGCCGAAAATTGGGGGCCGAAAATTGGGGGCCGGAAATTTGGGTCGGGCATTTATGTCAGACACTGTTACGGCGTTTCCATGACGCGCCGCCCGGAAGGGTCCAATCCCCATACATCATGTTCTAATAAGCCATTGAGGCAAAAGCAAGGCTTTCCCGGCCGTCTCCTTTCCCCGGCTCATTTCCCCGTCCCCTTTCCTTAGTTTACGACCTAATCTAAGACTTGCCAGGTCTAGGTGAATTGGGCCAATCTATTCATAATTCACTCTAGAGATGATGGATCCGATTCTGTGGGAAGATCAGGGCCACATAGGTGCCCCGGCCAATTTCGCTTTCCAGAATCAGGCGACCGCCATGCAGTTCGATCATTTTTTTCACCAATGTGAGACCAAGCCCGGTACCTTCCGTTTTGCGGTTCAGATGAGAGGACGCTTGGGTGAAAGGTTCAAGAATATGCTCAATGTCTTCTCGGGCAATGCCGACGCCGCTATCGCGGACGGATACCTCCATTTCCCCGCGGTCCGTCAGGGCGGCGCAGATGTGGATTTTGCCGCCATCGGGGGTGAATTTAATGGAATTGGAAACCAGGTTCAGCAACATCTGTTTCAGGCTGCGCCGATCGGCGGTCAGATCCGGCAGATCGTCGGGATAGTCGCAAATCAAGGCGAGGCCGCTTTGTTTCAGGTTCCGGCTGACCATATTGGCCACGCTGCGGATAATTTCCACCACGTCCACATGTTCTTCGTTGAGTTCAAACTTGTTGGCTTCGATTTTGGATAAATCGAGAATGTCGTTGATCACATTCAACAAATGCTGGCCGGCATCCCGAATATCCTGCGAGTATTCCTTATATTGGGCGATTTGATGCGGGCCGAGCAGCTCGTCACTGAGAATATCCGCAAAACCGATGATGGCATTCAATGGAGTTCTCAGCTCATGGGAGGTCAGCGCCAGAAACTCTGACTTGGCCCGGTTGGCGCGTTCCGCCATTTCCTTGGTCAGGCGCAGGTTCTCAGCGACCTCCATCATCTTGCGGGTCTGTTCATAAAGCAGGGCTTCCCGCAGAGTGGTCGGGCTCAACCGGGTGACCTGGATCAGGCACTGGGGGGCGTTCATCGGGCCTTTGGCGGGTTTGACGGTGATGGTATGACTGAAGGGCCGTTTTCCTGTCTCGCTGTTTTTCGTCTTGTGTTCTTTGGATCCCTTTTCGGGGCTATCCTCCCGGATAAAAAGCGGCAGCGGCGAAAGATTCATATCCGGAGAGAGGATAGAACGAATGCGGTGTTTCAGGGCCGCATGGATGGACTTGTCCAACTGGCTGTTTTTTTGACCCGGAAAAATATCGAGGAAATTTTTCCCGGCAAGCGGTTTGTCGGGCAGATCACAATGATCGTAAAACCATTTATTGATCGCTAGGATGTTTTTATTCCGGTCGAGCAAAAGGATTCCGGTATCCATCTGATGCAGGATGGCTGCACTCAGGGAATGATCCATTGCCGGAAAATGTCCGGAGGAGACAAGGGAACGTTTTGTCCCGACCTCTGGTTTTGCCGCCCCGCCCAAATTGCATCCCTCTCAATTGTTCCGACTGTCTCTGGTTTGACCGTTTGTTCGACTGTCACATGCGGTGACCACCTCTCGCTGAGGGTGTAGAGATCGACTTTCTTGTAGGTCAGATTGTTTTATTCTTTCGTCGCACAACCCTGTGATGTTTCGCAATCCTATAGCATATTTCTTATCAAATGATAAAAAATAATCAAAAAATACGATACAGCGGAAATTTTGTGTCTTAACCGGCCGCTGGAGCTGTTGCCGGGAAGGCCGCCAGAAAGCGGGAAAGACGCTTGGCGTTGGCCCCAAGGTCGCTGACGCCCACACGGGAAACACTGCGCAGGTCAATACGGCTGCCCTGCTCCGCAGGCGTAATGCGGATCACAATGTCATCGGCAAAATTAAACCAAAACGTCCTGTCGGTGGCTTCAATATGCCCGGAGTCCCGGTTTTGATAGATGACCTCCCAGCCCAACGCCCGGGCGGTGGCCAGGGCTTCCTCAAATGCTTTTTCCGGCGTCAGCGGGGTTATCAGGGGGCGGATGCCGGGATAGGCGGCCTGTTGTTGGCGGGCAATATCGGCGCCACCGTAAATCAGGGAGTTGGCGTCTTTTCCGCGCTTGCCCACCAGAAAGGTGAACTGCGGTGGCGTGGTGGTGTCGGTAGTGATGTCATGAATGGGCGGCACACCGCCTTTGGTCATCATCAGATACAACACCGGACCGCTCAGTGCGAGTCCGGCGATCAGGGTGACGGTCAGGCTGAACATGCCCTGCACCAGTCTGTTACGGGAAAGCAGGGCAAGACCAATCAGAGACAGCACAGCCACAGCGCCGCCGCCATACAAGCCGAGCGCAATGGTCAGGCGAAACGCGGTAAGTGGTGTCCACAGGTTGAGGTGCGCCCCCGCGCCCAAGATCAGAAGTCCTGCGCCGAGCAGAAAGGTGATCATTAAAAGCCCTCGGGCGATCCAGGATTTTCTTTTAGGTCCGATAATCATGGTTTTTTCCATTTTTGGCCATAGAACTGGAACTGGCGAGGCGTGCCGGTGTGTTCGCCATTCAGCGTTTTCTACAGGCCAGTGTTTTTCTACAGGGTCCCAGGGACCAGCCTCCGGCGGTATCGCGTGTGACGATCCCGTCCTAATTTCATGTCCATAACTCTATGAAAAAAAGGCAGGAATGGAAAGGAAAGTTTTGAGGAAATGAGGCGCGCAGAGTGTCTTATAATATGATCGGGCAATATGTTCGGACAATAGGGGGTGGTGTGCCGCTCAGAGAGATCGTTTTCCTTGGGAGGAAGCGGACTCTCAGACAGCCTTGCCGACCCCTAAGCGTTTTTGCGATTTTTTTTCGGCTTTTGATCAGGATCAACGCCGGCACATTCCATGACTGATTATATCATCCCCGGTGAAACCTGCCCCCATCCGTGCCGGGGGAGGCGTTGCCTCCCTATAGTGTGTTGAGAACCCGGATACAGAGCATGACCTGTTGCAGCAAAACCCATTCCCGCCTTTTCCAGGTTCCAGCAGGGCCTTTGGAAAAGGGCCGGCAAACGGGGCCCGGCTCACCCGCCGGACTGGTGCTGTTGTTGGTGCTGGCGCTTCTGTGTCAGGGGCTTGTGCCGGCGCTGGCGCCGCTGGTGTCACGGGCTGCCGGGCTGCCGCATGGTTTGATTACGGCTCTATCCTTGATTTGCGGTCCCCAAGGAATTTCGGGGGGAATTTCGGGGGGAATTTGGGAGGGAAATTCAGAGAGGTCTGTTTCTGGTGATGACGCGCCGTCTTCACCGGGAGGACAGAGCCCCTGCGGCGGCTGTTGTCTGTTCAGCGGTCCACTCCTGCCGCTGCCTGCCGGGGGAGTGGGACTGTTTGCCCTGGTGGGCAAATCGCAGGGGATGTCGGTTCTGGGAGCCATCAGGCGGGACAGCGTCAAATATGCCCTTTGCGGCCGGGGGCCGCCTGACAGGGTCCAGAGGGAATTGTGACGGGCTGGGAAAACACTCAGAAAACACTTAGGGGGACGGCGATCTTTTCTGTTTTTTATGATTTCGGGTTCTGGTTTTGGGGGGCAACCGGATCCAGTTCTTATGGGCGAAATACAGAATCATTGCCCCGGCGAGAGACAGCATCAGCAGCAAAACCAGCGGATACCCGTAATAAAAATTTAGCTCAGGCATGTTCCAGGGGGAAATCTGCGCATTGAAGTTCATGCCATAAAGCCCGGCGATGAACCCCAAAGGCATGAATATGGTGGCAAACAGGGTAAGCACCTTCATCACCTCATTCATTTTGTGACTGATGCTTGACAGGTATAAATCCATCAGCCCCGAGGCGCGTTCGCGATGGGTTTCCAGAATGTCCAGAAGCTGAATGGCATGATCCAGACAGTCCCGGAAATAGGGAATGGTGCGTTCTTCGATCAGGCTTCTGTCGTCCTGCATCATCTGGCGCAGCATTTCCCGCTGGGGCCACAGGACCCTTCTGAGGGTCAGAAGATCCCGCCGCACATGGTGAATCCCTTCAATGAGGTCCTCGGTCGGATCGTCAAGGACCCGTGTTTCAAGCCTGTCAATGGTGTCGCTGAATTTTTCCAGGACCGGAAAATAGCCGTCCACGACGGCATCAAGCAGGGCATAGGCCAGATAGTCAACACCATACTGGCGAATTCGCCCCCCGGCTTTGCGCAGGCGGTGCCGGACGGGATCGAAACAGTCTCCCGGACGCAGCTGAAAGGTAATGACCGCCCCCGGGCAGACGACCAGGCTGACCTGTTCCAGATCCAGAAGCTCATTGCCGTCCAGAACATGCGCCATGCGGGTCATCACCAGAAGCTGGTTTTCATAGTCGTCCACCTTGGGACGCTGGGTGGGGTGAACGATGTCTTCCAGCGCCAACAGATGAAGGTTGAAGATTTCCCCGACCCGCTGCAGAAAGTCCACATCCTCCAGACCGGTGATGTTAAGCCAGACCTTCTGCGGTGCGGCCAGCGCCTGGGCGATTTGTTTCAGGCTGGGGGCCATGATTTCCTCAAGACTGTCCTGGTCGTAAAGAATCAGGGTGGCGTTGGTGGCTGTGGTTTCCTCCGGCCGGCTGATCTGCCCGGGGGAGGCGCCGGCAATGCGCTTCCTGGTATAAAGTTTACGGTTTTTCAGCAACATGAACGGCTCCTTATCGTTATTCCTGGATTCCTGGCGGTCGCTCCCTTTTCTGGCCGGGCCCGATCTGAAGAGATGTGGCCTGATCTGAAAAAATATGGAAAGCGTGCTTCACAGGGCGGGACCGCCGTCTTGCGGCCTGCGGGGTGTTCACAAGGGAATGACCCTGTCCCTGTCACCCTATCTCACTCTATCTTATGGGCTGAGGTGAATCTTCTTCTTTTTCCTGTTTTTTTCTGATTTTGTTGTTTCTTTCTTGTTGTTTTTGGCGATACGGTTCAGTCGCGGACAAACAAACCTTCCCTGTCTCGGGAAAAAATATGATATGCTCAAAAATCATCTAGGTCGTAAACTCATAAATATGATGCAATTCTGTAGGGAAATAATGTCAAACCGGCAGAAAGCAGGCGCCAGCAATAGCGCGCGCGCAGAATGGATCATATTTATGGGTTTACGACCTAATGCGCCGGGCGGAGGCCCCGCCGGTTCTGCTGTCGGTTTTCTGGCAGGAGGGGAACTGGCGGGAGGGGGGAGTTAGCCGCCGGACGGCAGGGATGTTGTGAAACTTATCAGGAGGAGCCATTGATCGTCAGAAATATTCTTCAGAGAAAAGGCAGCGAAGTCATCTCCGTTGCCCCGGACATTTCCCTTCATGAAATGGCCAAGGTGCTCAGGGAAAACAAAATTGGCGCGGTGCTGGTGCTCGAATCAGACAAGCGCCTGGTCGGGGTCATCTCCGAACGGGATCTGGTGATCGCCGTCGCCAAACATGGCGGCGCGGTACTCGAGTCGCCGGTCAGGGATTTTATGACTGAAGGGGTATATACCTGCTCTCCGGATGACGATATCAAGGCGGTTCTCGAAAAAATGACGGCCCGGCGTATCCGTCACCTGCCGGTGGTGGAGGACAGCAATATTGTCGGAATCATCAGTATCGGGGATGCCGTCAAACACCGCATTGCCGAAACCGAAGCCGAAGCCGAGGCCCTGAAAGCTTATATTACCACCAGTCGCTGACCGGTGGGCTGAGTCGGGAAGGCCCGGTCCCGCCGGCTCAGGCGGGGCCGCGGGAAAGAATCGCAAAGGGGTCTTGATAACGCGTTGAAATATATTACATATAGGAAACGCTCTGAGGCTTCGGCAGAGGAAAATTGTGTTTTCCCCTGAGGATGTGATAGGATACTCCTTCTGCCCGGACGGGCTTCCAGGATCTAATTTCCGGGACACTGTGAACTTTGAAAAACGCATAATTCTGCGCTTTCGGGAAAAAAGTGTCACAAAATTGAAATTAGATGTTTACAAGATGATTTCTTGGGACTATAACCCGCTCTCACCGACGCAGCGGGGGCTGCTTGGGGTTGTCTTAGCGGGCTGCTCTGGTGGGTTTTGCGG
>MDSW01062535.1_pt1 | contig 30611 bp, 12 predicted proteins | sample 811171 | NCBI WGS metagenome assembly MDSW01 (sample SAMN05326641, study PRJNA326480) | marine metagenome | isolation source: seawater | place: Atlantic Ocean: North West | collected 2012 | reverse complement strand
CGGTGACCGGGAACGCGTGCGCGCGGAGGAGGGCCTGCCTCCGGTCGCCGCCGAGGCGCTCGACGACGACGTCCGCGCCCGCGGCGTACGCCGCCGCGCCGAGCGCGGGGAGGACGTGCGCCGAGGGACACCGCGACGCCGCCGCCACCGCCGCCGCGCGCTCCGTCGACTCCTCCGACGCCGCGTCCGCGCCCGAGCACAAACCCAGCACGCGCGAGGGCCGGATCGTCGCGATCGAGTTTTTTGGAGCGGCGGCGCGTCGGAAACCGAGTACACCTTCGTCGGAGGTTTTTTTCGGGTCGGGCCAGAGCGCCGCCGCGCCGTCCGCCGCCGCCCCCGCGGGAGGGTACCCCGCGCTCGCGGGCATCTGGTCCGCGCGGGTTCGAGCCCGGGGCGGGGCGATCGGTTCGCGAGGCGCCACCGAGGGTCGGGTCGGGGTCGTCGCTCCCTTTCGCGATCCGAGCGGGACGCGGGCGGCGGCGTCGGGGTCGCGGTTCCGCGGCGCGAGCGGACCCCGAGGCGGCGGCGCGGCGGACGAAAAAGAAAAAGCCGCCGACGGGTCCAGGGGCGTCGCGTCCGTGACGCGCCGCCGCGCGAACGCCGCCGCCTCCCTCGCGAGCCGTCTCCCCGCGATCGGGTCGTCGTCCGACGGGGGGCGGTCGCCCGCGGACGCGTGGTCACCGTCCGCGGGGGTCGTCGTCGTCTCGGACGCCGCCTCGGCTTCGCGTCGAAGCCCCTTCAGAGCGTCGTCGAAAACGTCCCACGCGAACGCGTCGCCCCCCGCGCCGACGGTGACGATTCGTCTTCCGTCCGCGCAGAACGCGACGTCCGCCACCTCGTCCGAGTGCGCGACGAACCGGCGCTCCGAGGCGGCGAACCCCTCGCGCGCCGCGCGCCCGAGCGCCCCGCCGGGCACGAACGGGTCCGACGGGTCGAGGAGGCTCGCGACGGGCGCCGCCGCCACCGCGCGACCGCGCGCCGCGAGCAAGACGCCGCGGTCGCGAGGGTCCGTCGCCAGCGCCGAGACGCGCCCGGAAACCTTCGCGACCGCGCGCGCCACCGCCTGGCGCGCGCCGAAGAGAAGCGCGTCCGCCTCGCGACGCGCCGCGGCGACGCGGAGCGCGTCCGAAACGGAACTTTGTCGTTCGGAGGGGTCTTCGGAATCGTCGTCCGACGGAGAAAACGCGTCGTCTCGCTTCACGGGGTACCGCGCCAGCGTGGTGGACGCCCCGCCGTCGGAATCCGACTCGGACGCGACGAACAGCGATTCAGAATCCGGCGCGAACGCCAGGGCGGTGCACCGCCCGTCGGTGACCCTGATCGTCGGCCCCGCGAGTTTCAGGGTGGCCGCGTCGAAGACGAGGACGCGGTCCCCGCGCGGGCCGGCGACGGCGACCCTGGAACCCCCGTCGGGGCTCGCCGCGAGCGACGCGCGGGGATATTTCGTCCGCGCGTTCGGTCTCGCGGGCGCGAGCGCGAGCGTCTTGGCAGGAACCACGCGCTCGTCCCCGAATAACGTCTCGTCGCACCGGAACACGCACACGGACGCGTCCGCGCCCGCGGCGAAGAGCGACGCGCCGTCGGCGGCGAACGCGAGCGCGTCGACGGGAAAAAACGCGTCCCTCTCGCGCCGGAAAAAAAAGCGCTCGGCGACGAGCGCCGCGGCGTCGACGTCGAAGACGCGAACCGCGCCCGACGCGTACCCGACCGCGAGCCACCGACCGGAGGACGAACCGGATCCCGAGGGAGATGAACCCTCCGGGGGAGAGTCGGAACCGCCCGGGGGCCCCGCGGTTCGCCACGCGAGGCTCGTGACGCGCTCGCCCGGCGCGGCGAATTCTTTCGTCACCTCGCCCGTGTCGGCGCGGAGGACGCGCGCCGTCCCGCCGAACGCCGCGAGCGCGAACTCGCGCGACCCCGGCGTCGGGTCCGCGGCGACGCGCGGCGAGCGATGATTACGATGCGCGGCGCTCGTCGTGTCCCCGAGAAGGGCGACGGAGGACGATTCCTCCTCGCCTCCTTCGGCGGCGGCGCCTCTGACGCGCACGGCGTACTCGCGCGTGCGCGCGTCGAGGCTCCCGACGCCGCCCGCCCGGGTGGCGACGAAGACGCTCGCGCCGTCGCTCGAGACGGAGCACGCCGCGAGGGGGCTGTCGTGCTCCGCCTCGAGGAAGAAATCCGAAAAGTCCGGCGCCCACGCGCGCAGGAACCCGTCCGCGCTCGCGGTGGCGACGAACCCGTCCGCGACGCGAATCGACGCGATGGCGGCGTCGTGGAGGCGAAACGCCGCCGTCGGAACCCGCGCGTCGTGGTCCAGCGCCACCACCGCGCCCGCGCTCGTGCCGATCAACACGCGCGGCCGAGGGCTGGTCGACGAGGCGCCCGGCTCGACCGTACCCGCGATCGCGACCGACCCGGGGTCGAACGCCAGGGTGACGAACGTCGAACCGCCCCGGGACGACCTCGAGCGCCGACGAGTCTTCTCCTTCTTCCCGCCGCGAGGACGAGCGTCCTCCTCCCCGCCTTCGTCCTCATCCTCCTCCTCCTCCCCCTCCTCCGACGCCTCCTCGATCGCGCCGCTCGGCTCGAGGTCGACGCCGTCGAGGTCGACGCCGACGCCCCGGAGCCTCCCGCCCTTGAGCCTGTACACGCGGACGCTCCCGCCGCCGCACGCGAACACGCGGTCCTCCTCGAACGGCGAGAACCGAGCGCACGCGACGGGGTAGTCGCACCGGTGCCGCAGGACGCACGGCGCCGCGCCCGCGGGCCCGCGCGCCATCGCGTCGGCGACGTCCCAGATGGCGATGAGGTGGCGACCGGACTCGTCCACCCCGCCGGCGAGGACGCAGTGGCCGTCGGGGGAGACGTCGAGCGTCGTGAGGGACGCCGCGCGGTGAGGGAGCGTCGCGATCCGGCGCCACCGAGCCGCGGGTAGAACCGAGGGGGCGGAACCGCCGCTTTTTGCCGGAGCCGGCGATGGTTTAGGACCGGCGCCGGGCGCGTTCGGGACGCGAAAAGCCTCCTCGCGGCGCCAGACGAGGATCGACCCGCCGCGCCGAGGCTCCGCGGTCGCGAGCAGCTCGCCGTCAGGGCTGTGCCGAAGCAGACCCACGTCCGCGGCGTGGCCGATCAAAAACTCCCGAGTGCTCGAGGGAAACTCACCCGACGACGCGCCGTCCTCCTCCGGGGCGGAAGAGGAGGAGGAGGAGGAAGAGAACGCCTCCACGACCACCACCGAGCCGGCGGCGTACGCCACGCGGTCGTCCTTCGGGGAGTGTTCCATCGCCGCCGCGGACGCGCCACGGGGACATCCCAGCGCGAGCGCGAGTCGAAGCGCGGGGGTAGTGTGAGCGCTCGGACGCTCTCTCATCGGAGCGCCTCCGCCGACGAAGGGCTCGGTCCTCGACACGCCCCGGTCGTCGCGGAGGACGGCGGCGGCGCGCGGCTTCTCGAGGCCGCCCAAACCGCCCGCGCAGAAAAAACCAGCCGCCGCCGCGCTCGGCGGCGACGGCGGAGACGCGGGGCGGAACGACGGTTCGGGTTCCCCGGGGGGAGGAGGCGAAGCCGAAGCCGAGGCCGAAGCCGAAACCGAGGCCGGAGCGTCGCGAGCGAGCCCTTCTTCCGCCTCCGGCGCGCTCGCCGCGTCCTTCGAAAGCGGCTCCGCCGCCTTTGACGACGCCGCGCGGCTCGGGGCCCTCGATCGCTTCGCGTTCGCCTCCGCCGGGGGAGGGTCCTCGGTAGGCGGCGGCGGTCGCGGCGTGGGTTCCGGTTCCGGTTCCTTCCGCTCCGGCTTCTTCGCGGCCTTCGCGGCGCTTTTCGTCTTCGCCTTGGGCTCGGCCGCGCGCGCCACCTTCTTCAGCGGTCCGAGCGCGTCGCTCGCCTTGGTCGCGGGTTTCCCCCCGACGTCGGCCCACTCGAGATCCGCGGCGTCCGGCTTGGTCGTCGCGCGCATCTCCTCCGGCGCGGACGCCTCGTCGTACACCTCCGAGCTCACGAAGACGTTCCGCGCCGAGACGCCGCCGCCGATCTGCACGCCGCGCACGGACTCGAACGCGAGCGTCGGGTCCACGTCGCCGTTCTTCTGCCCGAGCCGGAGCAACGCACGGAGGTCGAATCGGAGGCAGAACCATCCCCGGCGCGCCGGGTCGTGCGACACGTTCACCGCCGCGCCGCCCGCGAGCGTGCCGGTGGTGGACGACGGGGACGCGTCGGCCGAGGGGCTCGCCTTGGAGCCGGCTTTATCGGAGGCGTCCTTCCTGCCGCGGTCCTTCTTGTACAGGTTGCTCGCGGTGATGCGGACCGCGCGTCGCCCGACGCGGTACCCCGCCGCGGACTCGGAGCGCGGCGGGTGCGCCGGGTCCGCGCACAGGACGTCCACGTGCACGGCGAAGACGCGGTCGGGGTCGAGCTTGACCTGCGCGTACGCGAACCCGCCGGCGAGGCCGAGCGCGGGGCGCCCCACCTTAGGCACGCGCGCGTAGTTCGCCGCGGGGACGGGGCCGTTCACGACGAGCACCTTCCGCCCGAGCCCGCGGTCGAGGACCTGCGCGACCGCGCCCTCGGTCGTGACGTTCCGCAGAGCGTCCACGCCGCACAGCTTGAAGAGGTTGACGAGCTCGGGCGCGGCGGGCGCGGCGGGCGCGGGGGGCGCGTCCGACGCGATCGCGCGCGCCTTGCCCCCGCCGGCGGCGGGCTCGCGCTCGCGTCGCGGCGGCATCGCGCGCGCGCGCCCCGGAATCTGGGAGAACCAGACGCGTTCGAATCTCGCCCGCGCCGGCCCGAGGAAACGTTTCGAACTACGAGTGCGTGCGGGGGTACGGGGGAGGGATTCTCAAGCCCCCAGACTTGAAAATCACGCGGGTCGCTCTCGTCAACGTCTCTCGCACACCTCCGATGAAACGCCGATTCGCGGCCGTTTCTCGGCCAAATAGCGAAACAGCGCGCTCTTTTTCAAACACGCCCCCGTTCGCCGCCCGGCGCCTCCTAATGAGGCGCGCGCGGCGCTACGACTACGCGCGATCGCGATCGATCGCGTCTCGCCCGATCTGTGCCCCACGATCGAATCCATCCAATCCCCCCCCGCTCGCCCCGGAACGCGCCCGAACCCGGGCGAACGCTCCGTTGTTTTTTTCGTAGAGCGTGCCCGCACAGCTCTCCGATCGCGCTCGGCGCGCGGCCCGCCTCCCCCCTCCCCCGCGCTCGCCCTCACCCCGACGAGGGCGTTCTCGCGCCCGGCGCGTCACCGGATGACGAAGCGGAGAACGCGCGCGCGTTTGGCGTCGCGCGCGCTCGCCGCCGCGCGCTTCGCGCCGGTCGCGGGCGCGCGGCGGGCGGCGGCGGCGGGCGCGGCGGCGGCGTCGTCCTCGCTCCGCGAGGCGTCGTCGACGCGTCCCTCGGGCGGGGCGGGGGGCGCGGCGGCGGCGGCGGCGGCGTCGCGCGCGAGACGCGCGGCGGCGTCGATGCGCTCGGCTTCGGCCGTGGTGACACCCTGTTCACGCGGGGGATGCGGTGGGGTGAGCATGGGGCGAAGGGGTCGCGCGGTGGGCCCCGCGGAGGGGCGCGAGGGGAGGGCGCGGGTATGTTGTGGGATGCGCGCGATCGGCGCGCGCGCGACGGTTATGCGCGCGGCGCGCGTCGGCGGTGCGTTCGAAAAATCGCGTCGTTCGAGCGCGGGGCGTTCGCGGCGGGGGCGCGGGCGCGTACCTCGACCGCGGGCCGGATGACGGACTTCCCCGGCTTGAGGGGTACCTGTGCGAGCGCGGGGGGCGGGGCGATCAGTCTGCCGCTCGCGGGGCGAGCGGCGATACGCGCGCGAACGTCGGCGCGTCGCGCGTTCAAAGGAGTTCAAAGCCGAGCGGGAAAAAGTGTCGTTGTTTTTTGGATTTGGTAAATCGGGGGCGCGTCGCGCGGAACACGCACCGGCGGGTGGAACTTCGCGGTGATGTCCGCGAGGGGCGGCCGCGGGGGCGCGTCCGGGCGCGTCTCCTCGCGGGATCCGCCGAGCGCGGCCTCGAGGGAGTCTGCGATGGGGCGTGGGAGCGCGGGGCGCGGGCGTCGGTTAGTTCGAACTTAAAAAGTGGCGCGAGACATGCGACCCGGATCCCGCGCGCGCGCGGGAGGGCGAGGCGCGCACCGTTCGCGCTCGCCCGCCTCGAGGCGGACGCGCCCGAGGCGAGACGCGCGTGCGTGCCCGTCACGGGGTCGATGTTTTCCTTCTCGTCGTCGTACACGAGCAGCGTGCCGCCGCCGTCGCCGGAGTCCCCGCCCTTGCGCGGGGCCGCGCCCATCGGCGATCCCATCGTGCTCGTCACCAACCCGGCCGAGCGCGCGATGCGCATCGCCGCCACCGTCGCGGGGCTCGTGCACTTCAGCGTCACAGGCGGGCGGACGCCCGCGGGCGTCGGCATCACGTTCGTCTCGGTCGACATCGCGATCCACGGGAGAAGAGCTCTGCGCGCGCGCGCGAGGGACTGGCGCGGAAGCGCGCGATCCTGCAGTTTCGCGTGTATCCCTGCACCACCCCGGGCGGCGCTTTGCCGCGCGTTTTCGAAACGATTCTTTCCCGCCCTGGGTTTGAAAACTCGCGGGGGACGCGGGAGCCGGTTCAAAAACCGTTTCTCGATGCCAGCCAGAAGCGTCCCGATCGGATTCGCCGCTCGAGCGAAGATTTTTCGATCGCGCGGTCGATGAGCGGAGCGTCGGTCGAGGGGTCGGATCTGCCGCGAGGCGGGAAGGCGAACGCGCCGCGAGTGGCGAGTCACTTCGTTGGCACACCTCGCCACTCTGCGACTAAACCTTTCGAAAGGGGGCCATGGAGGCGGTGCGTCGCGCGGTGGCGCACCGTGCCGCCGGTCTGACCGCGGTCGCGGGCGACGACCCCTCGCGCGCGTTCACGTACGGCGACGTCCTCGTCGCCTCGAGCGCGGTGATGCTCGCGGCGCGCTCCCGGGGCGTGCCGTGGGACGACGCGACCGCGCGCGCGGCCGCGCTCGCGGCGTCGAGGGAGGCCGTCGGCTCGTCCGCGGCCCGGTTCCCCCTCCGCGGCCCGCGCGTGGCGTGGACGATCGCCGTGATGGCGCCCCCCGGGCCGGAGTACGTCGCCGCGATGTTCGCGGTGTGGCGCATGGGCGCGGTCGCGGTGCCGCTCTCGCCCTCCCACCCCGCCCCCGAGCTCCAGCACGCGCTGCTGGAGTCGAACGCGGACTGCGTGCTCGCCGTCGCGCGGTTCGTCGAGCTCGCGCGCCCGCTCGAGACGAACACCGGCGAGGTCATCGTCATCGACCCCGTGCGCCCCGGGTGCGACGCCGCCCCGCGCGACGCGCCGTTCGACCTCGCGGCGATCGACGCGAGCGCGATCGAACGCGCGAGCGGATCGTCCAGCTGTGACGAGCCGGGCGAACGAGAAGACGCCCCCAGATCCGCCGAACCCTCCGAGCCGGCCGCGCCGACGCGGCCCAAGGGCGGCAAGAACGGGAACAAACGCAAGACGGTATCCCTGAACGCGCTCTGCGAAGACGAGCCCGCGAAGAAGCCCGCGAGGAAGTCCGCGTGGCGCGCCTTCGCCTCGGGCGCGGCGATTTCGTCGTCTCCCGGGAACGCCGCGATCTTGGCGACCCCCTCGGTGGCCGATTCCGACGGCGCGTTGATCATCTTCACGAGCGGCACGACGGGCAAGCCGAAGGCCGCCCTTCACACGCACGCGAGCCTCGCGGCGCAGTGCGCGGCCCTGTGCGAGGCGTGGGCCTGGACGGCGAAGGACCGCATCTACCACTGCCTCCCCTTACACCACGTCCACGGCATCGTCAACGCGTGGCTGTGCGCCGCCGTCGCGGGCGCGTCGTGCGAGTTCCACGACGCCTTCTCCCCAACCGCGCTCTGGTCGCGGTTCGAGTCCGACCCGGCGACGGAGCCCCCCATCACGATCTTCATGGGCGTGCCGACGATGTACCACCGCATGGTCCAGGCGTGGGACCAGAGGCACAAGATGGAGAGCGGATGCGCGAACGACAAGCTCATCTCCGCCGAGTCGTGGAGCCGAGCGTGCGCGAAATCGCTCCGCCTCGCCGTCTCGGGCTCCGCCGCGTTGAGCGCCGCCGTCGCGAAGCGGTGGCGAGAAGTCAGCGCGCCGCAACCGCACCTTCTCTGCCCGACCGGTGTGATCCCGCTCGAGCGGTACGGGATGACGGAGATCGGGATGGCGCTGAGTAACCCGCTCGAGCCCGCGAAGGAGAGGGAGCTCAGTCGCGTGGGCGCGCCCCTGCCCGGCGTCGACGTCCGCGTCGCGGAGGAGAGAGAGCTCGAGGAGGAGAAGCAGGCGGAGAAGGAGGAGACGGTGAAAGCGCCGAAAAGATTCGCCCGGCGGTCGGGGCCGCTCCCGGCGCGCGGGAAGAAACGGGACGCCGGAAAGGGCAAGGAGGAGGGCGTCTCGGCGGCTGCGGCGGCGGGGGGGGCGGCTGGGGCGGCTGGAGCGGCTGGGGCGGCGGGGGCGGCGGGGGCGGCGGCTACCGGGGCGGCGGGGGCGGCGAAATGGAGCCTCGACCCGACGCCGAGGCTCCCCGAGACGCTGAGTCTCCACGAGGTGACCTCCGCCTCCGGTGCCTCCGCGAAGGAGGTGGTCATCGCCCGCGGCGAGCTTCGCGTCCGCGGCCCTGGTGTGTTCTCGCGGTACGTCAACCGCCCCGAGGCGACGGCGCGGTGCTTCGACAAGCTCGGGTACTTCAAGACGGGCGACGTCGTCGAGGCTTCGCGGTCCGGCGTTGGCCCAGCCCCCGACCGGGTGACGTACCGCGTCCTCGGGCGCATGTCCGCGGACATCATCAAGCGCGGCGGGTACAAGCTGAGCGCGCTCGAGATCGAGGAGGCGCTGATGGAGATCGACGGCGTCGGCGAGGCGGCGGTGCTCGGCCTTCCCGACGAGGCGTACGGGGAGACGCTCGCTGCGGTGATGACGCTCACCCAACCCAGGACGCTGTTCGAACCCGGCAGCTACTACGACAGCCGGGAGACGATGAGCAAGACGGCGGGCGTCATCGTCAAGGCGGCGGAGAAACTGGCGGAGTACAAGATCCCGGCGCTGTGGCGCGTCGTGCCGCGGATTCCGCGGAACGCGATGGGGAAGGTGAACAAGCGGAAGCTCGCGTCGCTCTTCGACGCGGCGTTCGACGGGTTCGAGTTCACCCCCGTCAAGGAACGGGTGGTGCAGGGCGACAAGTTGTACGAGTTCGCCAACGACGCGGACCCGGGCGTGATGAAGCTCTCCAAGCAACAAGGCTATAAATACTTCGAGAATGGGGCCAGGATACACCACAGGGGGAAGGACCTCCTCCGTCTCGAGTGCGACAGGTGGAGGCCGAGTAGAGACCCTAGGTCGCGCGTCCGCGACACATACTACATCTCCAAGGAGGGGTGGTGCGAGAAGGAGACCCAGACAGAGCCGCGTTGAAAAGGCCACGAACGGGTAAAATGGAGGGGGGAGGATCGAGATGATCGAGATGATCGAGACGATCGAGACGATCGAGATGCACACGACGTCCGCGCCGCGCGTAGGGTTTGAGAAAGAAGTACGTCGAACGTGCGCGCTACGACGTCGCCGCCCCCGCTCCCTCGCCGCGCTCGCCGCGCTCGAGCTTCGCCGCCCCCCCCTCCTTCCCCGCGCTCGCCTTCCTCCCCGCGGTTCGCTTCGCCCGAGCCTCCTCCCGGAGCCGCATCCCCTCGTCCACGTGCTGCTGCGTTCCCTCGTCGGAGCTCCCCGCGAGCCCTTTTTCTTTTCTCCCGTCCCCTCCGCCGCCGCCGTCGTCGTCCTCCGCGGCGAAGTCGGCGCCGTCGTACACCCCGACGCCGGTGAGATTATACGCCGCCACCGACGCGGGGTGGCCGAGCTGACGGAGCTCGGACATCAGACCGATCGTCGCCACCTTGAGCTTCCGGTTCTCGATCTCCAGACGCTCGTTCGACGCGGATAAGTCGATGATGATCTGGTCGTGGGCGGAGACGCGCGCGGGAGGGGGGGAGGGGGTGGAGGGGCGTTCTTCGTCAGCGGCGCGTCGGCGGCGATTTAGGGTTGCTCCGACGGGACGATCGATCGAGGAGGGGCGCGCGGAGGGCGGGGCGACGAGGCCCCCTCCCCTCGGGGACGACCCCCCCTTCGTTCTCGGCGGCGCCCCTCCTCGGGTCGTCGCGGCGCGGCGCGCGCGGCGTACCTTCTCCTTGATCTCGTCGCGGTGCCTGGTGATGCCCCCCTCCTTCGTCGCGGCGTGCGCGGCCTCGGCCCTCCTCCGCGAGGGGGGCGCGAAATCTTGAGACGAGAGGAACATGATGAGCAGGATGATGCCCAGGACGTAGCCCCGGGACTGCTGCGCCTGACGCTCCGACACCGCGCCCGTGGGCGTCACGAACATCGCGGCGTGAGCGTCGCGAACGCGCCGCGCGCGAGGGAGGTGTGCGACGAGCGAGGGGGCGCGGGGGAGAAAACACGCGGGACGTGCCGACGCGGCCCTCCCGGCGGGCGGGTCGAGTGCACTACGCTCAGATGCTCACGCGTAAACAGTCTATGATATTTGCTGTGCGGTAGTTTTCTCGACCACGGCGAAACAGTGTGGAAAAAATATCCGAAGAGCCGTGTTACAACAGACACTCCTTCTTCGCAAATCCAAGCACCCACTCACGTCCGGCGCCGAGGCGCCGCGCCCGCCGCGATACGCTATTCGTTCGACGGCCGGCGCGGCAGCGCGAGGCGACGAGCGCGCGGCTACGAGACCAATCGAGCGACGCGTCGGGGGACACTCCTCGGCGGGCGGGCCCGTGAGTGTTCACGGGACCGTCCGCCCACTCGCCTCCCCCACGCGCGCGTCTCGAGATCTCGCCAACCCGCCGCGCTCTCTCTTCCTTCGCCCTCGCGACGTTCCGCGCGCCGCTCGAAAGGAAGGCCGATTTACTTCCACCAGGGCTCGAGGCCGGTGCGGAAGTCGGTCTCGGTCCAGGGGGAGAAGATGATGGTGTCGGAGTCGTTGATGTCGGCGTGCGCGAGCGCGAGGGAGAGCGGGGCGGGGCCGCGGATCACCTTACCCTCGTTGTTGTACTGCGAGCCGTGGCACGGGCACTTGAACTTGTTCTCAGCCTTGTTCCAGGGCACGACGCAGCCGAGGTGCGTGCACACGGCGTTGATGCCGTACGACTCGATGTTGCCCTGCTCGGTCACGACGATGTACGTCGCGTCGCCCTGGTTCGCGAAAGGGGGGCGGGAGGGTCAGTCGAGTCGGTCCGCGGCGGCGAAAACGAAACCGGAGACGCGACACGCGAGTCGTTTTTGCTGAACCTGCCAACTGGCACGACCCGGCCCGCCAGGCGCTGCGGGAGCTGGTCGCTATCCGCGCGGTGGCAGGAAAAATCTCGCCGATCCGCGCGCCTTATCCACGCCCCGGCGGGGTACGCGCGGCGCGATCGCGCCCGGGGCGCGCGCGAGGTCGGTCCTCCCGGAGGATACGAGCGCGGGACGGTCGCGCGAGGGGGGGGGCGCGTCGCGGCGCGTCGCGAGCGGCGCGGGTTTTCGCGGGGCGCACCTTGAGGCCCTGGGACAGGGTGTGGTCGCCGGGGAGGTGGGTCTTGAGCCACTCCTTGGACTTGATGTCCGCGCCGGTGGCGTCCTTCGCCGCCTGGCCGGCACCGCCGCCGCCGCCGCTGTGATGATGAGGAGGGGGAGGTGGGGGGCGCGGTCGAGTCAGCGAGACGGTTGCACGACGGCGAGCGAAGATCGGCGGCGGCGCGCGCGGGGGGCCAACAGTCAAATATCCGCCCCATCATCGCGCCATCGCGCGCTGGCGCGCGAGGAAAAAGGTGGCGGACCCTAGGTGCGGATCGCGGGGCGGAATCGATGCGCGCGAGACGCACCCGGGGGGCACGAAGAAGTAGGCGAAGCCGCCGACGAGGGAGGTCGCGGGGAGGCCGATGGCGCCGACGAGGAGGAGGTTCATCACGTTGCGCTTGCCCATGTCCGGGACTTCGCCGGACACCGCGGCCGCGACGGTGTTGCGAGACACAGCCTTGGGCGCGACGGCAGCCTTACGGGTGAGGCCGCGGACGTTGCATCCGAGCTTGGCCTTGGGGATCTGGACCTTGGCGGAGGTGGCGAGAGCAGCCATTGTGACGACCTTCGAGAGCGTGCGCTGACGGAGGCGTGCGTGCGATAATACCGCGCTTCGTCCGGACGCCGCGGCACCGAACGGGATTCGATCGACGAGCCGTGGTTGGGGCGAGCGAGCCAAAAACTCGCCGCTCGCTGTGCCAACGAAGCCCGGGATCACGATAAGCCGAGAATGCGAGAATCTGATTGGACGAACAAAACGTATGGCCATCAGTCTCTATTTTTCTCGACGGTGCTGCCGTTCGAAATACGGTTCCATCGCGGGCCTCTCGGCGGACGATTTTTCGTTGTTGCGTCCGGGCGCGAAATTCGCATCTGTCGCACAATTCGACCGCGCGGCGGCTCGCGCGCGCTCGCACTCGCCCCGCGCCTCCCGCGCCGCGCCGGGTGTCGTCCCACTCGCCTCGTTCCCCCATGCCGCGCGTCGTCTCCGCGACGTGGTCCAAGGAGGGCGACGCCGCGCGTGACGCGCTGTTTCGCTCGCAGTGGGCGCACCTCCCCGAGAATGCGACGGCGGAGGCGCTCGAGCAGTGCGCGGCGCCGCTCAAGGTGAAGGCGGTGCGCGTCATCGACCACCTCGAGCGGTTCGTGCGCGAGGGACTTGACGATCTCGACCGCGCCGCTCCCGCGCTCGCGACCCTGGGCGCGACGCTCGCGAGCGCGGGCGTCAGGTCCGCCGATTACGACGACATGATCGCGGGCCTCCTGCTCCGCGCCGAGCGCGCGGCGGACCCCGGCTTCCCCTCGAAGAAAGTCTTCGCGTTCGACGACGCCGCGCGGCAGAGCTGGGCGTCCGTGCTTGGCGCGTTCGTGGAGATGCTCGAGGCGGGCGCGCCCGGGAAGCGCGCGGACAAGACCCCGGTGAAGACGCGCGCCGAGCGCAAGAGAGCCGCGAAGAAGACGCGCTGGACCGGGGGTCTGTACAAGCAGTTCGCCGTCGCCGTCGGGCTCAAGACGCCCAAGTCGGCGTCCTCCTCGGGCTCGAGCTTCACCGACGGCGTCGAACCCGTCGCGTTCAACCTCGACCAGAGCGACTCGATCGCGAGCCCCGGCCCGGGCGCCGGGCCCAAGGCGGCGAGCACCGGCCTGCACAAGAGGGCGTCGACGTCCATCCGCGACGGCCCTGTGCCCGTGTTGGAGTACAAGAAGCGAGGGGAGGTGGAGCGAGCGTTCCTGAAGAGCCGAAGCGTGGAGACATTCTTCGGCCTCTGCTTCACGCTCGGCGTCCTCTCCGCCTCGGCGCTCGCCTTCGTCCACCCCGAACGAAGCGTGCCGCTCCTCGGAGCGGCGTTCGAGCGCGCCGCGCCCGCGCTCCTCGGCGTCGTCGCGTCGGCCTTCGTCCTGAACCCGGCGGCGGCGGCGAGGTGCGGCTTCTTCGCCTGCGTAGCCGTCGCCGCGAGGCTCATCGTCGGACACTGCGCGGGCGTCGAGCCCGCGCTGTGGGTGCACTGGGGGGTCGCCCCGGGCGCGGTCGTCGCGCTCGCGGTCGTGAGGGCGACCGGAGTGAGGAGTAGCTGACCGTCATGTGATAGGAACGAGAGCCCCGGTGGAGGGTCCTTTTCTTTTTTTTAACAGACTAGTCTAGTCTACTCTCGCGCGCGTCGCTCGCGGCGCGTCACTCGTCGTCGATCACGCCTTGGTCGCGCAGGACTCGCCGCAGGACGGTTTTCGCGTACCTCTCCTTGAGCTCGAGGAGTCTCTCGGCGAACCGCTCCGCGTCTCGCGCGGTTTCGAGCCGCGCCCCCACCGCGTACGCCCTCGCCGCCTCGAACCCCGCGACGTCGCGCTCGAGCGTCTCGAAGAGCCGCGTCAACATCTCCGCCGCGAACGGCGTGAGCGCCTCGGGCGAGCGAACGGCCCTCGCGAGCGCCGCGCCGGAGGCGGCGTCGGCGAAGGCGCCGCGACGCTCGAGCCAGTCCGCGGCGACGCAGGGCGGGTGGAGAACCAGAGCCGCCGCGAGGGACTCCGAGAACCCTTCCGGGCGGTCGAGGCGCGCATCGAGATCCGACGCGCTCGCGTTCTTCGGAAGCGCCGCCGAAGAGTCCGCCGATCCCGGAGAAGATTCCGCCGCGAGACGCCGCACGCGCCGCTCGATCTCGAGCTCGAGCAGAGCGCGCATCGCGCCGCGCGCGTAATACGCCGCCGGGTTCGGGTTCGCGTCGGGCGTCGGCGGCGAATCCGCGCGGAACGACGGTCCCCGCGGCTCGACGGCGCGCTGGAAATCGCTCCGCCACCAGTGGGTGACGGCGACGGTCCCGGGCTCGCTCAGGACGACGTGCCACCACCCCTCGGGCACGAACGCCGCGTCCCCCGGCCCGAGCTCGAACGTCGCCCAGCTCGCGCGCCGCGGAACGCGGCTCGGCACGTCGGCGTTCCGCGTCGCGCGTTCGAAGGACTCTCCGCCTCCCCCTCCCGCGACGTCGTCGAGAGCGTGGTTGGGACTGGGGCCCGCGAGCGATCTCGGCCGAACGACGCGCGACGACCCGACCGCTCCGTCGGGGGGCCACAGCCACACCGTCTTCCGCCCCGCGACGACGCGGAGGAGGTTGTGGAACTCGTCGAAGTGCGCCGTGCCGAGGGACCCGACGGGGCTCATCCACAGCCGAGTCGCGACGTCGTCGTCGTCGTCGTCGTCGTCCGACGGAATCGCGCCCGAGTCCGAGTCGTCGACGACGCGCGGCGCGTCCGACGCGTCGGACTCGACGTTCGCGAATCGACCCGAGAGGGCGATTCGGTCGAGGCGCGGCTTCCCCGCGCCCGGCGGGAGGTCGCGCATCAGCGCCGCGAGGGACCGACGCGGGTCGGACGAGTGGATGGGCGCCTGCGCGAGGTACAACGCCGAGGAGGGCGGGGGGCGGCGCGGGGTCCCGGCCGTCGTCGCGGCTCGAACGCGTTCGCGCGCGTCGGCGGCGTCGAGGAACGCGTCCATCGTCATCGAGACGGAGCGAAGGCGCTCGGTGTCCCCCGGGAAGACCGGGACCGCCGCGGGGTCGGTATCACCGTCGTCGGGGTGGGCGACCATGACGTCCACGACGGCGTCGCCGACGAGCTCGCGCACGCGCGGGAAGGATCTCGGGTGTTCGGCGCGTTTGCGTTTTCGCCCCGCGGGTGCTTCGCCGCCCGGCGGGTTCGCGACGTCGCGCCCCTCGCGCGTCCACAGCGTCGTCGCGGGCCAGGGCTCGGCGCCGAGGTCGCCGGCGGAGAGTCGCATCGGCCTCGAGACGGGGCCGAGGACGACCTCGCGGCCGTCCGCGAGCGTGACCCGCGCCGTCCCCGTCGAGCGCCCGCGCGCTTCGCGGCGCGGATCGCGCGCGTCGGCGGGACGAGGCATCGCGGCGGGCGGCGAGGCGCCCGCGTGCTGGACGGACGTCCCCCGCCGCCGCGGCGACGCCCCGCCGGGGGGTCCCGGAGACGTCGCCTCGCGACCGCCCGGTCGCGCGCGAGGGACGCCGCGCGCGCGCTCCGGTTCGCCCCGCGCGCGCCCGCGCGCGGCGGTTGTTGTTTTCGCCCCGGCGCCGAGGAGGCACGACGGACTGCTGGCGCGCGTTTCGGTGCATGCATGATGACTGCTCACAATGCCTCGGATCGACCGCGCGTCGGCGCGCGGCGGTTTTCCGGACGGGGCGATTTTTCCCGAAGTGCCAGCTTGGCATTCTTGAGTCCGTAGACGGTCGTTTCCCCCGACCCCGCGCGAAATCAGAGGCCCAGAGGCGCAATCCGCGGCGTTCCCGCGCCGCGCGGCGCTGGCGGGGGATATCCGCGTCTCGGCCCGCGGCGTTCGCGGGACGCACGCCGCGCGCGTCTCCCGAGCCGCACTGTCGCGCGCGCTTCGCGGCACGCGCGCTCCCCCGGGGTTCGGCTCGCTCGTCGCCCCGATGGCGATGCTCGTCGCGGCGTTCCCGGCGCTCTCGCCGCCGCCCGCTCGCGCCGGCGCGCGTCGCGCCGCGCGGAGCGGCAACACCCGGCGCGACACGCCCGGATTCGCGCAATCTTCGACCGTCCTCCGCCGCGCCGCGCCGCGCTCGTCGCGCCTCCTCGCGGCTCGCGCCGCGGGGGCCGCGCCGGACGGCGGCGCTCCGGGCGGCTCGTCCCGCCGCGGCCCCTTCAGCCCCGCCGCGATCGCGACCGACGACGCGTTCGTGGACGCGTCGCTCGACATCCCGCACTGGCACAGCCGCGCGTTGATCGAGCAAGGCCGCGTCTTCACGGAGACGTTCCCCGTGCGCTTCGACGAGGTCGGCCCGAACAAGCTCAGCACGATGCGCACGGTCGCGAGCATGATCCAGGAGTGCGCGTGCAACCACGCGCAGGGGATCTGGGGCCGCGCCCAGAGCATGCCCGCGGACATGCGCGACGCCAACCTCGCGTGGGTCTGCACGCGGCTGCACATCTTGGTGGACAATTACCCCGAGTGGGGGGATCAGGTCGAGGTCAAGACCTGGTTCGAGGCGCAGGGCAGGGTCGCGGCGAGGCGCGACTGGGAGATGCGCAACGGCGCGGGCACCAGCGTCGGTCGCGCGACGTCGCAGTGGATCGCGTTCAACCTCGAGAAGCGCAAGCTCGCGAGGATCCCGCAATCCGTCATCGACCAGTTCGAGAACCAAGCCCTGAAGGACTACCCCGTCATGGGCGCCGACTACGACGCCGATAAGCTCCCGGACGTCCGCGGGATGCCCGGGGTGACCCTGCCGAAGTCGCACTCGGTGCGCAGGAGCGACCTCGACATGAACCAACACGTGAACAACGTCGTGTACACGGAGTGGCTGCTGGAGTCCACCCCGCCGCACTACTGGGACGAGTTCGAGCTCAAGGAGATCATCCTCGAGTTCCGCAACGAGTGCCACCTCGGGGATAACGTCGACGCGGTGTGCTGCAGGGAGTGCGGCGAGGAGGGGGTGCTGGAGTGCGAGGAGAAGGAGGGGGAGATTAAGCTCGTGCACATGCTCATCAAGAGAGGGTTCGGGATGAGCCCCAAGGAGGCGGAGGTGGTCAGGGCGAGAAGCGTGTGGAAAACCAAGTGAGCGAAGCGACGCGAGACGCCGAAAGACCATTTTCTTCAAACGCCTCGCGCGGCGAACGCGGCGCGAGAGGCGAAACGTATGCGTAGCTAGTACGACCGGTCCGCGTTCGCGAAACGCGCGCCGGTGATGAAACGACGACCGTGTTCTTCGAGGGAAGGTGTGCGGTGTGCATTCACAGCGCGGCGTCGACTATTTTCTCCATCTCGGCGGCTTCGTCGTCGACGGCGTACGCGTCCTCGCCCCGCTTCGCCGCCCTCCGCCGATGCGCGCGACGCCGTCGATGTTCCTCCCTCCGCCCCGACGAGTCCGGCGTGCTCGCGCCGCTCCCGCCGCTCCCGTCCCCGCGCGCGTACCGCCGCTTCGACGCCGTCGGCCGCGTCGCGTACGGCGCGGACGCGTCGTCGCTCTCCTCGCTCGCCTCCTCGGCTCGCCGCGAGGCGCCGCGGTCGGGCGTGGACGCCCCCGACCCCGCGGGCGACCGCCGAGAAATCCCCCCTCGCGGCGTGCGCGCCGGCGCCGCGCGGCCGGGGCCGAACGCCGCCTTGAGCCTCGACCGGTCCACGCCCGCGTGGAACGCCGCCGCGCTCCGCGTCGTCGCGACGCTCGCGCTCGACCGCGCGTCGTCCCACTCGCCGCCGGAATCCGAGTCCGAATCGCCGTCGCCCGCCGTCGACGGCGCCGCGCGAGAATCCGCGCTCAGGTACCCGTTCGAGACCGACCCCGGCCGGGACCCGCGGGGGGTGCGCGGTAACGATCGACGCCCGGGGTCCGAACCGTCCGAGTCGTCCGCGTCACCTTCCGACCTTCGGGTCGACCGCCCGTTCTCTTTCGACGCCGCGCGCTTCTCCTTCTCATCCCGTTCCGCCTCCGTCCGAGCGCGTTCCGCTTCCCGCCTCGCCGTCTCGGCCTCCGCCTCGGCGCGCTGGGTGAATCTCGAGGGCCTCTCGCGAGGAGGCGGCGCCTCCCGAACGGTCTCCGGCGGCGTTTCGCGCGCGAGCGCGCCTCTCGACATCGCTTCGACCGTTCCACGCGTCGACGCGGTCGGGGTGGGCGTCCCCCCCGTCCTCTGCACGAAGAGCGACAGCACCGCCTCGGCGGCGGCGTCGAGGGGTTTGGTCGGCCCTCGCCCGAGCGACGCGTTCTGGTTGGCGACGTTCGCCGCCTCCGCGATGGCCGTCTTGATCTCCTCCACGTCGATGTGCGGGGTCATCGGGGTCGAAGGCGCGCCGGGGGTATCGTTCGCGACCCCTCCGACGGCGCGTTTGATCGATTCGAGGGCTTTATTGTCCGCGCCTCCTGGCCCGGGCCCGCCTCGCGCGGAGGTGTACCCGAACGCCCCCGCCAACGCTCGCTTCCGCGTGATTTTGCTCTTGATGAGCTTCGCGATTTTCCGGAGCTGCACGGTGGTGATGACCAGGTCAACAACCCCGGAGCCACCGTTCAGGACGCCCTCCTTGTCCGCGCACGCGCTGAACTGGTCCAGGATGACCGCCACGAACAGGTTCGCGAGCAAGAAGATGGCGACGATGACGAAGGTGAAGAAGAAGAAGACCGTCGTGACGTCTCGCGAGCAGTTCACCGCTTCGCTCGGCGCCTCCACCGCGTCGCACCGAACGTCGCGGTACATCTCGCTGAAAAAACTCATCCAGTTGCCGGTGTACGTCACGAAGAGCGCCACGTACGCGCTCCGGAAGTCGCAGAAGTTGCTGTACTCGCTCAGAGCGATCGTCTCGCTGAACGGCGGGATCGTGTCGCCGTACAGAGACACCCCCAGGCACGAGTAGATGAAGACGATGAGCGCCGACAAGAGCGAGATGTTCGCCACCGCGGGCAACGACTGCACGAACGTCAGCGCCAGCGTCCGCAAGCCGCGCGAGATTTTGATGAGCTTGACGAGCCGCAGAAACCGCGCCACCCTGAACGCGTCGCCCATGCCGCTCTCGCTCAGGGTCGGCACGGCGAGGTCCAGGAACCCCGCGATCGCGACGAAGAAGTCCACGCGGTTCATCGGGTTGCGCCAGTACGTCTTCCAACTCATCGCCGCGATGAGCAGACCCGCCTCGAGGATGTAAAAGCACGTGAAGACGTAGTCAAACACCAGCTGCGCGTCTCGCTCCGCGTCGCTCGCATCGTGCCTGTACGCCACCATGACCAGGAGGTTGAGGAAGATGACGGAGATGACCAGCGCGTCGAACGCGGGGCGCCTGCAAAACGCGTGCACGCGTCTCCGGACGTACCCCGCGCGCTTCGGGGGGTGTAAACGCCACCGCTCCGTGTGGGAGATGGTCGCGAGCTGCATCGCGTTCTGCCACCGCCGCTGCTCGTCCGAGACGAGAGTCGGCCCGCCCTTGGCGGCCATGCGGTTGAAATTATCCACGAGCGCGGAGACGAAGAGGTTCGCCCAGAAGAGCATCGCGACGAGGACCACCAGGACGAAGTACAACGCCGCCCACCCGCTGTGGTCGCGCTCGGGCGCGTCGCCGGGCTCCGACCCGGCGTCCATCGCCACGTACATGATGTCCTGCCAGTTATCCCCGGTGCTGATGATGAACACGCTCAACATCGCCTCCGCGAAGTTGTCGAAGTTGAACTTGTTGTTCCGCCACGTCCCGCCCAGCTCGACGCACCGCTCCTTCCCGAACGACGGCGTCTCGTTGTCCTCCGCGCCGAGAGCGATCGTCGTTCCCTCGGGAAGCCACGCGCAGTACCACATTTTCCCCCTAAAAAGCTCCATGCCCATGATGCTCAGGACGGTGCCTAAACCGACCCCCAACAAGCACACGTGCGTGATCGCGGGTAAACTCGCGATGACGGCGTTGATCACCAGCTTCAAAGAGGGGAGCTTGTGGATGCTTCTGAGCGGCCTCAGCGCTCGTAAGAGGCGCAGGGACTTCAACGCGCCGCCGCCGCCCAGAACAAGCGTGAATAGCGAAGAGAAGACGACCAAAACGTCGAGGATGTTGAAAGAGGATTTGAGGTACGCCCCCGAATTGCCGTACAGCCCGAACGCGTACACCTTCGCCGCCATCTCCGCGGTGAAGAGCATCGTGAACAACACGTCGACGATGAAAAACGCCTCGAACGTTTCGGTTCCCTCGCGCGGGAACGTGTGCGTCTCCGCCGCGAGCATGCAGCTGCTCACGCCGATGGCGAGGAGGATCAGAACCTCGAAGAGCGGGTGCGTCACCACGCGAAGCACCAACAGCCTCAAGTGTCCGCCCTCCAACCCCAAAAATCCGTCGCCGCCGGCCCATCCCCGTGCGTCCTCGCGATTTCGCCGACGGCGCTCCACCTCCTCCACCCAATTCGGCGCAAACGCATCGGACTTCTGATTTCTTGGACTTCTCGGGGTGTTGGACTCGGACACGGACTCCGAGGTTCGGTCGCCGAAGGCGTCGTTCTTCTTCCGCAAGATGCCGCGCGGGGAGTTGGTCTCGGACGCGGACTCCTCCGATATCGCACCGTTCGCGCCCGAGCGCGCCAGTGAGACCATCTTGTCGTCCTCCTCCTGCCTCGGGGGATGGATGCCGAGAACGCCGAGGATGACCTTCTGATTCGCGCGGCGCGCTTCTTGCTCTTGCGCGTACTCCTGCTCCTCGCGCTCCAAACGCGCCTCGCTCTTGGGCTGCCCGTCCTCGTCCGTGAACTCGATCGTCTCCGCCGCGCGTTTCCACCGGATCGGGCGCATGCGCTCCCACGTGATCGTCTCCGGGGTCACGTCCTCGGGGTGCAGCGCCACGCGCCGCTCTTCGTTTTCCATCCTTCTCCGCGCCACGCGCTCCGCAATCTCGGCACGCATCGACGCCACCTTCTCCGCCGCCGCCGCGTCGCGCAACGCTCGCGCCTTCTCCTCCGCCTCGTCCAGCGCGAGCTCGTCGAGCATCACCGCGTTCAGTTTACGCACGGACCCGATGCCGTTCATCCTGGCGCCGCGCCGCGGGAATTGGCTGAACGCGTCGAGGCGACGCCGCGCCGCGAGCTTCTCCCCGGGGGTCAGATCCTTCTCCACCGCCATCGACGCCGCGTCGTGTTTCTCCTCCCCGATCGCCACGAGCCACCGACGCACGACGGCGACGTCCGCCTTGGCGCGAATCGCGATCCGGCGGCGCCGAGCGGACTCCAACCGCTTCGCGTCGCGAGCGTCCGGGGGCTCTCCCGAAGTCGCCTGATGGGTCTTGAAGTGTCCCGCGTCTGGATCCTCCTTCCTGTCCTCCTTCCACCCGCTGTCGTCCCCGGGTGGTCCCTTTTCGGCAGTCTCCTCCGCCTCGAGCTCGTCGTTTTCCGCGGTGATGGCATCGATGAGGATCCCAAGGATGAGGCTCAGGATGGCGGTGGTGATGATGAGCCACACAACCATGTACAGCCCGGCCCAATTACTCCCCGTGGCTTGGATCGTCGCGTACGCCACCTCGAACGTGTTCTCGCCCGTGCTCACGACGAAAAGCGTCAGCAGCGCGGACCCCACGTCCCGGAACCCGAGGCGGTCCGAGTCCAGCTCACCTCGGCCGCCGAACAGCTGCACGCCCAGGATGGCGAAGATGAGCAAGAGCAGCGCCCAAACGAGCAGGAACACCCACATCGCCTTCAAACCGACGATGGCGGATTCGAGAATCCTGACGAATTCGCGGTTCTCCCGCAACATCTTGAACCCGCGAACGATGCGAAAGATGCGAAACACCCTCAGGAACGAGAGGTTCACGCCCATCCCTCCGGACGCGACGGCGAGCATGATGAACTCCCCGATCGAGACGAGCACGATGAACCCGTCGAGGCGGTTCCACGGTTCCGACCAGTACGCCCGCAAGCCGAGCCCCAGATGCTTGAACGCGAACTCGACGATGAAGACGATCGTGAACGCCAGCTCCAAGACATGCGATGCGTCGACGTACCACTCCGCGGGCTCGTGGTGGTTGGACATCATGAGCAACGAGTTCCCGCAGATGCACGCCATGATGAACGCGTCAAACTTTTCGTTCTCCACGATTTCGCGGAAGATGAGCGCGAACTCCGAGCGCACGTACGCCTTCTCGGCGTCGTCGATTGATTTTCTCGTCTCGTCGTCGAGGCGCGTCGTCTCGCGAACCGTCGCCGACACAGCCGCCACGGCGACGGCGACGTCGCGCTCCTCGTCCACGATCGTCTCGTCGTTCACGTTCTCCCCGACCGCCGCGCAGATGACCGAGGTGAAGAGTTGAATAACGACGAAGCCCCCGATGACGACGACGACCGCAGTGTAGATCATCGGCTTCAGCCACCCGTTCGCGTCGCATATCGGCCACGTCACCTCGTTCCACCCGTCGATCGTCATCACCTGCAGCACCACGAACACCGCCTGGCCGAAGTGGTCGAACCGGACGTAGTCATCGAATGGTGCGAGGTCTGAGTCGCAGCAGTACTCGCTGACCTCGCCCGCGTAGTTCGCCGTGCCGTCCGCGAGCGTGACGTTGGTCGCCTGCGACGCCACGAGGTGCAACCTCGCGTGCCGACACACGTCCGAGTCTAACGGGACGTTATACCCCGCGATCAACCCCACACCCGTGGCGTTTCTCGTCGCCCCGCTCGCATCAGTTTCCAGCCACGCCTCGGTGAGCACCTCGCACGCCGCCTCGCCGACGACGCGCGCGCTCGCGCCCGCGGCGACGGCCGCCGTCGCCGCCTCCACCTCCACCACCTCGGCGTCTGACCGAGGCGCGTACGCGCGCGTCGTCATCGTCCCGCCGAAGAACATCGTCCCCATCACCGTCATGCTCACCACGAACCACAGCATGAACAGAACCACGTCCACGAGCATCGGCAGGGCGCTCCCCAGCGTCTGCAGCACCATCCGCCCGGACTTGAACTTGTTCAGCGCCCTGAGCGGCTGCAGCGTCCGCACGAGCCTGAGAGGCATGAGCTGCGCCCCCGCGGCGCTCGACACCAGCTCGACCAAACCGGCGACCACCACCGTGAAGTCGAGCATGTTCCAGTACTGTCGCAGGTACGCGTCCGGGGCGAACAAGAACCCACTCGCGACGATCTTCACGAACGCCTCGACGGTGAAGACGATGACGAAGGTGGCTTGCGCGGCGTCGCCGAAGGATTCGGGAACCCGCCTCTTCGCGCCCTGATCGATCTGCGCCTCCGGCCTCTGCGTCGCGAGCAACACGCCGTTCAGGATGACGCACGCGAGGATAAACGTCTCGAACCACGGTCGCGAGCGCACCGTGTCGCACGCGCGGCGAAACGCCGAGTCGGGCGGGAACACCAGGAGCGAGTCGGGGTTGGCGTACACTCGGCGGACGAGATCCGTCGGCGCGGCGAAGAGCGCGTCGAAGATCCGCTCGCGCCGGCTCCGGACGCGCCGCGCCTCGGCCCTGGCGTGCGCCTCGATCGCCTCCGCGTCCACGTCCATGTCCATCATCGCCTCCTCCTCCAGCTTCGCCAGGAGCTCGGCGTCGTCGGGGGAGAGTGGGGGAGACGAGTCGAGCGCGGAGTCGTCGCTCGCGCCGTCGTTGTCGAACGCGGGCGTCGCCGGTTCCCGAGGCGTGCGTATGGACGACGGCATCGCGCGCGACTGGGACGCCGGGCTCATCGAACAAACCCTCCGAGGTCCCCCGGAAGACGTATCGGCCGACGAGACGAGGGTGCCGCTCGCCACGCGCTCGCCCCGATCGGGACGCGGAAACCCTCACCCCGGGGTGCGGCCCGACCCGGCGACGGACGCGACCTCCGAGAAGGTGCACAGACGACAGCTGTAGTCTACGTTGACGAGACGAACCGATCAAAAGCTCACCTCCTCGCGCGTCCGGCGCCGATCCGATCTCCGACGCGCAGCACCGCCCGCGCCGAGCGGTCACGCGCGCGCCGACCACGCCGCGCGCTCGCGCGCCGCGCGCCGAATGTGTGAGGTGGGGGAGGCGACGGCACCCGCCGACCCGGATCGAGGACGGTATAGATCGTGATGGCGACGAACCTTCGGGTCAACCCGCCGGCGGACGCGCCAATCGTCGGCGGCGGTGAGATCGCGCCCGGCCGGGCAAAGTTTTTCACGAGCGCGTTGACCGCGATGATTCTCATCAGGTGCTTCTTTCCCAGTGATGACAAACAAAACCGCGTTTTCTTGCCGCGCTCGCGCCTCCCCCCTCGTCTCGATCGTCCCTCTTCACGCCCGCAAGGAGACGAACCTGAGCGCGAGGTACGTCAGCGCGCGCATCCCGACCAGGATGGCGAGCAGTGCCCCCACGTTCACCTCCGCGGGCTCGTCCAGGTCCACGAACGTCAGGAGCCCGGCGTCTCGAAGCGAACACTTTCGGGGCGGCGTCGCCGCCCCCGCCCCTTCTCCCGGGGCTCCGATCCGTTCGGGGCCCTCGAACCCACCCGCGGTGACCCCCGTCGGATCGCACTCGAACGCGCCGTTCGGGTACTGTGTCTTGAGGAGGACGGCGTACGCGTGGTTGATGAAGCTGGCGCGTTTCGTCCAGCTCAACCACCCCGGCGCGCGGTCGAAGTAGAAGCCGCCCGTGAGCATGACGGCGAGCATGATGACGCTGGCGAGCGTCTGCGCGCGCTTGACGTTGGTGACGCACGCGCCCAGCAGCAGCCCCATGGACCCGGCGACGAGCACGAGCAGGTACACGGTGAGGACGTGCGTCACTAACGCGGCGGCGGTGGCCCTGAGGCCCGCGAGCCAGTACGCGATGGACAGGAAGAGGGTCGGGACGAAGAGGTCCAGGGGCACGTCCGCGGCGGACCTCGCGGCGAAGTACGCCGAGACCCTGAAGACGCCGGACCGGCGCTCCTTCAGAGCCACCTGGCGCTCGTCCGGGAACGTGAACAGCGACCCGAAGAGGGTCAGGAAGGACAAAAACAGACACTCGAAGAACAGTAACCCGCTCACGTCCGCGACGCCCGCCGCGCCCGCGGCGGAGCCCCGGTCGTACCACAGCGCGCCGACGATGAGCGCGACGACCAACACCTGCGCGAGCTTCAGCTCGTCCAGCAGCTGCCCGCGACGCGCCGCGAACGAGCGCCGGAGAAGCGTCCAAAACTCGGAGTGCCAAGGAAGCGCGTGTTTCGAGCGCCGAGGAGGCGCTCTGCGCTCGAATTCTCTCTCGTCTCCTCTCAGGTGGTCGTCGTCTTCTTTTTCGCCCTTCAGGTCGTCTCCCGGCGACCCTCCCCGCTCGATCGCGAGGAGGACCTCTCCGGCTTCCTGGCCGTCGTCTCCGACGCGGCCGCGGAGTCCCGCGCTCGCCTCCGCGAGCGCGCCGACGATCGCCTCCGGTTCCACGTTCTCGTTCTCCCCGCGATCTCCTCCGTCGCGCGTATTCGCCGCCGATCCCGGGTCGCCCACGGCGAGGTCCAGGGCGAAGTCCCCCGGGTTCATCCCGAAGGGCATTCGGAACGACGCGACGCGTTCGAAGTACGGCGCGATACCCGCGACGGAGCCGTAGAAGAGCCTCCGCCCCTCGGCTAAGAGCAGAAGCGCGTCGAACGTTCCCATCACCCTGCTCGAGGGCTGGTGGATCGTCACGACGACGGTCAGGCGGCGCTCGAGCGCGAGGTCGCGTCGCAACAGGTTCGCGAGCTTGAGCGCGATCGCGGAGTCCAGCCCGGACGTGGGTTCGTCCAGCAGCAGCACCCTCGGGTCGGAGACGAGCTCGCACGCGACGGAGACGCGTTTGCGCTTGCCCCCGGAGACCCCCCGCGGGAACCCGAACGGCGACCCGACGCGCGTCTTCGCCACAGCCTCGAGCCCGAGCTTCGCGCGGCACTCGAGCGCCGCGAGGCGCTTCTCGGGGCGCGTGTACAGCGCGTCCGGGAGGCGGAGCGCCGCGGCGAAGTCGATCGTCTCCGCGACGGTGAGATTCGGGAAGAGACACTCGTCCTGGGTCACGAACCCGACGTCTCGAGCATACGACGCGGGCGGAGAAGGAGAAGGAGCCTTCGTGGACGAGGAGGAAAAGTCAGAGGACGGGAAGTGCACTCCTTCGCGGCGTCGTTTTTCTTTCCGTCGTCGCTCGGGGCGGCCGCGCAGGCAGTCGCGCCGGACGCCTCCGATGAGGACGTCGCCGTCGACGGCGTAGTCTCCGCCGCCGCGGAGTCGGCCGGCGACGGCGGCGACGAGGGAGGTTTTCCCGGAACCGCTCGGGCCCATCACCGCGAGCACCTCGCCCGGGCGAGCGACGAACGAGACGCCGCGGAGGATAGGGAGCATGCCCGGGTGCGCGTCCGCGGACTCGACGTCCATCGGGACGGGGCGCCGCGAGGAGGGGAGCCACCAGGGCGGGCGCGGGGGGCGGACCCAGACGGAGAGCGCTCGAGCCTCGACCTGGAGCGGGTTCGGCGGCGCGAGGTTTTTTTTCGCGCGCGACGAGTCGTCGCGGAGTGCCGCCGCGCGGTCCTCGCGGACGGCGCGCCAGCGCTCGGCGCGGGACGCGGGGGGCGCGGGGCGCTCCGAGCGGTCCGGGCGGTCCGTGCGCGTCGCGTCGAGGCGCTTCGCCGCCGCCATCTCGGTGGTTCGCTGGAGGTGCGCGTCCACGCTGTTTCTGCGCCACGCCTCCGCGCGCGCTTGGCTCTCCTCCGAAACCGCCGCGGCGCCGAGGCCGAGGCCGAGCTGCCAGCTCCCGGAGGAGACGCGGGGCTCGGAGTCGACGCGGGGGAAGTCCGCGTCAAGGGATACGCGCGCGGAGGAAGGGGGCATCGAGGGAGGAGAGCGCGCGCGCGGGGAAGGGAGTGGAGAACGGGCCGGTCGACGTGGCGGTCGTTGTGCCGCTCGCGCACCGTAACGCCTTCCGAGAAAAGTCGAGGCGGTCGAGGCGGAGTCGGGAGAGGGCGGACTATTTCTGCAGTTGTAAAGACGACGCCGCCGCCTTCGCCTTCCTCTGTCTGGTCTTCGTCGTCGCCTCACCGCCCCTCCCCACCTTCGCTCGCGTACGTGTGCAGGATCTTAATCCGCCTGGACGCGCCCTCGCCCGTTTCTTCGAACTCGAGGCGATACTCCTCCGCGATGAGCGCGGCCTGCATCGCCAACACCCGCGCGTCCCGCGGGAGGAGCTCCACCGGTTCCTGGTGCGGAATCACGAGCTGCTCCACCGCCATGCGAACCTCCTCCAGCGCGTCCGACTCCTCCGCGGGCGAGGCATCCCGAGGGACGTCCGGGGGCGAAACCGCGAAGGGTCTACGCTCCCCCCCTCGCGCGTTCGAACCGCCTCCGCCCCCCGCGCCGGCGTCGTCGACGCCTCGGCCCGCCGCCGCCGCCGCCGCCGCCGCCGCCGTCGCCGTCGCCATCGCCGACGCCGGCTCGCTCCCGCCGCCCCTCCCGTCCCCCCCGAGCCCGTCCGTGAGCCCGAGCATCGCGCGCATCGCCCTGGTGACCTGCGGCATGCCCTCTGCCTTGAGCGCGTAGATGGGCATCCCCCGCGCGCGCGCGGCGTGGCGCAACCACGTCGCGCCCTTGACCCTCGACTTCACCGCGAGCACCGCGGAGGCCTCCTCCAGGACGCTCGTCAGCGCAACCTCCTCGGATAACCCCAGCGACTCGATCACCGACTCCAGCATGTCGCAGTCGAGCTCGTAAGGATACACGCGAAACAGCGCGAACGGCTGCTCTCCCGAGCCGTCCGGCGCTCCGTCCGCCTCGCCCGTCTCCGCGAGGCTTTCGCCGCGTTTCTTCGCCGCCGCCTCCGCCACCTCCCGCGCGGCGAGGCCCGAGGACGAGGACGCCTCCGCGCGGGGAGGAAGGACTCTCCCCGCAGCGCTCGGCGGGTTCCACGTCCCCGCGAAGCCGGTCTCGCCCCATCCCCCCAGGATCGCGTCGTACGCGTCCCCGAACCCGGCGGGGTTCCCGAACCCCGCGAACCCGTCGCCGAGGTGCGGCCTGGCGACGACTCGGTTCGTCTCCGGGTCGATCTCTCGAATCTCCACGTGGGGTTCGTACCCCGCGAGCAGGGTGTCCACGGCGACGCCGACGTCGAGGTGCACGCGCCAGTGCCCGATCGCGCGCATCTCCACCGCGACGCCGAAGGTGGGCGGCCCCTCGCGCTCCAGGACGGACTTCTGCACGCGCCTTCTGCGCGCCTCGTCGTCGCCGAGGGTGACGCTGACGACGCCCCCGACCAGGTCGCACAGGGAGGGGTTCTTGAGGACGTTCTCGAGCGTGTGCCCGTGCGCGGTGGCGATCATCTGCACGCCCCTCTGCGAGATCGTCCGCGCCGCGGCGGCCTCGAGCTCGGTGCCGATCTCGTCCACGATCACCACCTCCGGGGTATGGTTCTGCACCGCCTCGATCAGGACGTGGTGCTGCTCGTCCGGCGCGGGGACCTGCATGCGCCGCGAGAGCCCGATGCCCGGGTGCGGGACGTCGCCGTCGCCGCCAATCTCGTTGCTGGTGTCCACGACGACGACGCGGCGGAGGGCCGTCTCGGAGAGGTGCCGGGAGATCTCGCGGATCGCGGTCGTCTTTCCCACCCCGGGGCGCCCGAGGAGCAACACGGAGGCGCCCGCGTCGATGAGGTCGCAGACGAGATCCGCGCCGCCGGAGATGGCTCGGCCGACGCGACAGGTGAGCCCGACGACGCCCCCCGCGCGGTTGCGAATGACGGAGATGCGATGCAGCGTGCGGTTGATCCCCGCGCGGTTATCCCCCCCGATCTCCCCGACGTTCTCCAGCGCGCGCTCGATGTCCGCGTAATCCAGGACGTCCTCGGATAAGAACTCGTCGCCGTCGGCGAAGCGAGCGATCGGGCGCCGGCCCAGGTCGAGCACCACCTCCAGGAGGGAGAGCTTCCGCGGGTGCTCGCTCAGCGTCCCGCGCACCTTCGGGGGGAGCAGGTTCACGAGCAAGTCCAGCTCCGCCGGGTCCGTCAGCGACGCGAGGTCGGGAACGCCCGCGCCCGAACCGTGCGAAGGAGCGCCGAACGGCTCCTCGTCCGCGGACGTGGACGCGGGGCTCGTCACCGCCACGCGAGGGCACGGCACGGACGCGCGACAGGCACCGCGTAAGCGGGGGGGGGAGAAGGCGGGAGGGGCGCGCGACGAGGCGCGCTGAAGCGCCGACGCGCCCGCGCGCGCGGCGCGAACGAGCGCCCCGGGGTGCGCGGCGGCGAGGGCCATCGTCGAAGGCATCGCGCGACGATGCGCGATCACCGGACGACGCGGCGGGGTGTGACAGGGGGGCGACGGGGGCAGGACGACCATCTTGCGAGTTTTTCTCGGCCGCGGGATGACGTCAGTGGCCCGCCCGGGCTCGGAAATTTCCTGACGCGCGCTTCGGGCGCCAACCGGCACGCAGCGCGGGCATCTCCGCACTACTTACTTAGGGTTCGTTCACCCCCTCCCCCTCCCCCTCCCGTGCCGTCACTTCGCGGTCATGCAGGGTTTCCCCGGCGTGCAGGCGCAGGCACCGCCGCACGCGCCGGGTCACGTCGCGGGCGGCTCCGCGCCGCCCCCGGGTCCGGACCCCGCGTCGGCCCCCGAGGCGACGTACGCGGAGCTCCTGGAAAAGGCGCATCGCCTGGCGTCCGCGGCCGCGGCGGAGGACAACAAGCGCGCGTGCCAGCCCCACGTGAACGTCCCGTTCGCGGACCTCGACGACGCGATCGCGAGGCTCCTCCCGTACCACGTCTTCACCGCGGGCGACGAGGACGAGGCCGACCTCGGCGTCGTCCCCGCGAGGTTCGAGGACGAGGAAGACGACGCGGCCCCCACCCCGGCGGATCTCGGCGGGGCGGGAACCGCCGAGCCGAACGAGAACGCGACGGAACGCGGTCCCCTTGGGGGCGCGCGGGAAGGAGGGGGGGCGCCCGCGACGACCGCGGGCGCCGACCTGAAGCACGACGGGGCGAGCGAGAAGGCCCCCGAGAAGGCCCCCGAGAAGGCCCCCGAGGCCGACCCCTCGGAATCGCCTTCCGAGGGTTCGGGTCCGAGCGCGAAGGCGAAGCGGCGGCGAGTCGCGGAGCCCGCGCGATCGCGCGCGCAGGCGTGGGCGGAGTCGCGCGTGGAGTTCGTGCGCGCGTTCGCGAGCGAGCTCGAGTCGAAGCGCGTCAGGGTCGAGGCGCAACGACGGTGTGGAGACCCTCCCCGCCCGAGCGCGAACGCGGAGCCGTCCTCGGAGCCGTCCTCGGGGCCGTCCCCGTCGGCGCTCACGGCGGCGGAGGCGTACCTGGTCGCGGCGAAGGTGAGCGAGGAGGCGCGGCGTCGGGACGCGGCCGACCGGCTCGAGCGCGCGGAGGCCGAGCGCGAGCGGAAGCAGCGCGCGGAGGCTGAGCGCGCGAGGGCGCAGGCGGAGGCGCGCGCGCGGGCCGAGCAGGCGGCGAGGGAGAGCGCGGCGCGCGCGGCGGCGGCGGCGCAGCGAATGGCCGCGGAGATGGCCGCGAGAGAGCGGGAGTTGGCGGCGCAGCGTCAACAGATGGCAGCGCAGCATCAGGCGGCGGGGGGTGAGAGCGGGGGGGCGGGGGCGGGGGCAGGGGCGACCG
>MDSW01019271.1_pt1 | contig 30619 bp, 34 predicted proteins | sample 811171 | NCBI WGS metagenome assembly MDSW01 (sample SAMN05326641, study PRJNA326480) | marine metagenome | isolation source: seawater | place: Atlantic Ocean: North West | collected 2012 | reverse complement strand
CACTCGCAAGAAAGCCACTCGTAAGAAGGCAACTCGCAAGAAGGCCACTCGAAAGCAGGCCACTCGCAAGAAAGCCACTCGTAAGAAGGCAACTCGCAAGAAGGCCACTCGTAAGAAGGCCACTCGCAAGAAGGCCACACGTAAGAAGGCAACTCGCAAGAAGGCCACTCGAAAGAAGGCCACTCGCAAGAAGGCCACACGTAAGAAAGCAACCCGTCGCCGCCGCTGAGCCGAAGCTCTCCAGGACACGTGCTCCAGGACCGTGGAACGCTCAGGAGCTAGGACGGGTGTCCGATCGAATACGTCTGAAGGCCGACCCATTGGGTCGGCCTTCGGGCTTTTTGGAGATGGCTGATAACCGGTTCTGGAATGGAACTGCCGAGATTCCTGGCTGAGAGCCGATGACTTTCGGCTCTGATGCCTTAAAATGTTCTGTCCCTCAGCAATGCCCCCCAGTGAGACGAAGAGTCATGACCCACATCATCGCTGAACCTTGCATCGGAACTAAGGACACGGCCTGTGTGGATGTCTGTCCGGTTGATTGCATCCACCCCACAAAGGATGAGAGCACCTACGAAGGCTTCGAGATGCTCTACATCGATCCTGAAACCTGCATCGACTGCGGGCTCTGTGTGGATGAATGTCCCGTTCAGGCGATCTTTCCTGAGGAAGATCTCCCTGAGGAGTGGCAGAAGTACATCAAGATCAATGCGGACTGGTATGAAGAGAACGGCTAGAGCTGCCGTTCAAATGGCTGCTAGGCAGCATCATCACTGACCTGCTCCAGGCCACTGTGTGCGTCCGGGCGTTCCGTCCAATCCTCCGCCTTGCTGCCAAGCGACAGTTCACTGGGGAGGGTCTTGCGATAACCCAGTCTGCGAATGACCTCGAGGACATCTGTCCACGTCGGGAATGTCTTCCCGTTGACTCGTTTGAAGGCGTCAATGGCCTGGACGAAGAGAAACTGCTCCTGAGTCATCTCGCCTTCTTCAGCAGATCGAAGAAAATCACTGCGTCGCCGTCCCGGGCCCCGACGCCTCTCCAGATTGGTATCCGAGGTCTGCTCATTGGTATCGCGACGATTGAGACCACTGCGTCGATCAACAACATTCAACGATCGGGGGTCCTTTGGGTTGGTGCTGGGGTCTTTCGTCATTACGCCTACCTTTCACGACAGCAGATACCGAACCGGAGTTCGGCTTCGCCCGCTAGGATGATCCTCGGCTTTGCGGGCCAGCCTCTCCAGAGAGTGGTCCGAAGATGGGCTGGTTTCCAGTCTGAAGACGCTGAATCGCCAGAAAAGAACGATTGACCCGCATGACCCAACCCGCATCACAAGCTGCCGATTCACAACCACGGTCCTGCAACCCCACGGCTGGGCTGCTGGCATGGATCTTCCCGGGCCTCGGACATGTCTATCTCGGACAGCGTCATCGAGGATTTCTGGTCATGGCCGGAATCCTCTTCCTGTTCATCTGCGGTCTGCTTGTCGGTGGACTGGATGCCGTTGATCTCAAGAACGACAAGATCTGGTTTGTTGGCCAGGCCTTCAACGGCCCCATCACGTTCGTTGCAAATTTCCTCAATCAAACATTGATCCAGGCTCGACCGGAGGCGCTTCGTCTTCAACTGGTCGGCCTGGGCAACGTGAATGCTCTGGGCACCTTGTTCATCACGCTCGGGGGCCTGATGAATCTGATTGTCATTCTGGACGCCTTCTACCCCCAACCATGGGATGACCGGCCAGCACGTCGAAAGGATGATCGATGAGTTGCTTGGCCTGGATCCCGTTCATGGAGCCGATCAACTGGTTTCACAGCTGGTGGTACCTGCTGCTGCTGCCTCTGGCCTTTGGACTCTCCATGGCCTACAAGGCCATCCGAGTGCCGAATCTCAAGCAGTACTGGTGGCAAGTCACACTGATGACCTCCCAGATCGTTCTTGGTGTCATAGCGCTTGGGATCGTGCTGGTGCTCTTTGTGCAGTTTGCCATCCCGGCACTGACCAACTGATTCGATCGGATGTCCGGTTCCTCAAGGATCCTCCGTCATCAAGGCCCTTGAACGGCCTTGTAATCGCCGTTGAGAGCGTCTTCAGAGCACATTGGCGAGAATTTCAGATCTTGCCGATGTGTATTGGTTGGGAGCATGCCATGGATGGCTGCTCCTGTGCAGAGAAGAGAGAGACAAGCCAGGGACGGTGCACGCATGAAAACGGTTACGACTGCTTACCAAGGTCGCCCCGCGGCGACCGGAGGTCGAACTTCGCCTCAAAAAACCCACGACGCCCCGAGACATGGACGTGCGTGCGGTCCAAGCGTTCGAGAAGGTCGACGTTCAGCACGAAAACGGGATCGAGAGGCCATCCAGGAGACCTGGCGGCAATACAAGACCAGTCCTTCTGAACACCTTCGGGACGAGCTGGTTGCCCATTACATGGAGCAGCACGTGAGGCTCATTGCAGAGCGTTTTCGATCCTCTCTGCCACCTTCAATTGATGTCGATGATCTGCTTCAGCAGGGCTATCTCGGCCTGATGAGATCGATCGAACGCTATGAGCTCGATCGAGGAACCCGGTTTGAGACCTTCAGCTCGCTGCGTATTATCGGATCCATGCGAGATTGGCTTCGTGAGCAGGATCACATTCCACGACAGGTCAGGCAACGGTCTCGCCTGGTGAGCTCCGTCATGGAGCGATTCAAGGTGATGCATGGTCGCATGCCCGATGTGGATGAGCTGGGAGATCTTCTGGACCTGCCTCTGGAGGATGCCCTGGTCAGTCTGACCGCAGCGAGGCCGCCTGCCATGGTGACCTTCAGTACGGTCACGGCGTCCTCTGCTGATGACAGTCACGAGAACTCTGAACTGGCCGGTATGGCTGACGGGAATCCGTCCAATAATCCACTCCACGATCTGAGTCGAGACGACCTGCGTCACTGGCTGACACGGGAACTGGATGGACGAGATCAGCTCATCGTGGTCCTCTACTACTACGAGAACATGACCATGAGAGAGATCGGTGTCGTCATCGGATGCTCGGAATCCAGGGTCTCGCAGCGTCTGAACTCGATTCTGCTGAGACTGCGAGCAGCCTTTTCGACTCCTCGAGGTCGATTCGAACTGACTCCGCTGGACATGTGACAACACCTCTGATCAGCCGCTTGGAGATCGATTGGTGATTACGATGTCCCCATGTCCCGACTGTGGAAAGTCAGCCTGCTTCTGATCAGCCTCGTTTCAGCCGTCGCATTGAATCTGATCTTCACACGATGGGGGACCATGAGCCCCGATCTGGCGTTGCTCAGCTTCAGATGGGACTGGGAAATGACGCTCGGGATCTCTGATGCTGATGAGGTCGGGATCTTCGCAGCCCCGTTTCTGGCCCACCTGCCGTGGGTCAGCCTCCTTCTGGGCCTCATCATCCCACTGATGCTGCTGGGGCTGGCTATGTACATCCTGGTTCGCCTGAAATCGACTCCTGCCTGATTCAGGCCATGCCTATGGTGCGGAAATCGGCCGCGGAACCGCCTGAGGCGTTGCTGCTGGTACCGAGAGCGGATACTCTCACGGTTTCACCGGTGGTCGACCATGAGACCGTCCACTGGAGAGTCTTCTGGACCCGGGAGCCCCTGACATGGCCAAGATGTTCTACACAATTGAAGAGGTCTGCGAAAAGCTCGGAAAGACCACCGATGAGATCAATGACATGGTCACATCCGGTCAGATCCAGGAGTTTCGCGACGGTGAAAAACTCATCTTCAAGGTCGAGCAGATCGATCTGCTGACGGATTCCGATGTTGATGACAGCAGCATCGAACTCGATCTCTCCAATGATGGTGGAACAGGCCTTGGCTTTTCGAGTGATGACGCATCGGGCTCATCAGATAGCCTGATCGAACTGACCGGTTCATCGACCGGCATTCCACACGAGTCACAATCTCCAGCGTCCAATCCATCGATGGCGAGCAGCACTGGAAGCGGACTCGCCTTTGATCTGAGTGGCTCGGCCTCCGGCGTCTCCGCTTTCGGTGGAGATGACGCTGGAGAGACCCAGCTCGGCGAAGAACTTGATGAAGACCTCACTCTGGAATCAGTCGGTTCCGGCAGTGGCCTGCTTGATCTCACGCGGGAATCCGACGACACCTCCCTGGGTGCGGAACTTCTGGAAGAGGTCTACTCGGGAGAAGATGAATTCGAGCTTCCTGCCAATGCCTCTGGACTGTTTGAAGCCGTTTCACCGGCAGAGACCGCCGAGCCTGGCGCCGCACCGTCAGCCGCACCAGCCAGTGGTGGGGCCGCACCCATGATGATGGTGGAGGAAGAATACGACGGTGCCGGTTCTGGCCTCAGCGTTGGCCTGAGCATCGGTGCACTCGTTGCCATGATCGTGCTCCTCGTTGTCCTCGCTTCGGAACTGGAAGGAACCGCGTCGATCCTGACGGACGCCATTGCTGGCAGCCTGTGGATCTGGACCGGGGGACTGGCTGTAGGAGCACTGGTCGCTGGCGGCATCGGCCTCTTCATTGGTCGAGCTTCCGAGTAATCACGGGCATCCGATCTTCTCTCAAAGAAGCCCCGCATGAGGCTAGCGCATTACGGCATCCGGGAATGGGGGACAGCATTCGGTGTCTTTGCTGCCGGTGTTGGCATTGTCCTCTTCATCGATCCTGTGCTTTCCATCAAGCTGAGCATTCTGATTCCACTTGGAATCCTGATGTTCGCCGTGATGGCGTTCTTTCGTGATCCAAATCGGACCGTCCCCGCTGATTGGTCTACCGAGCAGATGTTGAGCCCGGCTGATGGGGTCATTTCAAGTATCGAATCCCATGAGCAGCATCCGGATCTGGGTGGCCCGGGAATCGTGATCAGGATCTTCCTGAGTGTCCTGGATGTCCATCTCAACCGCTGGCCATGCAACGGTGCCGTGACGCTGAATCGACATGTCCCTGGTCGTCATCACGATGCCCGGAGTGATCGATGTCACATGGAGAACGAGCACAATCTGGTCCTGATCCGCAGAGACGATGACACGATCATCGGTGTTCGTCAGATCGCAGGCTTGATTGCGAGGAGAATCGTCTGTCCTGTCGATATCGATGATCGAGCAGAAGCCGGTCAGCGATATGGAATGATCAAGTTCGGATCAAGCACCGAGTTGATTCTTCCGACTCCAGAGCATGTGGACGTCAAGGTCAGCAAGGGTGATCGTGTCCGGGCCGGGGAGACCGTGCTGGCTGTCCTGCCCGAAGCCAATGCCATCAAGCCGTGAGATCCACCTTGCGAACACCAGCCGGTTGACCATCAGCCTTGCGACGCTGTTCCTGCCGGGTCTGCTCCGAGGTGTTTTCAGGCACCGAATCAACCGCGTCAGAAAGCTCCACGCCATCCACGGCTCTTCTTGAACGTGCCTCTGCAGTCGCGTGCTCATCCTCGAGCGCATGCTGGCGATTGCGGTTGCGTCCCGCGATCTGAGTGGCCTCGGCTGCCAATGCAGCGGACGCTTGGATGAAACCGGTGATCAAGCCCATACAAGCTCTATCGGCGTGATCGCATCGATCTCCAAGAATTCTCAGGAAGTCTCGACTCTTGGGAACAACGCAACCTTGTCGATCGGAGTACCCGCCTCAAGGCGACCCCATGCGCATTCCGTACGAAGCTCCCCGCTTGGGCTCCCCAGATGCCATGATTCACGAAGTTGATGGATTCGATCGGGCAGCGTTGCTTCCAGAAGACAGGATGCGATTCGGATGGCCTCGGCACATCGGTACAGGATCGATGCAACTTTGCCTGAAGCGTCGGGATCCTTGGCCAGCTTGAAAGGCTCGGTGTCATTGATGAACGCATCGACCTGTCGCACGATGGTCATGGCAGCAGCAATCGAGCCCGAAAGATCGAACCGATCCATCGAACTGATCGAGGCTTCGACCTGCTCACTCGTGAAGGCCTCCCACTCGACACCGCCACCTGCGCATTCGCCCGTGTCCTCTGGACAGACGCCATCACAGTACTTGCCGATCATGGCCGAAGTACGGCTCGCACAGTTGCCGAGCGTATTCACCAGATCGGTCGTATAGGTCTCGTGGAACTGACTGCGGGAGAAATCGGCATCCGTCGCACCAAGCGGTCCCTGGGTTGCCAGGAAGTACCGCAATGCGTCGCTTCCATAGGCTTCCATGTACGACTGCAACTGCTCGAGATCGATGAAGTTGCCCAGTGACTTGGACATCTTCTGCCCTTCACTGATCCAGAAGGAGTGTGCGTAGACACAGGCGGGCAAGGGCAGTTTCAACGCCATCAGCAGTGCTGGCCAGATCACGGCATGGAACCAGAGGATCTCCTTGCCGATCACCTGCATGCTCGCAGGCCAGTATCCGAAGCGGTCCTCATGCCACTCCGAACCAGGCTCGGCTGCGCCCAATGCGGTGATGTAGTTGAACAGGGCGTCGATCCAGACATAGATCACATGTTCCGACGCGCCAGGTACCCCGATTCCCCAGGCGAAGTTGGTTCGGCTGATGGGAACATCCTGAAGACCTTCACGAAGGCGACCGAGCACCTCGTTTCGCCTCGCATCTGGACGAACAATGCCGGGGTGCTCTTCAAACATCCTTTCAAGCCGGTCTTGATAGGCACTCAGCTTGAAGTAGTAGTTTTCCTCGGTTGCACGCTCGAGCGGCTTCCCGGAGATCGGGGAGACGTGATTCACCTCTCGTGCCTTCGTCTCGGTGTAATACTCCTCCTGACCGGCGTCATACCAGCCTTCAAAGGTTCCGAGATAGACGTCGCCGGAATCCATCAGCTGCTTGACGAGGGCCTGGACCTGCTGCTCATGACGTGGATCCGTGGTTCGGATGAACTCGTCATTGGTGAGATCGAACATTCCCATGATTCGTCGAAACTCGGCTGAATTCTCGTCTGCCAGCGCCTGGGGGGTGACCCCTCTTGCTTCAGCGGATTGTTCGACCTTCTGACCGTGCTCATCCGTACCGGTGAGGAAGAACACATCGTGACCGAGCAATCTCTGAAAACGAGCCCAGACATCGCAGATTGTCGTCGTGTAGACATGACCGATATGGGGACGGTCATTGACGTAGTAGATCGGTGTCGAGATGTAGCGTTTGGAGCAGCTCACAGGGCTTGGATGGTAGCAAGCAGCCCCCGGGAGGGTTCTGGCCCAAAATCCGCATCGTTGGCTGCAATGAGCCGATTCTGCTCAGAAGCAGGGTCGGTTGGATCCGATGAGGGATACCATGAAGGTTGTATCGCAGTCATTGAGTAGTTCGCCGAGGAGGACCCGCATGAATCGCCTTTTGGGAGTCGCCCTGCTTCTGACATTCATGCCAGCCGTCCACGCACATGCCCAGAACGCCCTTGGTGATGGCCATGCTCTGGATGGCAACCTCAATACTCGTGGAACGCGCAATTCCGGAGTCGGAACGACTCGGCCAGGTCAGATGAGCAAGGGCCTGACCGCGCCCAATCTGAGAGCTGGACTGGCAACGAATGCCGACTTCTCACAGCAGGCGATGGCGGATCCCGGTGCGTATTCCTATGCCGGTGGAGGGCTGGGAAACAATCCGTGGTACTGGCAGAGAGCCGGCACGCTGGAAGGTGAAGCCATGGGTGGCGGCTTTGATGGTGGGGGACTGGGTGGTGGTGTTTCCGCACGGTACTTCCAGGGTGACGGCAGCAACGATTCCCTTCGAACCGCTTACAGCCCGTTCTTCCGGAACAGCTTTGCCGATTCCGGGAAGCGTGTCGGATTCGGATCGGACCTTTCCGCGCTCAGTCAGCTCAACCGGATGAGCAATGACTACATTCCCGCAGGACAACCAGGCAATGTCCTTCAGTCCCGGGGGGCAACAACACCCTCCGATTATCGAGATCCCTGGGAATACACCATCGGTGGGCCAAGCCCGTTCCTTCGTGATGTTCGTCGTGGCGAACTCCTGAGAAACGATCTCAGCAATCGTGAGCTTCGCACGGAACCAAGAGTCGTTGGCACCGGACTCTCGCCCGATCAGCAGATGATCCGCTACACGGCTTCGAACCTCCGTGGGCTGGGTGCCATTTTCCCTGGAGGCACACCGACGGATCTCGGCATGACCCAATTCGATCTCCTGAGAGCACAGGATGATGAAGAACAGGAACGAGGCAACCGAATCCGATTGGGCGCCGCCTACGAGACGCGATTCGAACCGGATCTCATGGTGAAGGATCGCATCACGAATCGATTGGAGAAGAATCGCATCGGACATTCCTCTCCCCAGATCGATTCGATGATGGAGAAGATGGCCCAGCGATACAAGGAACTCAATCCTTCGGGAACGGAAGATCTGGTCGGAAGATTCGAGCAGGACTATCGCAAGGTCCAGCGGGACATCGCGCAAATCCAGATCCAGCCCAGATTGGATCGAGAAATCTTGCTGGCAGAAGCCCTCGACTCGGATGACGAGGAATCGATGGAAGCGGGCCCCGATCTTCCGTTGCCTGAAACACCGGACGATCGTCTACCCGGAGAGGTCGATGAGACCGGCAAGCCTGTGGAAGAACGGGAACTCAATTACGACAATGTCGGCATCATTCTGAAGCATGGACAACGCGTCGATTCCCTGGCGACAGGAGATCAGAGCCGGTTCGATGAGCTGATGAAGGCCGGTCAGTCGAAGCTCAAGGACGGCGAATACTTCTGGGCAGAAAAGCGATTCGGTCGGGCGCTTCGATTCACGCCTGGACATCCTCTTGCAACAGCGGGACTCGCCCACAGCCAGATGGGTGCCGGACTTCATCTGACAGCTGCGTTGACACTGAAAAGCCTGCTGGGCTTCCAGCCTGAAATGATCGATGTCGTCTATGACCTCTCACTGCTTCCTGACAGGTCGGATCTCGAGAATACGATTCGTGAGATCAGTCAGCGAATCGATCGAGAGGAGGATCTCGATGATTATGGATTCCTCTTGGCGTACATCGGGCACCAGTTGGATCAACCCGATCTGATTCGTCGTGGCCTCAATGCCATGAACCGAGCTAATCAGGATCTCGTCTTCACGGACCTCCTGACGCGGATCTGGCTGCCGGAAGTGGACGTGGATCTGTCGGTCATCGACCTGCTCGATGATGAACCCGTGGAGGAACCGGAAGAAGCATTGGACGAAGCACCGGAAGCCGGTGACGTCATCGAACTGGTCCCACTGATCGAACCGGAACAGTCCTAGGCCTTCGGCTGAATCCTGGCGACGAACAAAGGCGGTCCTGTCGCTTCAGGGTCTGGTGGCATCTGGACATATCGCGTCAACTCGAGGTTCGCCTTGGCGGCGAGATCGACCATCGAGTCCTCGGGAAATCCGAGATGCAGGTGCCCCATGGTGTCTCGGTAGGCCGTTCGGTCATGGCCCACCATGTCGAGCACCAGGATCGGGCCGGAAGTGATGCGACCAGCTTCCCTCAGAGCATCTGCAGGATTTTCCATATGGTGCAGGACCAGTGACAGGATCGAGGCATCCATGCTGTTGTCCTCGAAGGGCAGATTGCAGATGTCGCCACGGTGGACACCGATGTTCCCGATGGCTTCCAGACGTTTCCGGGTGGCCTCCAGCATGGCTTCTTCACGATCCACGGCCTCGACCCGCTTGAACCATCGCGCAAGTTCCGCTGCCGTCTGACCAGTGCCGCATCCCAGATCCGCGACCGTCCAGCTGGGTTCGAGAAGTCCCAGAAGGGGTCGGATGTTCAACAAATCACCGAAGAGCTTCTGCCTCAGTTCGGCCCATTCACTTCCGAGATCGCCGAAGAACTGCCTGGAGTCGATCCGACGCCTGGAGATCACTTCACGAACCCGATGATCATCCTCCTTACAGACAGCCATGTCCGCCAGTGAACGGTCTGCAAGCTCCCAGAGTGTTGTGGCGGCGGCATCCAGGGAGATCGTCGCGAGCCGATACATCGCAGCGGTGCCGACACTCCTGCGAACAATCCAGCCCGCGTCAAGCAGCCGCTTCAAGTGGCGAGACACGGTCGACTGGGGCAGCTGAAGGACGCTGGCCAGCTCGCCAACACCCAGCTCATGTGAGTCAAGAACGCGAAGGATCCGCAGTCTTGCCAGATCATTGAGGGGTTCAATCCATTGCAGCAGCGGTGGCGCCGAAGCGGAACTCATCCGCCCATCTCGACGGAGCCCAGCATGGTCGGCCCAGGGACTTCACCAAGTCCACGGATCATGGATTGGACCTGGGCGTTCTCCGGTTCAAGTGTCCAGGCAATCTTGAGAGACTGAAGTGCGCCATCGATATCGCCAAGCCGTTCCGAAAGCTCGGCTGCAATGATGTAGGGTTCCGCCGAATCGGAAACATCCAGGACAAGTGCTTCCTGGATCGCGAGGCGGGCCATGTCAGGATCATCGAGATCAAGGCTGTATCGCGCGAGAACCAGCCAGTCTTCGGACAACTGCGTTGATTCTGCACGATCCACCAGGAAGCCGAACAACGCATCCCGGTCATCCTGGCGGTACATCGTCTCTGCGAGATTCAGGGCGATGTCTCGATCCTGTGGACGAAGCGTCTCGGCGATCGAGAGTGCCATTCTTGCCGTATCGAGATCGTTGTTCTTCAGAGCTGAGGTACCGAGCTTGTACTGATACTCCCAGTTGTCGGGAAAGCGGTCGACCAGTTCGGCATATTCCTGTTGTGAGAGCTGCCAGTTCTGTGCCCAGAAGTTGAAATGGGCCCGCTGAGCCAGTGATTCGGCCGGAACCCGGTTGCTGCAACCCGCCATGGAGGAACCCAGAGCCAGGGCACCCAGGAGGCCCAGGCATACGATCGTGCTGTTGATACGCTTCATGGCATTCATCATACGATGAGCAGAATGGATCAGCAGCCAAGATCCGAGACGAGTTGAGTTCCATGCCGTCATGATCGGAACCGAGACTGTCCAACTTCGCCATGTGGAGCCGGGAGGCGATGCTCACATCGACTGGATGCTGTCCCATGACGAGCACAGCCTGCTGGTCACCATCAAGCTGAAAGATCGCCTGGAAGCGTTGGAAGCCGGTTCACGAATGACGGGGATCTTTCTGGGAGATCATCGAAGGCGATACCTGACCTACGAAGGCCCGCTCTCCGATGGGCGAGGCGAGGTTTCAAGAGTCGCATCCGGACGACTCCTGAGATGGGTGCGCAATGGGGACAACTGGTGGATCACTGTCCATTGGGACGACGGTCCTCTGCAGCATCTCCAAGTGACCATCGAAGCTGAATCAGCTTCCGGTGCCAGCTGTGAGATCACGGCCCATCAAGACTTGTCTGGAGCTGAAGGCTGATCGCCTTCCTTCTTCTCGCGATATGCAGCGCGTCGTTTGGCATACGACTCGGGCGAAACCGCAAGATCCGGTTCCGCTCCCGCCTGAGCTTGCCGATGGAGCTTTTCCAGGAATGGGACACACCAGTGGCAACCCGTTCCCGCTCCCAGGCACTCGGAGAGTTGAGAGGGCACCTTGGGCTGCTCTCGCTTGATGAAGGCGCGAAGCTTCCTCAAGGAAACATGAAAACAGAGACAGACATGATCATCAGGCTTCATCAGGCTGATCGCAGTCTTGCGGCCCGTCTGATCTCCGCACTGCGGACAAACTCGGAGAGTTCAGGAACCGTTTCCATGAGAACCACCCCCAGGATATGCCGCTCACTTCTGCCGTCTCGACGGGTGTTCATGATGCGTACGGGGCGATCCAGTAGACCGACAGGCTGCGGGAGATCTGCATCCAGCCAGAGGATGTCACCAGGCAGAATGCCGGGATTGTCTTCGCGACTTCTCAACTGAAGCCCCTCGACACTGATGTTGAGGATGTCCGCCAGCCAGTGCTTTCCGCTTTCAGGGTCTCGAAGTCGACCCGTCGGTGCCAGATCGAAGCCGACACTGACCCTGTGACTTCGGCGACGCTCGCCCCCCTCGAGACGACTGGGCAGACTCAATCTCAAGGTTGGGATGGGACGACTTCCACCACTGGGCAGCTGCCCGTGGCCGAGACATCTCACACGCCCTCGAAAGCGACCGCCTCCACCCTGAAGCACGATTTCAATGGGCTCACCAGGGCGGATTCTCAGACCGGCATCCGGCCGGACCGCGACGAGCCCGGTGCGATCAACTGCCAGAAGAGTCGTCGGCACCGTTTCAGGGGTGCCATCATCCCGCCAGCGAACAAGCTGAATATCGCTCTTGAGGGCCTGCCTGAGGATTCTCAGCACAGCACCGCCTGGTGCAGGGGGCATGCCACGGCCTCCTCGGACGATCTGGTTCAACCATGTGGGCATGTTCATGCATCGGCTTCATGCCGGGGCGACCTGCAATGGGGGGCCTCAGAGCGTCTCAAGCACCATGGATGTATTGGTGTAGATGCAGATCTCAGCGGCCACCTGGAGAGAGGCCTGGCAGATGGCCGTCGCGTCCATGGAGGTGTTGGCCATCAGCGCTCTGGCGGCTGCCAGGGCCGGGGTTCCTCCGGAACCAATCGTACAGACGCCATCTTCGGGCTCGATGACATCGCCCTGGCCAGAAAGCATCAAGGTGGTGGATCGATCGGCCACGATCATCAGGGCTTCAAGCCTTCGCAATGCGCGGTCTGTTCGCCACTGTCGAGCCAGTTCGATGGACGCTTTCAGAAGATTCGTCGGCGTGGCTTCCAGCGTGGCCTGAAATCGCTCCATGAGTGCAAAGCCGTCCGCAGCGCCGCCGGCGATGCCCGTCAGGACCCCGGCACCTTCGGCTCCGAGCCCATTGATGCGTCTGACCTTGACGGCATTGGACTTGGCAATGGTGTCACCAAGGGTCACTTGGCCATCACCGGCCATGGCCACGGCTCCGTCACGCCGAACTGAGATGATGGTCGTTGCCCTGAGATCCATCAAAGCATCCTAATGGACGGCTGGGCGGGAGGCAGCGGGGTCGTTGAGAACCTGCTTGATCATCTCAAGCCGGTTGGCCACGATGTCCATGGACTCCGGACGATCGGCTGGATTCAACTGGATGCAGTCCATGATCTGCTGCGACAGAAGCGGATGGATTCGCGGATTCTGTTCGTGGGGTGGCTGAGGCAGACTGATTTCATGGTCCTGTCTCACGCTGGCTGCATCAGCGGCATCACCGGTGGATGGGGGCAGTGCGGTGGGCATGACCTCGCGTACAAGCACCCAGTACATCAAAGCACCCAGATTGTAGATGTCGGTCTTGGGCGTGATTTCGCCACGACGAGCCTGTTCAGGCGCGATGTATCCGGGTGTTCCCTGGATCCTCGGCTTCACGGTGCCGATCGCACACGCCTGGCCCAGATCGATGATCTTGATGCTCAGGTCGTCGAGAATCAGCACGTTCGTGGGCTTGATGTCCGCATGGACGAAACCCCGACCATGCATGTGCATCAGGCCCTGTGCAATCTGATGGAAGATGTCGACGATGTCGGAATAGTTCTTTGGAATTCGCTGGTCGAAGGTGGCCGCATCGACGAGTTCCATGATCAATGACACGGAAGTCGTCTTCAGAAGCTTCCGTGAGCGGATCAATCGCTCCGTACGACGAAGTGCCGGGTGGTCCAGCTTGGATCCGATGGCATATTCACTTTCCGTCTGTTCGATGAACCGATCATCCTTTTCGGTGATTCTCAGGACATGCTTCAATGCCCAGACCTGCTTGGTCTTGCTGTCCTGGACGGCATAGATGCTGGATCGCGCACCGTCGCCCAGATGAGCGAGGATGTTGTACCGACTGATGGACTTGAGCTTGGTCATGAAATACGTACAGCAGATCGATTAGTTGATCGCCATGTCAGGCTTTGAATCCGAAAGAAGCCGCCTCTGAGAAATGATGGCCTGAACAGCCGGATGGGTGGGACTTCTTCAATCTTGAGACTCGGCAGAATACTCCACCTGAGCCATCGCCTCAATTCAATTCATGTGCAGGAAATGCACACTGAAGCCGATTCAGACGCAAAAACAGGTGATTCCGTGCTTCACCGGTGAATTAGCCCGCTGGGCTGCTGATTTGAATGGGAATCAGTCCGTGATGTTCAGAAGCTGTTCACGGAATTCAGCCACCGGGAAGTACCGCCCGGGGCTTGTCTGCCCTGGTGCGATTCCGGCGTGAAGCTGAACCCGCTCTGCTGGAATTCGCAGTTCCTGCTGAAGCCGCTGGACGAGACGAACCAGATGACGCATCTGGCGATCGCTGAAGGGGCGTCGCTGGCCGTTCCCGACCAGGCAGATTCCGATGGAATGGGCGTTGTGATGCCCCCCTGAATCACCGACCACGTGAGCACCGGGGAGCTGCTGATTCCAGCGATAGCCGACATGGACCTCGCCATCTGCAAGACCATTGCCATTCCCGAGGAGAAAATGGTACCCAAGGCCCTGGTAACCCCAGCCGAGGTGCCGGCGGTGGACGGACTCAGCCGTTCCAAAGGGTTCGCCCAGATGGTGAATCACGATTCCCTGCCACCGATCACGATCAAGAGACTGCTCAAGTTTGAACAGCGGGTCATCAGCAGGACGTTCCTGCAGATTGCCGAGATTGGTCAGCGGGAAACCGGTTGCTTCGCTCGGGGTACTCAGATCCAGAAGCAGAATGACCGCGGTCATGGCGGCAAAGAAGCTTCCCAGAACGATCTGGGTCCGCCGTGAAATCGGGGCCTTCGAAGTGTCGCGTCCTTGCTCGGTCACGTCAGACAGGCATCCATTCCGGAATTGAGGCACAACTGTGATTTGACAAGTAAACCACCCGAACTTTCTATCGGAGAATTACCCCCGATGTACTTAAGCAAACCCCGCTGAGAAAGGTGTTTCCAGCAATTTCACTATCGGACCTCCGGAATCATCCTTCAAAATGAACCGGCCCGTCCTCCATCCCAACCGATCAATCATTCATCAGCCTCTGCCTCAATGCCGGTTGCGGTGTCCCGAATGCATCCGTCGTCTCGGTCGGCTGTTCGCCATCACGAGCGGAATCATGGGCAGCAAACTGGTTTCGGGGCAGCTTGTCATCAAAGAGAGGCCGGTAACAGCCAGCCAGAGGTGACAAAAGCCCGAATACGGCAATGAAGAGCTTCAACCTTCGCATGGGCTCATGGTACCCCGGTCTGCCCGGGAGGAGAACTCAGCGAATGTCCACCTTGTCTCCACAGATCAGTCGCTCACCAGTTCTCAAGTCGTCGTAGAAGATGTCGACGTCGAGGAACCTGGTGTCATCTGGAATCTTGCGAGCATCGAGTGGCACTGAAATCAACCAGGTCGGGCCACCGAAGACACCACCTCGCCAGGCATCCCGGACCTCCTCGGGAGTGAGTTCCTCGCTGTAGAGTTCAAGGGGTGGCTGGCCCTCTGAAATCAAAGTGACCTGGATTCGGATGGTGCCGGCCAGCTGAACTGGACGATTTCGTCCATCGACTGCACTGAGATGGACCTCAAGAGGTCGGTTTCCAGAGTCATCCGCATCCTGTCTTCGACCACTGGTCGAATCGATCCGGAGCCGGGTCACCACAGGGATCGATGGATGGCCAGACTGAGCCGGCTCGATCGAGGGCGTTTGAGTCGCCTTCAATTGAATCTCGAGCTCCTCGATCTGAAGCGATTGTGACCGCACGTCTTCCTCGAGCTCGTGAATTCGATCTCGAAGACCGGCATTCACAGCTCGGCTTCGGTCACTGCACCCGAAGACGGCGGTGGCCGCAATCACCAAAGCTGCCACGCTCAGAAAACGTGATCCTGTGGATCCTCGAAGAGATCCGAAGAGACTCATCCCGAGGTGGCCGGCAGTTCGTGGATCACTCGATCGATCAGACCGTACTCCACCATCTGGTTGGCATCGAGCCACGTGTTGCGTTCACAATCCAGCCCGATCTGCTCGAGGGAACGCCCTGTCTGCTCGGAGTAGATGCCGTAGAGCACCTCCCGAAGACGGAGCATTTCACGTGCTTCGATCTCCAGATCCGTGGCCTGGCCTTCGAGGACACCGCCCAGAAGCGGCTGGTGCATCAGGTTCTTCGAATTCGGCAGGCTGGCACGCTTTCCCTTGGCACCGGAACACCCGATGAGCGATCCCATCGAGGCCGCCTGGCCAATGATGTAGGTGGCGACATCGCATTGGACGAAGTTCATGGTGTCGATGATGCCGAGGCCTGCCGTCACCGATCCGCCAGGTGAATTCACGTAGAGGGAGATCTCGGAATCTCCGTCTTCATTGGCAAGAAAGAGGAGTTGCGCGACGACGAGATTCGCCATCTCATCCGTGACCGGACCAGAGACGAACACGATTCGATCGCGAAGCAGCCTTGAAAAGATGTCATAGGCGCGCTCGCCGCGACCTTCCTTCTCGATGACCATGGGAACTAGGTGGGACATGCCGGTGCCGTTCTCAAATATGGTTGAAGCAGTCGATTCGACTACTTGTTGTCTTCTGGGAAATCGCAGACGACATCGACAAGGCCGTATTCCTTGGCTTCCGTCGCTGAAAAGAACTTGTCTCGCTCACTGTCTGCCGAAACCTTCTCCACGGGCTGTCCCGTGTGCTCCGACAGAATCTTGTTCAAGGCTGCCTTCGACTTGACGATTTCGTCGGCCTGGATCTTCACATCACTCGCCTGACCGGTCACGCCACCGTACGGCTGGTGGATCATGACCTTGGCATGTGGAAGGATGTGCCGCTGTCCTGCCGTTCCGGACGCAAGCAGAAGGGCTGCACCGGAATAGGCGCGGCCGATGCAGTAGGTCGCAACATCACTGGAGATGAAACGCATGGTGTCGTAGATCGCCAATGTGTCATCAACAGCACCGCCATGTGAGTTGATGTAGAAATTGATGGTCTGGCTTCTCTTCTGATCCTCCAGATACAGCATCTGCATCATCACACGGGAAGCCGTGGAATAGTTGATGTCGCCGATCAGGAAGATGATCCGGTTCTCGAGCAGCAGTTCGTCCAGCGTCATCTCTCTCGTACGCTGCATGGACGGTGTTGCCGCGCGATTCGCCTGGGGATCCATTGGAAGATGTCCCCGGCTCCCGAGAGATGCCTGGTATTCGAGATTCGCTGGTGTGGAAAAATCCATCATGGTCGTCGCTCCGCCCTGAACGAGCGGCTGCCTCCTTGGAAGGATGGCATGATAAGACGCTGAACCGGAATGCGTACAGCCCCAGACCTCGAAAGATCAGTCGTCGAATTCCCCGATCGGCGGACCGGTACCTGCTGAAGACCCCGGAACGTCCGTATCGCCGGGGTCCCCGTCTCGGACCAGCGGCAAACGCAGCAGAAATCGTGCCCCCTCCGAATAGTCGGGATCGATCTGGAGTGTGCCGCCGTGCTCGGAGGCGATCTTTCGTGTGACGGCCAGTCCGAGCCCGGTACCACGCTGACCCTTGCTCGAGGTGAACGGCTGAAAGATTTCCTCTTGTCGCGAGCCTTCGACACCGTCTCCATTGTCCTCCACGGCAACAATCACCCACTGACAGGGCTCGTCGACTTGCAGGACGACCCGGATCCGACCGGTCTTGGCGGGAATCGCCTCGATGGCGTTGGTCAGCAGGTTGAGGATGGCCTGATGGAACGCGGAAGCATCGACCGGTACGGGTGGCAGATCCTCCTGGCCCTCCATCTGAATAGTGACCTTCCGATGCCGGCATTGAACGGCCAGCAGATCAATGGCTTCCTTGATGATCGGTCCAAGTTGAAGCGGCTCTGTTTCAACAGAAGCGGATCTGGACCAGGCGAGCATGTTGAAGGTGAGATCGTGAATCCTGTCCAGGCTGCGGGACAGGATGGGCCATGCTTCATTGGCCATCTCGATGTCCTTCTTCGCCAGAGCGAGTTCAATGGCCCCGGCGCCACCCCGAAGCCCCTGCATGATGTTCTTCACGGCATGGGAAATGGTGGCGACGGTTTCACCCATGCTGATGAGGCGGGCCTGGGCGGCATCCGGCGATTGCGGTCGGGGGTTCGACAAGGCGACCGTGCCCTCCGCAGGAATCTCTCCAGATGGATCCGCCAGGGCAGCGGGGCCTCCGATCAGCCGATCGGTATGCGTGAAGCGGAGCACGGTTTCACCACAGGTGATCTCGTCACCAGGCGTCAACGCCACACGATCATCGAGGCGGCGGCCATTGACCCAGGTTCCGTTCGCGGATCTGAGATCACGCAACCACCATGTATGGCCATCCGGGGTCAGCTCCGCATGACGCCTGCTCACCGAGCGATCGGTCAACGGCAACGCCTCGGATGATCTTCCGACCAGTTGCGGTTCGCCATCCGGCAAGGGATAGATCCGACCCTGGTCGACACCTCGAATGACTTCGAGCGCCAGCATGTCACCATGCTAACCGGGGATCCACGGGGATCCCACTCGACCCTGATCACAGGTACCCTGAAGTCATGGCAGCACCGCGTCGCTCGAGAAAACCAGCAAACAAGGCCAAGCAGTTCGACACCTTCAACTTCGAAGGAACAGAGAAATGCGTCGTCATGGTCTGCAAGGATTCCTTTCTGCGAAGCCATTGCACCACGGCTGTCGTGGAAAAGCTGGAAGCCGTCCATGGTGAGATCGACCGATTCGAATTCGATGGAGAGTCGGATTCGGCAGGGGATGTGCTGGAAGAACTTCGTGCAGTCGGCCTTCTGCACAATCACAAGCTGGTCGTCCTCGACAAGGCTGATCGCTTTGTCGTCAACAAGGGCGACGAGGATTCCGGAAAGAAGTCGAAGGGCCCGAGTCGCTCACGTCAACTGCTTGAAAAGTATGCGCAGGATCCTTCCGAAGGCGCCACGCTTCTCCTGCGAACGGAAACCTGGCGTGGCGGCAATCTCGACAACCACATGACGGTTTTCAGGCTTGGTGTCGAAGACGAACATCAAGCTGCCGGCTGGTGTCTGAAGCGATGCATCAAGGTCTATGAAACCGAGATCGAGCTCGAAGCGGCACAGCTGCTTGTGAGCCGAGTCGGAATGGATCTGGGTCGACTGGATGGTGAACTGGCCAAACTGGCCACATTGTCCCAGTCCGGATCCGCGATCTCCATACGTGAAGTCCGGGAGGCGGTCGGTGCCTCACGTGAGGAAGAAGGCTGGGCCATCAAGGCTGCTGTGATTCTGGATGGCCCCGAAGGCAGCCTTCAGACGATCCGGGAGATCTTCGATCTCTCAAGAGATCGACAGGACGTCCCTGCGTTCTGGGCCATCACGGAACTCCTGAGAGCGCTGCATTCCGCCTCCTCACTCCTCAAGCAGGGTCAGTCCCCGGGTCAGGCTCAACGCGCTGCTGGCATCTTCGACCGGAAGGGAGAGCGGCAGACCGCCAACCGCATCATGCAGATCGCCCAGCGGATGGGCCCGACTGAAGCTGCTCGGCGGCTGCAGGAGGCTCTGGCCATCCAGGCGGATCTTCGAAGAGGAATTGGTACTCCCAAGCACGCTCTTGAAGGCCTGACCGTCATCCTTGCCGATAGAGTCCGTGAGTTGTGCCCCCGCTGAAGATCAGCACGTTCGGGAGACAACTGGCCAAGGATGGCCCACAAGCGTGTCAGGAGGACACATGCGAGTTACCAGAACGCATCTACTGCTGCTTCCAGTATTGAGCCTGAGCCTGCCCGTGGCCTGCAAGAGCCCGGCGGGCTCTGGACAGGCTCCGGTGTCTCCGCCGGAACGCGTCACTCTGACCGAACCCGCTTCAACCGGAATCGAGGGGCCTCCCCAGCCGACCGCTGCGGATGAGATTGCTGCACGGGCCCGTCAGGATCTCCTGGAAAGCATGGCGATCGGAGCCGTTGAACGGACTTCGTCCCCGTCGCCCCGGTCAACACCGGCTCAGACAGTCGTGACCTGGAAGGATCCTTCCACCATCAAGCCACCGTCTGCTCCGGAGCCGGCATCTCCACAAGGCATGCCACCGGCTTCCTCGATGCCGACGACCGCGTTGCCTGCTCATGATTCGCAGCCTGATATCGACGAACTGACACAGACGTTGGCACGAGCGCTTCATGATCGAAGTCATGATGGCGACAAGCCGATGCGTGATCTGACGGTGCTGGCAGCGCTCGCCATGCTGGATGCCGGCAATACGCTCGACTCCCAGACGATCCAGACATTGACTGAGGATGAACGCATCACGCTGCAGGGACTGCAGGACTGGTTCCTGGCCATGGAATCCGGAATGGATGATCGCACAGCGATCCTGGAGACGGTCCTTGAATCGGTTCGTGGACTTCAGGCCTCGCTTCGTCGCACGCCTCGATTCGAACTGTCGGACACATCATTGGTGACTCGAGTGGGTGGGTTCGGTGACATCGACGAATGGGCACTCCGAAACGATGAAGAGCAGTACAACTTCATTGCCCACAGCGGACAGGAAATCATTCTCTACCTGGAACTCGATGGTTTCGAGAGTCGACTCGACGACACGGGTCGATGGGAGACATCGACCAGCCAGCAACTCGTGATCTACTCCGATCGTGATGGCATCCCGGTATGGAAGGAGCAGTGGCAGACCGCCACCGATCTGGCGGGTTCTCGTCGGAACGACTACTTCACCGCACAGAAGATCGAGATTCCGACCAATCTGTCCGTCGGCAAATATCAGTTGAAGGTCCGGGTTCGGGACGAGTTCTCACAGTCCGAGTCCGAAGCGACCATCCCATTCGTGATGACCGCAGCGGTACTCGCGCCCTGAAGATGAACTCATTCGCAGGCCTGTGCAGCCGGGACGTGGTCATCGGCATGTGAACTGCCGGATGCCTTCACGAAGACCTCACAGCATGAGAAGGTCTTGCCGTCATCACTGAATTCAAGTTGCTGTCTCGTGACACGCTGCCCACCGAGGAATCCACCGTTGGCGGAAACCCAGACGTAGGCGATGTCGTTTTCAACCTTGGATCGATCGATCGTGGCCTTCCAGCCCGTCGAAGGAAAGATGAAATCGATCGTGGCTTCACTCTGATCAACGGATACGGAAACCGCTGGGCCGTCATAACCGGGAACAGACGTGACACAACCCGCTGGACCAGCCGCCGTCATGGCCGCCAACACGATTCCGATCAGCTTCGTGTTCAAGACGTCACCCCATGAGCGGCATCGATACCCAGGGCTTCTGCCATTCGGATTCCGAGATCCGCAGGAGACTCCGAAACAGTCACGCCACATGAAGACAGGGCTTCCATCTTGGCCTGTGCGGTGTCGTCGCTTCCGCCGATGATCGCGCCGGCATGGCCCATGCGCTTGCCCTTGGGTGCTGTGCGACCGGCAATGAACGCGGTCACGGGCTTGGTCATGTTTGCCTTGATCCACTCGCCTGCTTCAGCTTCGTCCGTGCCGCCGATTTCGCCGATCATGACGACGCCATCGGTACCGGGATCCGCTTCGAACCGCTCCAGAAGATCGATGAAACCCATGCCTCGAACGGGATCGCCGCCGATTCCAACACAGGTTGTCTGCCCAAGGCCCATCGCCGACGTCTGCCATACGGCCTCGTAGGTCAGCGTTCCACTTCGACTGATGATGCCCACCGACTTGCCGGAAGGCGCGTCACCGGGCGCCTGATGAATGTACCCGGGCATGATGCCGATCTTGCAGCCGTCCTTGAAGGTCGCTGATGACCCTTCGCCGGACACCCGGGCTCCGGGTGTAATGACACCGGGACAGTTGGGGCCGATGAGACAGCAATCGGGAAACTCCCGAAGGATCTGCTTCGTGCGAACCATGTCCTGAACGGGAATGCCTTCCGTGATGCAGCACACCACGCTCAGTCCCGCATGGGCTGCCTCGAGAATCGCGTCTGCAGCAAACGGCGGGGGAACGAAGATCATCGTTGCATTGGCACCAGTTGCATCGACTGCATCCTGGACCGTGTCGAAGATCGGAAGGCCGTTGGCATCGGTGGTGCCACCCTTGCCCGGCGTGGTACCGCCGACCATCTTGGTGCCGTAGTCCAGGCATCCCTTGGTATGAAAGGCGCCGGATGTGCCGGTGATGCCTTGGCAAATGACCTTGGTCGAGCCATCCACGAGGATTGACATGGTTCACTCCCTGCTGGAACAGACGAGGCCTCGTCGAGGCCGAACGACAAGTCTAGCAGGCTGCGGAGATCCGCCGCCAGAGTCGCCTGGACAGGGCGATGTGGATCACTCAGGAGTTGTAGACCGCCAGAAGGGCAAGCAGATCGTCGACATCGACGTCACCGTCGGCATCCGTATCGCCCGGACAATCCGCTGGATCTTCACAGTCTCCGTAGTTGGACAGCAGCTCGAGCAGATCGTCCACATCGACATCACCATCACAATCCACATCACTCGGATCACAGTCGGTCTGGAGCGATCGCTCGGTGGCCTCGCCGCCCTTTGAACCGAGTCCCTGGTCGGGCTCGATCTTTCCGGGGTCCTCGTACATGATGACGTCAGTCACCTTGCCCTTCGTCGAGCTGGACTGCAGGTTCCGAGTGAACATCCATTCGGCATCCACAGTGACCAGTTCCGTGCCGTTGCCCTGGATATTGATCATGCCAAGAACCGGATCTCCAGGTTCTTCCATGTTCAACCGCAGCAATTCATTTGGAATGCCTGAAACGGAATCAACCGCTCTGATCTTCCACATCAGTTCGTAAGGATCCGGCGTCGTGTTGTGAACGGCGAATTCGAACGGTGTGATCTCTCCGATCGGAATCGCCTGGACGCCCATCGGAAGGCCGAGTGGCTCGACGCAGATCGAGTTGCTCTGGATCACGAAACCGCGGCGGATTTCCAGATCCTCGACTCGACCGGCTTCCTTGAGGATGCCTCGCCAACAACCCGACTCGGCATCTTCGACCATGCCCTGCGGCTTGGTGATGGTCACCTTGATTTCCCGTTGACCAAGCGCTGGAACCTCGATTGGATTCTGGGTATCGGCAACGAAGGTGACGGGCCCGTCGATGTCGCAGTCCGTGCCGTTCGCAGGAACCCCATCGAAGAAGAGTTCGAAGGAACGAGCTTCGTCGAGGTCATTGAAGATGGTGATCGCTGCGACGGTCTGAGTCGCACCATCACAGAATGGCGTGAAGCGGGTCACGTGGAATCGCTGGCGGCAGAACCCGCCGCAACCCGCCTCGGCGATCTTCATGATCGAGTCGGACGACATCGGAAAGTCGACGATGATCATCTCATCGAGACCACCATCAAAGAAACGTGAGAGTCCGTTGGGATCCTCAAGCGCACCGAGGTAGAGCGGCGAACTGTTGACGAGATCATCCGCCGCCGACGTTGGATCTGCAGTGCCCTCGCCGGATCCATTGATATAGAACCGGATGCCGGTAGGACTGTCCCGATCGATGGAGACCGCCACATGCACCCAACGATCCGCCGGAACCGGGGATGTTGAAGACGCCAGAACGGATCCGCCCGACTGATCGCGCATGAGCAGGCTGAGACGATTGTCGTTCAGCAGTCCGAGACTCCATCCAACCGGTGATCCATTGAGGTTGAACTTGCTGAAGAGGATTCTCGTGCCACTGGCACCACCATCCGCCTTGATCCAGCCCATGAGCGTGAAGTCGTCACCGGACTCGAAGTTCAATGGAGCGGCATCGGGGGTTCGAAGATGTCCACTGATGCCATCCAGCAGGAGGCCATTCTGAACGGCACCCGAAACACCGGGAATGACACCACCATTGTGGGTGACGTTGTGATTGCCGACGACATCCACGGATGAGGTGACACCCGCTTCTTCATCCATCATCCACCAGGCCACCATGCCTTCTGGTGCCCGGACACATTCCGGACAGAGCGGTTCATCGCAGTCATCCGAACATGTGACCGTGAAGTAATACGGCGAACCACCGCCGACACAGGGAATGCCGTCCAGAATCGGACCGGATCCCTGGAAACCCGGCTGTACACGGATCAGAAGCTCGCTCAACTTGGGTGCGCAAAGAACCATCTCCATGATCCACTCACCGGTTGCAGGATCGAACGTGCAATCCTCAATTTCAACGGGTGGATCAAAGCAACTGGTCTTCACATGCGCGAGCAGGGGAACGCTCGAATGGAACTGGAGGATGTACTCGTCGCTTCCACTGTCATTGTCATCCTGCACTTCAAGTCGATACCAGTCGATGTCTCGAAAACCGTTGTCAGCCCAGGTTGTGGCACAGACAAGATCGCCACAGGCCGCTTCGGTGAATTGGCCATTGGGAGAATCACAACCAGAGTTGATCTGGCTGCCACAGGACTCGCCTTCGACGACATCCGCGAAACCTGGGCAATCACCGGGAGGTGTCTGAGCCAGGGCGGGTGACGCGAACAGAACAATGGACAGGACCCATCCGATCGCTTGATACAGATTGGTCCGTCGTTTGGATTCGACGGCAACTGGCAGCCTTGTCATGGGCGCAGCTCCTTCTCTCCGCTGTTCGAGGCGGACATGGGGGTTCTCATCCCTTGTGCGTCCAGCCCCCGTGGCATCTCACCGCAAATCTCAGGATCTCCCGGAAATGGGCTCTGGGCAAGAGAATCTCGGTGGAGTTCGGACAGGAATCGTGGATCACCCGTGTACAGACGCCTTCAGGGCCCCTCCTGCAGGCCACGCATGGATACACTGACCCGATGGCCTCGCATGATCCCAACCCATCTGGACTGACCTACGCACAAGCCGGTGTCGATATCGATGCTGGCGATCGGGCTGTAGCCATGATGCAAGCGGCGCTGAAGCGGACCCATGGCCCTCGTGTCATGGGACCCATGGGCGGCTTTGCTGGTCTCTTTCGACTCGACTTCAACGAGAAGCTGTTCAAGCGCAACTACCGTGACCCGGTCCTGGCGGCCTGCACGGATGGCGTCGGCACGAAGGTGAAGCTGGCCGCCGATCTCGAAGCCTACGACACCCTCGGCATCGACTGTGTCGCCATGAACGTGAATGATCTCGTCGTGCAGGGTGCCGAACCTCTGTTCTTCCTCGACTATCTCGGTCTTCACAAGCAGGATCCCGAGACGACTTCAAGAATCGTCTCTGGTGTCGCCCGCGGCTGTGAGATTGCAGGATGCGCGCTGATCGGTGGGGAGTGCGCCGAGATGCCCGACATCTATGCGGAAGGTGACTTCGACATTGCAGGATTCGCCGTCGGTGTCGTCGAACTCGCACGCGCAACGGATCCACTTCGTGTCCAGCCGGAAGACGTCCTCATCGGACTCGGCAGCAGTGGTGTACACAGCAACGGCTATTCACTGGTTCGTCGCATCATCGATCACGCCTCGCTTGATCTGCATCGGAACTACGAGACCTTCCACGGTCATGATGCGAGAAGCCTCGGTGAAATCCTGCTTGAACCCACCCGCATCTACAGTCCGACCATCGTCAACGTACTGAGCCATTACCGGGTCAAGAAAGTCGTCTCGACCATGGCCCACATCACGGGCGGAGGCTTGCCAGGAAACCTGTCCAGGATGCTCCCGGATGATGTGGATGCCCATGTGGATACCAGCAGCTGGAAGGTGCCTCCAATCTTCGAGTTCCTCCAGCATCACGGCGCCATCGAAGACGACGAGATGTACCGGGTTTTCAACATGGGCATCGGATTCGTCCTCGCCGTTCGACCGGCATTCGCCGATTCCGTTCTCCGACAGGTCCAGAAGCTGGGTGAACGAGCATCGATCATCGGTGAGGTCACCAAGGGCTCGGGCGAGGTCACCCTCAACAATCGGCCACTTCGAAAAGGCTGAAGGAACCATTCATGATCCAGTCCTTCCTGTGGATTGCAGCCGTTCTCCCATTGCAAGCATCGACGACGACAGTCGATGACCAGACCACCGGCGACGAGGCCCGCGGACAACAGCAGACCGTGCTGACCGACGAGACTCCGGAGCTGACATTCGAGTTCACACCTGGTGTCTGGCTCATGAGACTGCGAGGCGATGCCTCGAACGGTCCGGGGAATGCGCCGGATCTCCGACTGGACACGCAGCTGGGCCTTACGGATCTGGTCCCGGCGTTTCGCGGTGAAGCCATCATCGCACGTGGTGACTGGTCCGTTCGAATCGCCGGATCGACCTTCAATACTTCCGGATCCACCACGGCGGAGGAAGTCTCCCGGTGGGGATCCGTCCTCCTGACACCAGGTCTTGATTTCACCTCGTCATTCGACATGTCCTATGTCGCAGCTGAAGTGCGATGGCGTGCCTGGAATCCCCTTGGCAAGGAAACACTGACCAAGGAACATCCCGTCAGACTCGGCGTCGGCCCCAATGCAGGCGTCTCCTGGCTGGATATCGACCAGTCGTTGTCCACTTTCAACCAGACTGTTTCGAACGGACATGCCTGGTGGACCGTATGGGGTGGAGTGAACATGGACTTTGAATTCGACATGAGTCGATTCGTCTCCTGGATGGATTCCATCCGTGTTCATGCGCTGGTTGGTGTCGGCGGGACACCGGCGGATGGAGGTCTGATGTGGCAGGCAGGAGGCGGCGCTCAATTCTTCTTCACGCCAAACATCGCCGCCTCGATTGGCTATCGATATGAGAAGTACACGCTCGAAGATGGAGACTGGAAGGTCAATCCGAACTTCCAGGGGCTCTTCATCGGCGGAACCATCCGCTTCTGAGCCTGGAAGACGGACCAAGGACTGGTTTCACATGGGCAGCAAGCGTTCCAACGCTCCCGGCAAGCCGGACAAGCCAAAGCGAAGCGTCAAGTTCCGCAAGGCCAAGGTTCGTCACACCGTGTTCACGCTCGGGGCAAACCGGCTCACGGGTGGTTGGCTCAAACGAAAACACGATGCCCAGCAGCCCGTCAAAAGACACGTCGAGATCTCCACGCCGTCCTGGCCGAAGGCCTTGGACGGGTTGCGCATCGGACATGTCAGCGACTTCCATTTCGGTGATCTGATGAATCTGGAAAAGGCGATGATGGCCGTTGAGGCCCTCGCCTCCGAATCTCCGGAGATCATCTGCAATACGGGTGACCTCGTCGATCTCGAATGGATGGGTGTCGAGCCGCTGGCACGGGCGTTCGTGGAACTCAATCCACCTCTTGGCAACTTCTTCGTTCTTGGAAATCACGACGAGCTGGAAGATGGCGAAGCGGTCGCCCGTGTGGCCACTGAAGCCGGGATCCATGTTCTCAGAGATGACACGATGACCGTCAGTCGACAGGGTCACGACTTCCGCATTGGTGGTGTCGACTGGGCGAGGACACCGAAGCAATGCACCGATCGCATCGACCGGATGCTCCAGAGCGGCCGACCGGATCTTCTCCTCTGCCACAATCCGAAGGGATTCGATCATGCGGCCGCGGTTGGAATTCCAATGACGCTGTCAGGTCATACCCATGGTGGTCAGATCGCGCGACGGAACAAACCAGATGCGAACATGGCGTTCGCACACAAACGGTCTGCCGGACTCTACGAGATCGGAGACAATCGGATGTTCGTCACCGTCGGAGTCGGTGCCTGGTTCCCCCTGAGAATGAACTGTCCAGCCGAAGTCGTCATCATCACCATGCGACATGGCGAGCCCTCCGCATCACATGATTGACGGGACGGACGGTTCCACTCAGGTCGCGGCGATCTTGGATGCCATCAACCGAACTGCTTCGCCACGATGTGATCGGGCATTCTTCTCATCGGGAGCGAGTTCGGCACTGGTGCACTGTCGGTCGGGAAGATAGAGCAGGGGGTCGTAGCCGAACCCGTTGTCGCCGCTGGGGTCGCTGGTGATGACGCCGTCGAAGGTCCCTCTGGTCTCGGCAATGATCGTCCCGCAGGGATCCGAGAGGCACATGGCACAGACAAACCGGGCGGATCGTCCGGACTCGGGCACATCCTTGATGAGATCAAGGAGCTTCGCATTGTTCGCCGCATCCCGTGTTGCCCGATCCCCCTGGCTGCCAGCAAATCGGGCGGAATGCACGCCCGGTTTGCCCTCGAGGGCATCGACCTCGAGACCAGAATCATCTGCAAGACATCGAATACCCGTCGCGGCGGCATAGGCCTTCGCTTTCAACCGGGCATTGCCCTCGAACGTGTCTGCATCTTCGACGGGTTCCGGAGGAATCGTGTCGAGATCGGAGAGCGATTGAACATGAAACCCGAGGGGAGCCAGGATGGCCTCGACTTCCTCGATCTTGTGAGGGTTCGATGTGGCGAAGAGGATGTTCACAGATCCTCGCCTGCCGTTGCGGTGATGCAGCTTCGAATGCCACCGCGACCCTTCCATTCACTCACGACTTCCAGCCATCGAGGCGACATGCAGTCCCTCAGATCATCCCGGATCTGGTTGGTCACGGCTTCGTAGAACGCGCCTTCATTCCGGAACGAGTGGTAGTACAGCTTGAGACTCTTGAGCTCGATACAGAGATCATTCGGCTCGTAGCGAATGGTGATTCGCCCGAAATCGGGGTGTCCTGTGAGCGGGCAGACCGAGGTGAATTCCTCATGGATGTGCTCGATCAGGAAGGATTCCGATGTCGGAGACTCGAAGGTTTCAAGCAGCTTGGCATCAGGCATCATTCATCTCCGGCTGAAGGTCTCCAGGCATCGATCACCTAGAGCTGGTACTTGAGCATCAAATCAATCACCTTGGGTTGATCGCCGTTGGCACGCAGTGACTGCCGGAAGGCATTCCCGGCTTCCTGGAAGGCGTCCATGTCCTCTCGATTGCTCAACAGATAGGCGTTGAGCCTGTTGACACCGATCCCGTTCCAGGCCTGCCACATGTCCTGATCTGCCGTGACGGCACCGCGATACGACTTCAGGGACACGTCATATTCACCCAGTCTGAAGGATGCCCACCCGGAACGTTCCAGGGCCTCGGCATCCGGACCAAACCGCTGGATGGTCTCCGCGGTCGAGATGACTTCTCGATAACGCTTCAGCTTCGCAAGCATGCGAAGCAGGTTTCTCATCAATTCGGGCGTCGGCTCCATGCGTTCGGATGCCGCAACGTAGGCATCCGCCGCTTGCGTCCAGTCCTCCATGCCTTCCCATGCGGCGCCCAGACTGACCCAGGCGGTGCCATCCGCGGGATCGATCGCAACCGCACGCTTGGCAAACGGCAAGGCATTGCGTGGTTCCTGCAGACGAAGGTATGCCGAAGCCAGGTTGCGATTCGCCTCGGCACTTTCCGGATCAATCGTCAACGCCCGGTGATAGGCCTGCACGGCTTCGAGGAAACGATCCAGCATCTGCAATGCAAGCCCGTGCCTGAACTGCGCGTCGTAGCTCCTGGGCGAGAGTTTGGCTGCACGTGCAAGGGCCGGTTCGGCGCGGACGTAGTCCGCCTGTTCGAGGTAGACGTCGCCGATGCCAAGATAGGCATCGCTTGATGTTGGATTCTCTTCGAGGATCTCGTGGAAGATGGCCAGGGCCTGGGTGTAGTCACCCTCACTGGCTTTGTTGCCGGCAGCTTCCAGCAGGGTCTGTTCGGTCTCGGCCTGATCGTTCTGGCGTGCAGCGTCACGTGTTCCTTGACAGCTCATCAAAGCGATGATCGTCAGGAGAAACAGCAGGGCGAACCGGATTCGTCGAATCTCATTCATGTCAAGGATGGATCAAGTCTCTGGAACAACGTACCGGCTGCATCATAGGGCCGGAGTCGGACCATCAGCCAACTTTGACCAGCCCGACCATGGCGGCAGCGGCATTCGTGATGGACTCGTGCGTCAGGCCGCATTGCTCCAGAATCTGCTCCTCGTTGCGGGCTGATTTGGGGATGCTGTTCACGGCAAGTGGAACGACCGTGAAGGCATCGCCAGCCTTGACACAGGCTTCTGAAACCGCAGAGAACAGACCACCACCGTAATTGTCTTCCACCACCAGGATGTTGCCGCCGTTCTCATTGGCCAGATCGAGGAAGCGGTCTTCGTCGAATGGAAGCGAGTACATGTCCAGCAGGGAGGCATCGATCCCCATCTTGTCCATGCCATCCAGGGCCTTGTTGCACTCATGCACCATGTAACCGGCCGAGACAACCAGCAGATCACGCCCCTCGGTCAGCACTTCCATGCCACCAAGCTCGAAGCGGGTCGCTCTGTCATAGATGAATTCGACATCCGGGCGGTGTGTTCTCATGTAACAGAGCCCGTCGTATTCAGCCATCGCCACGGTCAGACCGTAGGCGGCCCACGCATCAGATGGTTGAAGTACGTAGCAGCCCGGATTCCCGGCATGATTCCTGGCTGTCGAAAGGCTGCGGAACCATGCGACATCCGGCAAGGCCATCTGACTGGGGCCGTCAGCTGCCAGAGAGATGCCCGTATGAGAGCCAATCACCTTGATGTTGGCTCCGCTGTTCATGGCCATCTCGATCTGGTCGTAGGCACGCGTCACGAACTTGCCGAAGGTCGCGCACATGGGTCGCTTCCCGGCTGCTGCCAGGCCCTTGGCCACTCCGACCATGTTCTGCTCGGCGATACGACATTCGATGTGCCGGCTCGCCAGCGTCGGGTCGTCTCCGAAGGTCTGAGTGAAGGTCGAGTTCTTGCAGTCCGCATCCAGGGCATAGGCATCCGGATCGGCCTGACCGATCGCACGGAGCGCCAGGCCGAAGGCTTTTCTGGTGGCCAGACGCCGCGATGCCAGAAGACTGCCCATGTCCCAAGTCTGCATGGCTTCATGCATGGACATCACCTCGCACCGGGTGGAT
>MDSW01152677.1_pt1 | contig 30627 bp, 42 predicted proteins | sample 811171 | NCBI WGS metagenome assembly MDSW01 (sample SAMN05326641, study PRJNA326480) | marine metagenome | isolation source: seawater | place: Atlantic Ocean: North West | collected 2012 | reverse complement strand
TTAACGGATAACGAGCTTCTGAGTTCAAAGTTGCCGTACGCCATAATATTTAAAATAGCAAAATTCGTTCCAGAGAAGATTGAGTTAAAATAAAAGTAAAAAAATTAAAAAAACTTAAAAAATAATGCCTTATTTAAATTCGTTAATTATGGAGGAAGTTCTTAGATTATAAGCACCGTTTGTTGATACGAACGCTTTTTCATTCCAGCTAATGCTTTTAAATTTTGTGATGTTTTTTTCCCTGGACTTAAGAAAAACGATACCGTACCCTTTTTTTGATGGAAGGTCTTGAAAACTTTCGTAGTATTTCATTTTATCGCTACCGAAACAAGTGGAAGGTACATAAATATCACATTTACCTATTTGTTTTACGTTCCTTTGTTGAGAACTAGAATCGCCATTTGATAGAGAATATACTTTAATAAAGGATTTCTCTGAAGGTGGCGATAATTTAAAATTTGGGTTTTCTCGATATTTAGACCAAATCTGAAAAATACAATTTACTTTAATCTCCGCGCCGTCAGGTTCTAAAAAACACGAATTAAGTTTCTCGGAATGTATCAAATTAAACCCAACAACCCTTTTTCGTGGAACGCCTTTTCCGTCACTCTCGAAAAGTTGAGGTAAAATAAAACAAACGTAATCTGAAAATGCAAAACTGTGATTTATAAACTTCAAAGCCAAATGCCCCCTCAACCCAAAAGGAGGATTTCCGATGGTTATCCGTTTATTTCCATCTTTTGGCGGCTCCCACGTTAAAAAATCTTGGTTTACGACACTTTTATGTTTGGGCTCTACGTCAAGAGCGATAGTTCTTTCTAGAGGCAAAACTTCTAAAAAATTACCAGAACCAGCGGATGGTTCGATAAAATGGTAATCTTCTATAGAACCAATGATCTCTTGTGTTTTATCCCAGCAGTATTCCACGGTGGTCTTTGGTGTAAAAAATTGGTCTTTCTGTTTTGATGTGTACTTGGAATAATCTACGTCTTTTCCGCAGAGTTGTAAAAGCTCAAATTCGTAAGCTTGCGGAACTTCTTTCAGTTCTTTCCATCTATTTACAGTTGATAACGATACGTTCAAAAACGACGCTACGCATTTAGCTTCGTTTTTGTCAGTTGATTGTGAAGAAACGTTACTTTTCAATATCGCGTCATTTAGCAATTTCAACATATATTATATATTGTTTTTATTTTTTAAGTTACTTGTTAAACTTTTTAATTCATTCCGGAATGACCGAATCAATATAAGCCCGCACTTGTTCCGCAGTAGTTTGTCCCGTCACAAACAGAGCTCTTCCAGCTGTGTGATTCTGATTATTCAAGCTAACCGTAGTGTCAAACTTGAAGTCGCCGTTTCCCCCCGAACGGTGAGTAATTTTCTTACTCGGGAACAGAGAGAATATCGGTCTATCGACTTTATATTGTGGCTCAGAGTTGTTGGAGAATATCGTCAGATAGAATCCCACTGGGGATATATCAATAAAGCACATGTATTTAGCTAACCACGGCGTGCATCCTAGTTCGTGTTGAAAAACTGGACCTGAATTGCCTTGACGAGCTGTCTTGACTTCTACGGTCTCCCCCCTTATGTTACCGTCTCCGATTCCTCCAGGAACGCCGTGGATTTGTCCGGGTATGTTTGTTAGGATTAGGCAATGTTGGAGAAGCCTCTCGCCTACTAGACCCACGTTATTGGGATATAAGTCTTTAATAGGTCCGTAGGGAGAATCTTCCCAGATGTCCGCTTGGTGTTGTACCTTGCGGAGGTCGTCTACAATAGTTGCAAGATTGTTTAGAATTCCTGTTATTGTGTATATGATTTTATCAATATAAGGTCTGATTGCTTAGTGGTTAGTGGCGTGGTATTTTATTACCATTTGTAAAGGTGGAATTTTTTGCCATCTGCTTTAACGTATAATCCGTATTTATCGTCTTTAACTTGTTTAACGCCAAAACGCGTTTTAACGTAAATACCGCGTTTATCTCCCGTTTTCTTGACATCAAACACGAACTCTCTGTACGGTTCGAACACTTTAGCCAACTTACCGAATCTCGCCTCACCGCCTGCACCAGGGGGAGAGGGAGGGCGTGGGGCACGAGCGCCGCGTGGTTCAGGTCTGGCTAGTCTGTTAAGCTTATTCCAAATGACGCTTACGATATTAGAAATATCAAAATTGCTTAGGTAAGTATCTAACCCTTTAGACTGGGATAAACCATCTACGCTGTTTGCAATTTTGTACATTTCTAGAAGCCTTTTATTTTCTGGATCAGACAAAGTTTCTTCAATTTTAGTAATATTTAACTGTTTGAATAAAACATGGGGTGGATCGGGCTCAGAGATCGCTCCCGGAGCGCGAGCGGGCTCCTCCTCGGGTAGTTCTGCTCTCCTAATGTTGTGTAGTTTTCTGTTTATTTCATCGTAGACAACGACTAGGCCTGGTTTTTGTAATAAATTAAGATAAATAGCCTGGTACCTTACAATTCGAAATTCAGGGTTGGGAATTGTATCATCGCTTGTTTGCGTGGCCCAATGCTCTAAAACAATAGGTAGTAGATGCCGGGTTTGCGGCTTATTAAAAATTGGTAATTGAGAAATACGATGTCGAACAAGGTTGATTAAATCATCATCATTATCAGCGTTTCTTGCTCGATTTGTAGTAACCGCGTTCCACCCACTGGATAAACAGTAAACTACAGCCATTATCATGAGAACATTATTTGCATTTGCGCCTTGCCATATAAAACGCCACGGTATATTTGTGTAAGTAGCCTCTAAAAAGCATAATGTCATATCAAAAATACGTTTCATGGCAGCTCCATTTAATCGAGAACCTGATGCGTTCATAAGAGGTGAAACTGCTAATGTTATGGCATCTTTAATTGCGTGCGGTGTTATTGCAACTGCTTTTCCAACTAAAACGGCATTGAATATATTACGACTGATTTCTTGTGTGGTTACTAGTAAACTAACATTAGGTTGAGTTGCAGTCGTATTTGTTGTAAAATAATTAATAAAATCCATTAGGGCTCTATCTAACCCTTCTGTCCGTACGTTTTCCATTTCAATATTGATAAAGTAGAGAGCGATCTTTGGGTGATTTTTAATAAAATAAAAAGGTTCTTCTAAACCGACTTTTTGGGGGATTGTTATGGGGGGGATACTATCTAACCTATTATGCAGTGAAATGGTCCAATTCCTAATGTAGGTTCTTTTGACTTCATCGGGATCGGCAAATTCCTCACCCCAGAAATTATCAGGAGTCAATTCTACAGGTAGCACCTCGTCGTCAAAATCGTAAAATATACCAGATTGCATTCCCTGTACTCGAGACAGTTCTATTATTTGTTCTAAAATAAGAGATGCTATTTTATAAACATGTGACCACGCCTCGAGTTCACCAGGGTCCTGAAGATTGATATATGCAGTCGTGACCGGTTGGGGTGGTCCGTGTAGCGTCTCGTTTTCTCGTAATACACTTTCTGGAATTTCACTTAGTAGTGGTTGTGCTCTTCTTTGTCTAAGTTCGGGAGTTTCAACTTGTGGTAGGTTCATGTGCCCCTCGATGATGGCTAATTGGGTGAATATAACAAGGGCGACATTTCTTAAAGTAGTGGGTGCTGAATCTGGTAGAGGTCTGTCTGTGGGTAATCTTCCTTCATTTTGCATATAGAAAATACCAGAAATCGCAGCAGTTATTTCTGCGATACAGGTCTTTAAAATCAGGGTTTTGCTATATGCTCTGCCTCCTTGAGCTATGTATTGTATAAAGATGTGATTTGATAATATATTTTCCGCAAAGAAATTGATAATTTTAAGTACTTTTTTATATTTTAGAAGTCGTCTTCTAACAAAATAAATAGTTTGAATTCTATACCATTCAATCTGTGTTCTGGGAGTGTTATAATCATTGTTAATACTAAGCCATTTTTTCAATCTATTATACATATAAGCTGAATGAGGGCGCGTTTCAAGAGTCTTAGCGTCTTCTATAATTTGTTTATAGGAGGCTTTTTTAACAGAATCTTCTGCAGATTCAACTGGTCGATTTAAGGCTACCATAACATAAAGCTCTTGTAGTTTCATACTAGCCAGGTGTGCATATCCCATACCAAAACTGGCCATACCGTCTGGGGTTAGCATAACTCCAGATGCCGCTCTTTGCAATCTTTGAATAAGTGTAGGGTTTGTAGGTAGTCCTTGCTCACTCAAAGTCGTACCATAATATCTCCCAACCTCATTAAAAAATAATATGGTTTGTTCTTTTATTTTCTCGCTCGCCACACCCGTTTCAAGAAAACGTTGGTTTTCATGGGTAGCAAAGTACCATAGAGCCATGTATCTATGTATCAGTTGGCCGGTTCTTTTTTCCAAAGTGTCAAATGATGATGCCGCGCTGGCAATGCTAATGCTGGAGGTAGCACTTCCCGTTGTAATCTCAGAAACCCCATCATCGCCAGGTTGTGTGGTTACAGACTCGGTTCTTTGAGGGGGTGAGGGAGGTAAGAGAGGTGCTGCACTTTTTTCAGGGACTGTAGGAAGTTGTTGGGTACCGAACTTGGTTTTGTTTTTTTTTGCACCGAATGTAGTTCTTTTTGATTGCTCGAATCTTGCTTCGCCTAAATCTATATCGAAATTGATAATTTCAGACATGGCACCTATTAGGTTCAGCCTTCGAGAGGTGGGTAGGACGCGGAGCGGTATTACACCATTTGAATTTTTGGCAAATTCATTAAAAGGTATATTGTTGGGTACATCGTCCCAAGCGTTTGAATAAGTGAAAGCCTTTAAATCGTCAGCTGCTGTTATATGATTGAAATTTTCGCTGGCTGCTCGGACTCCATCTGCGGTTACTACGCCCCGTATTCTTGTTAAGAATGTTATTACGTGTTCTCGCTTATCACTTTGACGTCCCGCAAGTGAATCTCTACCGACTAAAAGTTTGGTTTCTATGGTATCGAGTGTGAGACCGCTAAGTGATGATCTTGACGATCTTGACGATCTTGATGCTCCGAAATTTAGTTTATTTTTGTTGGTGGATTTTTTATTTAATTTTGTTTTCATTTAATAAAATCAAATATTTTTTTTAAATTAAATAGTCTTACTTTGGATGTTTTTAAACGCATCCTAACTAAGAATATTATTCTTTGAACATTATGGGGAAGGGGTTGTGGTTGTATGTTCTTTTATTTTGAATGCTTTCATTTGTAATTGGAGCTTTTACTTCTGGGATAATGCTGCTTAGAGTTCTGTAATGATGAATGATAGCGGTGGGTTTTTCGGAATCTTTAAAAAATTTGGAAATGATACCGTTCGCGTGAATATTTCTTATGTCGAGACTCCCGATGTTTATTTGCACCGCGAGCAACATTAAAATAATATTTTGACCCAAATTGCTACTTCTAACACAAAGCTCTCCCGCGACGGAATCGTAAGAAATACCACTTGAAATAGTTAAAACGTCGCTTATTTTATCGTAATTGAGAGTGTATTTTAAATAACTATAAAAAAATTCTACCTGAGGTTTGGGGCATTCCACGACAATTCTTTGATCCCGTAATATATGTTTGTTAAAAACGTTGCGCATCCCGAATAGCTTATCGGAAGGGGAATTATACCAAGTTATAAACCCACCCGCGCAAGTGTTAATTTCATCGGGTTTTCCTAAGACCTTTGAAACAAATTGAAAGTAGTTCCACGGTTCCTTATAAATCCAAAAATTATTCGCAAATATATTATCCTGAGATTTACTCAAAACATCGGGTTTAGGCGTTGGGGTATGTCCCAAACTTCCCGTGTTTTTCATGTTTGGTCCAGAATTGGGAATATAATAACTACCTGTATTTTCCATTGTAGGTGGAGGCATCGAGTCGTAATAACTACCTGTATTTTCCATTGTAGGTTGAGGTGTGATGGAGACGTAATAGCTCCCAGTATTTTCTATTGTGGGCGGAGGTGTTTGTGTATAATTTTGGAAAGGTGTTGAAACAATTGGGGCGGGGGTAGTTGTTACTTTTTGGTGAGAATGTCTGTGGGTGTGAGGAGAATGTCTGTGAGAGAGAGAACTCGTTGATGTACGAGGGTATAAAGTTGCGTAAGATGTTTTATATGTTGCCATTTATCATATAGTAAAGAAAAGAATTTGTGTATTAAACGCTCTTATGGAATTCCCATTTTAAATCTTCGCAAATACCTTTCCATATTTTGTCTTGAATGTAATTTTTTTCCCTGGATTTGAGGAGAGGGAAATACTGGATCAAATCGATTTCGCCCAATATTCTACACATTTTGTTGAGAGTGTAACTGTAGCTGAGGAAGTTTTTTCTTTCGGGAGCAACGATTTTTACCCATTTAGCGAAGGGTTCTTGTATTTCTCTGAACATGTCTATTAATCTCCCCTCGAGTTCTCGAGACAGACTTGGGGGTTTTCTTCCTGTTATTTTTTGAGTGATAGTAGGTATGTGTTCGTAGTATTTATTGAATCGGAGTTTTTTGAGAATGGTGCGAAGTTTAGACGCAGTGACGTCTTGAGAATTTGTAATTCTCTGTTTTTGCAGTTCCATAAGAATGCTGTTGAATACGACATCGGGTATTTCGGTAGTTTCTTTGGCTTGTAGTTGAGCCAACCACTCTTTAAAGTGGTTAATTCTTTTGTATGCGTAAGGTGAAATGATCTGGACGCCTTCTCTAAATTCTGGGTTGAGTCGGTCGTCTTGATAATTGATAGAGAGGCCGCATTCAGGGCAAATCGCGCTTGCTGTACTGGGTTCTACAAGCATTTCGGTTTCGAAGCATTCTTTGCAGAATGGTATTTGTTTTTTGCAGGGGTCTTTAATGATTATTTTATCGGTATCGTCGTCGGAATCGAATAACATTTGGTCGTTGAAGCAAATGGACATGTAGGCGCTGTATTTGTTTCCAGCGCTGTTGGAGCAAGTTTTGGTAAAGTAGCCTGTATCGGTGTTGTTAGTTTTATTAAGTTTCATGTCTAATTCGTATTGAACGAATTTGGCAAATTTAAGTTGATAGTCGATTAGTTCTTTGTTAGTTTCTATGTCGCATATTTTTTGTTTTAGGGTTTCTATTTCTTGATGTTGGCATATAGAGAGGTGTTCTGTTTCCAAAAGTCGTGAGAGATCCTTTTTAAGTGTTGGTACAGAATCTTTCTGTTTTTTTAATTTTTTAAAGAAGGTATCTTCAACCTGTTTGATAGAAGAACGTGTATCGTGATGAGTATTTGACTTTCTTAATTTATATGAGTTCATACAATATATATGGGTCAGTCTTTATATTTGTAATATTTTTTAATCTGAGTTAATAACTAAATACAATGGCAATATACAACACCGACATACCATCATCTAATTCTATTACACTTCTACCTCCCGCACCAGTAAATCAAGACCAGCGTGATATTAGATCTTCTATGATTGCAGGTAGTCAGTATAAACACGACGAAAATCTAACAAAATGGCAGCAGTGGGCTCAAAAAGCGTTGCACGTTAGCGGTGACCCGTTTTTGATATTAGTTTTTCACGATTTAAACATTGAATTTTTGATAAAAACTGCCCGTAAGGAGGTTTCGGATATCACAGGATCTCCGAGCAGAGCGCCTGAGCGAGAGCAGCTCATAGAGCTTCTCCTTCTGACATACCAAAATTTCAGACAAATCAGACGTAAAAATTTAAGGAGTTTGTTGTTAAAGTTTAATAATTCAATTGTTACAGGCCTCGTAAATAAGATGATATCGAATGGTAATATGTACAAGCAGTATTATCACGATAAGTTTTTGGTTCCTCAGCCGATTCCGTTGAAAATGCCAAGGAACGTTCATTTGGGGGGGACGCGCGCTCTAAAAGGCGGAAATCCTTTTGTTGAATAGAAATAATACAAGGTATGCATTCTCAAGTGGTGTATTATCGGGATTTTGATTTTAGAAATTTAGAATACGACGTTCCGTGTTCGACGCATTTGGGTGTAATGCGAAATTATTTACCGGAGGGGTTGAGGGTTCAATTTCCGAAGTTAAGGATAGAGAGTATATCGGATAGTGAGGTGGTATTGTTGGTAAAAATGAATTCTCCAGGATATAATTTTTTAAAGATGCTGGAAAAAGAAAACGTGAAACACGCTCCAAAAAAAAAAGATATGATGAAGAGGGCCAACGGATTGAGCGACACGGCGGAATATTCCAGAATATCTATGAAAATAAAGCCTAACAATACCCTGTTTTTCTCTGAAGCAAACGAGTTGATATCTGTTTCGTATATTAATTCGCAATTAAAGTCGAAAAACGTTATAAGGGCGATTTGCATATCAAGTAGCCCAGGTCTTTGGTCTACAGGACATTCTTATGGAAATACGTGGAATGTAGAACAAATTAAAACTTACATCGAAAAATGTGAATAAACTGCGTCGAACATAGACTAAACATATTATAGCGTCTATAATAACTATAATGGCGTCTTTTTCAATAAAATCCCTTAAATCAGACAGCGATTTAATGGAAGCCTTTTCCAATATATCGGTAGAACGACCTCATAAGGATTACAACAAAGATCTCTTCAGGATAACTTATTCGAAAGAAAAAGGAGAGAGTTCTTATTTAAGCTTAAAATTCCCAGTATTAAGCGTTGTAACAAAGCCGAAGGAAGGAGCAAAATATTTTTACGCAAAGTTGGGAGATTTATCGGATAGCGGGGTGGTAGATTCTTTTGATGCCTTGGACACGTATATTTCTTCTAAAATGGCGGACGAATATGTGAATAAGATGCAGCCCACTTTTAAAAATATAGATAGTGGGCTTGTTAAAATTTACATACCGCATAAAAGCGGTCAAATAAGGCATGATAGGTTGAAGATATACGATTCCGATAAAAATCAAAAGGACATCTTTTCTGTTAAGGAGGGTTCTAAAATAAAGCTTTTAGCATATCTTAAGCATTTCAAAAGATATCGCGACGAAATAGTTCCTATGTGGATTGCCGAACAAATGCAAATAATATCTACAGAAATTTCGGAAAATAAGGATTCGCCCAAAGTTGCAGAAATCGAGAACGAAAAAGAATTATTAGAAAATCACATGGAATTGGGTTCTGACAGAAAAACTATTTGTGATTTATCCGACGAAAGCCGCGATTCAGACGACGCCAGCGATGACGATTACAATGCGCCATGGTAATTCTTTCAGGTTTTAAAAATATTTTCTTCGTTTTTTTTTCCTGAACTATTAATAACAAGCTTCCAAATATGGCAAAGAGCTCCGCTAAAAATATCCCTAAACTTCTCGACATTCTTTTAATTCTACTTGCTCTCTACATAGTCATAACGACATGCAACCCCTCTGTATCTAAAACTACCATTGTAAAAGACGTTGCATCTCAGCAAATTCAAGAAATAAAAGATAACGCCGCCGACCTTCTCCCACAAACCGCCACTGTACCAGAAGTGCCAGAAGACGTTTCGCAAATACCCACGGGTGTCACCACTTTTGAAAGCTTCACCGGCGCCTGCTGCGATCCAACTCAAGGCAATTGCGCACCAGGCCAAAAAATTTGCTTTACCCAGGAAGGATTCACCCAAAGTCCCGCGGAATCTGCGGCGGCACCACCAGCAACTACCGATTCCTCTTGCCCCACCGTCGTCTGGTCCGAAAAAACCTTACCTACCTCCAATAGCGAATCTGGATGCTGGCCTCTGGATAGGCCCTACGGATGGGGTACGGTAACTGGGGAATGCATAGGTGATGGCAAAACTGAGGTCGCTAACTTTTACGATGCCGACCAGACAAACACTGTCGTTAACGCCATAGAAAAGGACGTATCGCGCAAGATGAAGATCAGACAGTCGCAGATGTCTGCCAATTACAGTTACAGAGCGGACCCGCAGATACCGTGGGGAGGTTACCCGACGCTTTCGTTTATTCAAGGAAATGCTAACATTGGGTTGCAGGTATAATTGGACGATTAAAAAATACCCCAGGATAAATCTTAAGAAAATTGCGGCAATAAAGTACAATATAGTATCGTAAGATTAATGGCATCCACTGTATTTAAAACCAATCACGACAAGATGGTATCGTTGCAGCCAAACCGTGGCGCTTACGAGCAATGGTTGTCAAACAGATTTCAGGAACAGAAGAGTTCGATTAATCAAGATATTCACGAAGCCGTTGAATTGTTGGCTAAACAAATCAACAGCTGGGGTAGTGTTCCCTATTTGGAGATTGAAGCAAGGTTGGGGTATTTCGAAGACGACGACGACGGCAACGTGCGTCTCCCGTTCGATTCTAATGTCGATAAGGAGAACTTTGAGAATATTAAAGAAGCTCTTGCGAAATGGAGCGAAATAAAGGGAATAACGGAGACCACTTCGGTTGTGTACTCTTTTAAAGACAACATTAGGATGGAAGTGACATCGGACGGTTCCAGAAGCGCCGTAAAGAAGGAGAAGTTGGAGCATTCGAATTTTAGATACGACAACAGTCCCTTCGATCTGAGGGTTTGTTTCAGCGCAGAAGTGCCGATTGATGTTAATGGGCTGACAAATATGGCGACTCAACCCGTAAAAAGGAATAAGCAACGAACCAGTTATCATATGAATCACTGGAGATTTGACTTGACCGTGGTCACGTATATCGATAACGGCATTGAAAACCGCGAATATCAAGTAGAAATAGAAGCGAAGCTCGATTGCATTCCGTATTCGGATTACGTTTATATGGCAGACTCTTTGATGTTAAAGGTCAAAAAGCTGGTAAATGTATGCGAAAAGGAGGAAAAGGGTTCTGAAAGGGACATGGTCCCGCTCAAAGATATATCTAAGAAGTTTGGAACATTGGATAATTTGATGTCTAAGTTACAGATTTAAAAAAATGGCTCATCAAAAAGTAACAATAAAAATGACTACTAATTTCGACAAAGTCTGCGGCTTTATGCGTATAATGGGCCAAGAAACGCCTTCCGCCCCCGTAAAACCAGAAACAATCCCTGAAATAACTAATCTCAGGGTTTCATTGATAGAAGAAGAACTAAACGAACTCAAAGAAGCCGTGAAAAATCACGATTTCGTTGAAGTTTTAGATGCGTTGGCAGATATTCTATACGTGACATATGGTGCTGGAGCCGCATGGGGCGTAGATCTTCAGAAGGCATTTGACCTCGTTCACGATTCTAATATGTCAAAGATATGCACCTCAATTCAGGAAGCCGAACAAACCGTTAAATGGTACAAAGACCACCCCGAAAAGGGATATCCCAGCCCAGAATACAGAAAGGCCGACGGAGATAGCAATTCATACGTCGTTTTTGAAAAATCAACGGGCAAAATACTAAAAAGCATAAATTACAAAAGCGTCCAACTTTCACAGATCGTCCTCGCTGACGCGGGGTGCTAAGGCGTACTGCACTCTCCCCAGATTGCCTACTTTATATAAGGCTATCATGGGTCTATTTTTTTTGAAATACAGCTCTACCGTATTTCCGAGATTTGTAGATTTAGTAAATAGGTTGAGATATTTAAGGGAGAATTCTTCGCTCACTTCTTCTCCTTCGTGCTGGCTCTGTATGATCCCGCCACCTGATCCAATGCATATGGATTGGGTAGCGAAATCGCCCTTGACCTCAAATATTAGTTCGGTAGAGTTGCTAGTAATTTTTACCACGTCTCCTATGCTGCTAAGGTCTCTGCATATTTTTTGGAAATCGGTGGATGGTATTTTAACTACGGAATTGTACTTTACGTCAGGTATTTCGTACGTATCTTCGTTTATGTCTAACAAATTCAAAAGACTTACGCTTTGAGAGTTTTTCCCGCTGTTTGAAATGGCGATTTCCAGCTTGTCTGGGTTGTTCGAATGGATGGTGAAGCTTACGGTATCTTGTGGTGTTATAGTTTTTATTAATTTAGATATACTTGTCATATTAACTCCGGCGATAATATCAGATTCGCAGTTGAAAACTTCAAAGTGCTCTGCTTCGAGGCACAAATAAATCAAGGCGACGTGGGAAGAGTCCATGGCCTTAATCCACAAGTTTTTTTTGGTGAAGTGGATATTTACGTCTGTTAATATGTCTCGCAGAGAGTCGAATAGGACCTTTATGCTCGTCGCTTGGACTGTCTGGATATGCACGATAGCGGGTTTCTGTGATGAAACTATGGATGCCATTGTGTTATATTGATTATTTGTTATATTATCTAAAGTAAATAATTCCTTAAATACTTACGCATTTATTTTGACAACTTTAATGTTTCCGTTTTTGAATCTAATTTTTAATGTAACGGTTTGGTTTTCATCTTGTATCATAGTCAAAACGTCTTTCTTTGGAAAATCTTCTTCCCACTTTTTCTGAGTATCGGCGTCGGTGCATTCTATTTTAGAGATAAGTACTGGCGATTCGATATTTTTAGAGGTTCTTGACGGCATGAACGTGTTAATTATGTTATCGCTGGACCTTCTAATGTACCCGTATTTCGAGGTCCAATTTTGTACTCTGAATAACTTATACATTCCAAAAAGCCCAGATATTATAGTGCTTGATACAACAATTCCGTAATCTCTTGTTATTAATATAATTAATAACCCAGCTGCCGTACCTAACAGAGAACCCACAACGGTATCGATCGCCTCTTGCGTTTCGTTAGAGGCAGTGTCAGTTTGAAAAGTGTAATCTTCGCTGTCTGATGATTCGGACATTACAAATAAAGCTGACAAAACTTTAAATGTATATAGAGAATTGCTATTTATAAATAAATAAATGGAAAATACCGAATCTCGCCCCAAAAAACCCAGGAAAAAAAGGGATATTAAGGCTACCAAAAATATAGAAACAACCGAAACAAGCATCAGTTTTGGTTCCGAAAAAACAAAAGAAATCAAGGGAAAAAAGGAAACCGCGGGAGAAAAACACAGCCTATCATTCGGTGGCCTTAATATTATAGTAAGACCAGCAGAAAAACCAGACATAGAATCCGTAAGAGAAACTCTCAGATTCGGTTCCATAACTGCAGACAACAGGGAGACAATAGAGGAAACATCGTCAAACTCTGGAAAAATAAGAATACACGGCGAAGTTCCGAAAAGATCCAACGAAGTTCGCTCCGTTCCGAGTAGAATGTGCCAAATCGTAGAATACAACTCCGACGAAGAAACCGTTCAGAAAAAACAACCACCACCGAAACAAATACCCACGAAAAAAGAACCCGCAAACAGAATCATAAACCAAAGCAATCGTCTGGATGAAATCTTTAATACTAAAAACGATACAGCACTACCAACATCCAGTAACCTGTGGTGTTGGTGGTGTTGTCATAAATTCAGTGGCCCACCTTGTTATTTACCAACAAAGTATGATGAATATAGAGAGCGCTACGTTGTTATAGGTAATTTTTGCAGTTGGTCTTGTGTAAAATCTTACAATATGGATATAGGTGATAACAGCACTAACAACAGAAATTTTATTTTACGAAGAATATTAAAGAAGTTGGAAATAAAGGACGTTAAAAACGCTCCACCTAGAACTGCTCTTTTGGAATTTGGCGGTCATTTAACCATTGAAAAGTTTAGAGAAGCTTCGGGGGAATACAACCAGGTTAAACCGCTATCCTCATTAACGGTCTGGATAGAGCCCCAAATTCTCCTGAAACGCGTTCAAAAATTAGGCGTTAATAGATAATAACTCCAACATATTTGCCACTAACAAAGAACACAATACAAACTTAATTAAACAGTCAATCCTGTCTTTCATCACGGGCGAGCACAACATGTTGTACAATTCTGAAGCAATATCGTTATGGGATTCGTTAGTAAAGTTCGTAACCTGGTTATTGTGCTCTTTAGTGAGAGCAGTGTTCTTTCTTATTTTATTTAATAACTCTTCGAGTTCTTCCATTTTTTGTTGGATTTGGGGTGGGTTGATTTGGTTGTTAGTATTATTAGTAAATTGTTCGCTTCTAGGGTTTGGTCCGTAAGGATCTATAGTTTGAAATGCAGAAGGTGGTGCTTGATAATATTTTGGTCCTGCCGTCCATGAAGTGCCATATGCTTCTTTTAATGAACATCCTAGTTTACTCATATTTGATAATTGGCGATATTTTATTTTTTTGGAATCCCCCATAAAGATTTCACTCCGATTTCCGAGAGTCGGTTCTTGTGTCTGGACCACGCTTCTAAAACAGGCTTGTCTTTTTTAATTTTTCCGTATATTTCTTTTAAGATGTCCTTATCTTCTGCATTTTCAACATCTTCGAATTTGAAAATGTCATCGTCCAGAAAACCGAAGACAAAACCGCGTTCCAATACGTATTCTACGCCTTCTGGTTGTTTAAAAATATTTATTTCTTTACCTTCTAAAACCAAATGTTCCTTGCATTTTAAATTGTAGTCCACTTTTCCGTATTTTATTATACAATCCGAGAAAGCATATAATACAGTGTTTGTCGGACTTATAAACTCTCGCATAAAAGGATGCGTCTTTGAAACAAGCTCCTTTATTTTAGAGGTCCTTAACATTTATACTACTAAACATTATTTATGTAATTATCGTTAAGTCACCTTATCATCTTTTCTTATTCGGTATACTCACCATCCTGGAAATATTATTCCCACCAGAAGATTCAGATGACGTCTCAGACCCCGAAAACTCGTCCTCTTCATCCGATTCGCTTTCGTCAGACTCTTCCTTTTGGAAAATCTTATCTTTACCTCTCGTCGCTTCTCCTGCCCTCGACATGGGGTTGAAATTCATTTTAGGAGGAGACATATCGTCTCCAGAGCTCTCGTCTTCTTTTTCCGGAGAAGGTATCTTTGATGTTATGCCACCCATCATCTTTTTCATCATATTTTCCATCATGTCTGGTTTCTGGGAGCCCATAGCCGAAAAAATTGCTGCGGGGTTTGCCAAGATGCTTTTAGACATGTGGAACATGAATGCACTTCCCGCAAGGGCAGTCATAAGCTCCATTTCGGGTGCGACTTCGACGTGGCTGGTCCATTTTTCCACGATTCTTTCCAGACTGTGGTCGAAATCTTCGATGTTCTCCATTACGGATTCGCTCCAGCCTTCTAATTTTGCACCTACTGGGTCAAAACGATTGTTTAACCACTCTACTATTCCAACGGAACCCATTAGCAATTTTCTTCCGAATTTTACGCCTGCTTCGTTTGCAAGCATTTGCGATAGTCTGTTATATTCCGACTGAATATGAACCAACTTGTGCTTGCTAGTAAATCTTTTGCTGGGATTTATACCCTTTCTCTCCAGAGCCTGTATCTTTGATAGAAGGTCGTACTTCAACTGCTTTCTTTCGCTGCTCGACATCTGTTTCGTTGGTTGTTGAACTTCTTCCTCCATGTTTGGCATCCTTCCCATTTCGGGAAATTCGCCCGCATTTTTAGTGGAGACAGAGCTGTCCTCTCCTTCGCTGTCTTCTGCGCCTGCGCTAAACTCGTTGTCCGATAGAGACGATTCGGACCCAGAGCGCGAATTGTAATCGTTACCTTGGGAATCTTGAACTGGTTTTGATTTTACGGGATTTGCGAAAGATTTGAAATCGCCCGTTGCGAGATGAACGGGGGTCGAATTTCCAGAAAATTGTTGGTTGCTCTTAAAAGGTGTTGTCTGGGTTGGAGGTTTATAAAATGCTGGTTTGGGGTCGGATTGTTTTGGTATTTTCGGGGGTCTTTCTCGGGCCGTCGAGTTGCTGCTATCGTCAGCTCTTTTGACGTGTATTTTTGCGGAAGATGGCGTAGAAAAGCCTCCTGTTTCTTTTTTAGAATGACCTTGTGTGTTACCAACTATTACTCTTTGTTGAACGTTATCATTGGACTCGTGAGAATAGCTTACCTTAGGTGGCATTGTTCGTTGAATGTTGTCTATTTTTAATTCCTTAGCTGTCGAACGCAAATGTTTGTATTCTGGCGTTGATTTAAGTGGGGACCCTGTTCTTTCCATTATAATTTTAACAGGTGGGTCAGGTATATTTGTCATGCATTTTAGTTTTTAAACTAAAAAATAAAGTTTTAATACATTGCAAGTTATATAAGGAATGAAATCAACAATTAATAATATGTCAAACACCAACAGCGCTTGGGATAAGGGGCCTCCCAATAACATTTTACACAAAGAAAAACCATACAATTCTCGTTTCATCGCGGGAACTACAATTTACAATAACGATCAAGAATGCGCTGTTTCAACCACTTCTTCCGCCGAAAGCAACGCAAAAAATGATCACAAAAATATCGAAAGAATACCCGAAAAAAAACACCACCAACAATATTACAGCGCCGGCGTTCTACTGTATTCTCGAGACCCAAAGGGTACTCTAGTTTTCTTACTAGGAAAAGATAAAGACGGAACTTGGAGCGATTTCGGAGGACGTTCCGAATTCACCGACCACGGGAACCATACGAAAACAGCAGCCAGAGAATTGTACGAAGAAACTATGGGGTCTGTTATGACAATGGAGTCGGCGCAAAAGATGCTGTCAATGTCTCATTTTGAAAATAAGAGGGCCGTGATAAAGTCTAGAACTTTGGGAGGCAGCCCGTATATTATGTATGTTTTGGGTATTCAATTTGCCGACTACAAGCAAAATTTTAAACGGGTGCACGATTATGTTAAGTACATAGGACAAGGGTACATAGAAAAAGTAGATATACGATGGGTGTCGGAGGAAACTCTTATGGGAGCAATTGACGAGGACCTAGATAACGAGAGTGTTCTTTTGCCTTTGCGGCCGATTTTCAAAACGACGTTGGTGGATCACATAAGCGAAATGAAAGATATCAAAAATCTCAAATAATTTAGTTAAACTTCGGGTTCTTCGGGTTCTTCGAGTTCTTCGTTTTGTTGTTCTACAAAAGCATTGACATTTCCGTATATTTCTTCTATCCTTTTTTTCATCTCAGTTTTATCTGACAATATGTCTTCTATGTAATTCTCTATAGAGTATTCCTCTTCGCTTTCCATATGCGATTGGGTATACTTATCCATAGGACCTCTTGCTGGTCTGGTTCTAGCTATCAATACAGTTGCGTGCTCCTGTTTCCACAAATTCCACAACCAACAAAAATGAACCTCATCCAACTTCTTAGGATTTAGCAAAGTGGTTTTCGAAGGTTTTTTCATTTCTCGCGTCGCGCGTTTATACACCTTGTAATAACTCACACCTTGCAAATACGAATCCGCAAAATCGTCCTTTTTTTTGGCACTGTTAAATTTTTGGAGCCATTGTTTAGACATATCAGGATTTAACGATATAAAATATCTTGTGGTATCGATGGCGCGCTTTTTATTTTTTGCATAGGTTGTACTGCCCTCGTATTCGCTTATATCTTTGCACATCTGCAGTTTGTATTTGGGGCTGTATTGTATAATGTGTTTGAAGCCTTTCATTACAAAAAACATATGCAAAGCGGAAGCCATGGTTCTCATTTTGGGGTTGAAAGAGGGTTGTTTTTCTATAACGACCGTCTTTATCGCAGATTTGTCCCAGATAATAGGTGTCGATTCTAATTTTTTATACAAATTAGTGAGATGACGAGTGGTATCGGTTGTATTTCCAATATCAAAAACTTCCCAAAAATCTATTTGGTCGGGACCGTCGAGAAGACATAAGGCCAAGTTCTTTATTCCCACGTCTATACTTAAGATCCGCGCATTTGTCATAGTTTTATTAATTTATGATTGGTTTTTTTATTACTTTTTGCTATTTTCGCCATATTTTTTTTGTGAGCCCGCTTTATTTTCTTTTCCGTAATGTTTATTTCTTCTTGTTCTTTCAGCTTATCTATGTCCCAATATATCATAATCGTGTTTTCGTTCATCGGTTCTACGAAAAAACCGTCCTGCTGCAGTAATTTACCTATTTTCTTTCTTACCCAAAAAGCATCATACAACGGCAACCCAACTTCATACATCGGTATTTGAAATACCATATTCTTTCTTCCAAACTCGTTGTGAGCTCTCACTTTCTTGTGCGCTCGTTCCTGGAAAAAAAGTAGCGTATCGGTTTGTCTCTGTTTTGTTCTTTCCTGTTGCAAAGCTAGACTTTTTACGAGAGGATTTCTATGATCTTTAGGCATTTTAATTAATGAGATAGTTTAATTTATAAAATAGTTTGCCGCATAAATAATCTTCTTTAAAATAAAACCGACTTACTATGTGAATTGCGTAACAATAAGCACGGGAAATACCGCAGGTTTTTGAAATGTTATTTGCGCGTTGTATTTAAAATATTGTCTATTTGTATAAATTGTTTTTATTTATGTCTTCATTCGATAATACAGACTCTGAGTGTAACATCTGCTTCACACATTCCTATAAATGGCAATTACTGCCTTGTAACCACAAATTATGCAAAAAATGCTTCAATTTATTACAAGACACTAAATGCCCGTGGTGCAGAATAAAAATTAAGAAAAATAAAGCTCCACCAACATCTGCTCGCACTAGAAGCTACAGCGACCCTTTGCATAATAGAGATACTCTTCGCACGCCCATAGATGTTATAGAACATGAAAATAGAATCGAAAGGTATATGGATCGCAAAAAAAGTAAAAAGAACAAGAAAATCAAGCAAAAAGTTATTGTTCCATCCGAGAGGCGCGCTTTATTTAATAACAATTTCAGAAATTCTAAAAATATACTGAGACCTGAACTATTCAACTGCGGCTTCTATTAATCTTTCCAACGTGCTTTCTATTAAAACCAGTATTATCAAAAATAATATCGAATACGCCAACCGCAATCTCTTGTTATCTCCCCCAAAATTTGATACCGTTTCCATTAAAACACTCGGTATTATATAAGACAATAACAACGTCAAACAACCGTGCAAGAACCCAGATAGTATGCTATCATGGTCGTACGTAACTATGCAAGAGGACCAGACTATGCTCACCAGAACTATGTAATCTATGAAAAGTTTAACGTTTCCCGTGTAAAAATTTCGTAAAACGCTTGTTTTGCTCGCAGAAGTGCTTATTATGGAAGCAACTTCGTTCATAAAAGGTAAGAATATAAGAAGGGCTTTTTGTCTATTTTCCGGTATTATCATAATTTATAAATAACCAAGAAAATTATCACGGAAGTAACGGATAGTCGTCTGTCCTGTTTATTACATCTTCTGGGTATATTTCACCTGATGTATTGTAATATTCGTTCCAAAGTGCCCGCATCTGCCTGTCTTTTAAAACCAAACGCTGGTATGTTTCACCTGATGTACTGTAATATTCCTCCCAAAGCGACTGCATCTGCTTGTCTTTTAAAATCAAACGCTGATACGTTTCAAACTCGCAGTCTGGGTACGGTTCTTGAAGCTCGCAATTTTCGATTTCCAGGTCGGAATTTGTTTTTATGAAATCTGGATTTACGGAAGATGGATAGTCTTGCTCGGATTTTACTTTAGGGTTCAATTTAATGCCGTTGTTCTTTCTGGGAAAAATCAGGGCGCTCGCAAATACGCTACAATAAACCAGGAATCTTAACATCTTTGTTAATAACAAAATAAATTTACATTTAAATACATTTAAATGCATTATCCTCTAAAACTTTTCCTGTGATGAACGCATCTCCCGTGCTCTTTTATCGCGTCTTTGTGCTCTCGCGTGCCATAAGCTTTATTCTTTTTCCAATTATAAACTGGGAACTCTTCGTGCAAAGAACGCATAAGCTCGTCACGTTCCGTTTTTGCAATTATGCTGGCAGCAGCAATATTTCTGTATTTATCGTCTCCTTGTGATACGCATTCGTATGGAGTATCGTCTTCGGGATGAAAGTGAGGACCATCTACCACGATAAAATCTGGTTTAAATCCTTTGCTGTCGAGGTCCCGAATTACCTTTTTCATACCCCACAACGTGGCGTTTAATATATTGAGCCTGTCAATATCGACAGGTTCCACGAATATGCAACTCCAAGCGGTTGCGTTGGCCTTTATCCATTCTGCCGCAGCTAATCTCTTTTTCTCGGACATTTTTTTAGAATCTCTTATAGTTATTCCTTGTGCCGTTTCGGTTTCTTTAGGTAAAATAACTCCCGCGATACATACTGGTCCCGCAAGAGCTCCTCTGCCAGCTTCATCCAGTCCAACTTCTTTATCGCTGTCTGGATTAAAAACTTTTGCGATTGGGTGATCCATTTAAATTAAAATATTTATTTATTTTAAATGAGTATTAGTTTAAATTTGCACAAAATAGCAGTCGTAAGTCTACCTCTCCTTAAGTTCTTCGAAAGAACAGATATCTTAACCATGTTAAGACCCTTCGCTATTACTTACGGGTTGTTGGCGACTTCTTATATTATAAATAACATAGAAGAAGTCCAAAAAGATTCTAGTATGTGGAAGATAGAGAAAGCATTTATAAAAGCTTTCGTAGGCGAGAATTATTTACCACTCGTTCTTTACTACATTTTATCTAAGATGTATTTTGTATACGTAGTTTGGAGGTTAGAAAACAAAAAACAAGCCGTGATAATTAGCGCCATAATAATGGCGTTCTGGGCTGCTTCGACTGACTTTAAAAAGGAATTCGACATTTCAGAAAAAGATTACGATATGGTATTTTCCATGGGTATTGGTCTCTTAATATGGCTATGGGATACAAGCATATAAGGACAAAACAGTACTTATTACAAATGCTTTTTAGACGCTCAAAAATAATTAACGCCACATTTATCAAATCCACCGTTCCAACACCCGGCTTCGTTAAACTCATTGATTGCATGCCATCAGAAAAAAATAAACTCATGCTCGATGCAGCCGTAGTTCAAGCTGCGCGTGTAAGTTACGGCGAAGGAAGTAAAGGCGTAGAAAAGGATTCGGCCCTGATAAATTATTTGATTAAACACCAACATACGAGCCCATTCGAAATGATAGAATTCAAATTTCACCTTAAAATGCCGATTTACATACAGAGGCAATGGATTCGTCACAGAACGGCCAGTGTCAACGAGATAAGTGGAAGATACACGGAACTTAATTTAGAGAAGGGTGACGTTTATCATCCGAAAGAATTGCGGGAACAATCCAAAAGTAATAAGCAAGGCAGCTACATAGATACAAATTTGTACGAATCTAACGAAAACGTTAAACAAATTTGGGACGAATCTGAAGATAACATAGATCGTCAAATCTCCAACTACCACAAACTTGTGGCACTTGGAGTGGCCAAAGAACAGGCCAGGATGATACTTCCTCTTTCGACTTTCACGGAATTTTATTGGAAAATAGATCTACATAATCTCCTTAATTTTATAAAACTTCGCGCCCATCATTCCGCGCAACGAGAAATTCAACTTTACGCCCACAATATCTTAGATATATTAGAGGTTTTATGCCCCATCACCGTGCAGGCTTGGAAAAAGCACGTTTATGATAAAGACAGCGTTTAAGCGCACCCGAGCATGGGAACCATACTTCTGGTGCTAACTATGCGTATAACTCTAATTTTAGGAGGTTCATAAAAAATTTCTTTTTTTGCAAGTGTTTTTTTCGTAGTTGTTACTTTTTTAACTTTTTTGTCCTTTTTGTCCTTTTTGTCCTTTTTGTCCTTTTTGGCACCGTATTTGGATTTACGCGCAGGTTTGATTGCGCTTGGTTTTGGTCTATATACTTTTCCTTTTACTTTTGGTTCGTTGAATTTGTAAGGAGAAGACAGTTCCTTTTTCTTTTTCTTTTTGGTGTAATCTACTGGTTTGGCAGAAATTTTGGGTAATTTCTTTGGGGGCATTATATTTATAAGTTATATATATAATATATTTTTATAATATATTTTTATAATCAATCTTAAAAAGATACCAGTTATCTATTTAAGATGGATTTTTTAGAAAGTAATAGGGTAGCGCTCGTTCAAGATCAAAACGATATATACAAAAATATCAAAAAAGAGGAAATTAACACCTTCATTACAAATGAACTCGGAATTACCGATGACACGGAATCTTTACCATTTAAAACCATTTATCATTCCATCTGCATTAAAAAAAGAGCCCTAATTCTCAAAGAATTGGCTAAATTATACAAAACTGCTCGCTACATTCACTCGGTTTCGTTCGTACATTTTGCGTGCGGTTTCAACACTATTCTCCCAAAGGAAATTAACGCAGAGATATCCTCCTTTTTACCGCCCGTTAAAGTAAAAATTTGTAAAGAATTTCATTGAGAACTATCGCAACCGTAACTATAGTTATCGTTTATTCCTAATATATCAGAAACTTTTTTAACATCACAAAGAGATTTCATTTCATCGGGCCACTCTCCGCCCGAACCTACTCTATTGAGTATATCATATCCTGGGGCGTTGGTAAATTCATCTTTATACATAACACTTAACTTAATTTTATTAAGTATCTCACTTAACAAGAATCCCATTAAAAACATTAACATAAAATGAATATTCCACATTTTTAATAATATCATTACATTTTTATTTAAAGCAAATTTTCCTTCTCCATGGAAGAAATAAGCCGCGTAATACCAATACCACCTCCGCTTCTCGGAAAAAAATCAAACTTCATAAAATCATCCAACTCCGAGTCAACTCTTTCCTTCCCAAACTGATTATACAACGTTTTGCTGTACATACCATCGCTTATAGTTTTAAAGCTGCGTCTCATCTCTTCGGGGTTGCAGCTTCTCTCTGCACTACCGATGGTCTCCATACCGCTCAGAATAACGTCTATCTTCTTCGAAAAACGCTTATCATCGTGCTGCTTCATATTCCAAAACGGACTCGTGTAACTCGGGAAATTCTTCAGGAAAAAAACTGGCCCGAACTCCTCGTAAAGCTTCTGCTCGTGCTCGTGTTCCAAATCAAACACTTTGTACTTTTCTCCAACGTTCATGTAATCATCGGCTGCGAATTCGCACGTGTATCCCAGATGCGTTAGAAGCTCCTTTTCCATCTTCTCCAGCTCGTCCATCCCACCCTTAAGCTCGAACTCAAACATTGGAAAAATCTTATCGTGCCTGCCTGGAATCGGATTCGGTTCGTTCCTGTAGCTCGTACTCACGCAGAAAAATCCTGGAAGATCCGGGTTTGACAAAAGCTCGTATTCTAACCACATTTGCCCCGTCTGCGGAAGAGGCCACTTCTTGCCTCCGTAATCGTAGGTGGTTATTGTAGTGGGGTCTTCGCAAGCGGCCAGTATGCTGAGTCTGTTTTGGGTGTGGGCTTCTACGTATCCCTTTTTGGTGAAGAAGTCTCTTAGTTTCTTAACTACTTTGTCGAACTTCTCGGAATCAATAAGGGAGCCGGCGACTCCGCTGGAACTATCAAAGGCACTCATCAGTTGTTCTAGTTGAATTCTCGAATTTTTAAATAACATTCCAACTTTTTTGGCGAAAACTTCGCGTCTTTTCGACCCTACAAAAAGACCATTGGGACCGACCTTAAAAAATTAGGCATAATCGTCGTTAAACACGAACAACCCCTTGCGAAAAATACACCATGCTTCACGCAAAAAACGACGGAATCCGCGTCACACCAGAAGCTCCCAAGGCAGCGTTCAAGAAAACATTCTGGGGACCTCCTTTCGCTCAAAACACGGAGGAATTCCACCCAGGCGCGTTCGAATTCACGACCACAACGACTAAACCAAAGACTCGTTCCCACACAACACCGGAACACCTAAAACTGATTAACAAAGAGCTTGAGGAAGCTTCAAGCAAGATAAGCGAGCTCGAAAAAGAGCTCGAAGACAACGACTTCTCTGCCGCAGAAACCGAACTCCGCCTCCGAAACATCCTGGAACACCAGGAAAGGGGCATTCACTTGCGACAGATGCATCTCAACACCGCTATGGACGAAAAAGCGGGACTCGAAGAAAGGAACAAGAACCTCGAGAAGCGAATCTTCGATGTTCGTTCCAAGGCTCTCAACCGAAAGTTTCAATCTCGCTTCTGGATGATGATGTTTATCTTAAGCATGATAGAGCACGCTCACAGCGGCGTTCTAATGTGGATTGGTAAGAATATCGTTATGCCCGTAACGACCGATGTGCTGTTCTCCAGCAATACCGTCGCGGTGGGGATCCGAAGCCTGGTCTTCATGGCGGTTATCGGGTATTACCGCGTGGATAGGTTGCTGCTCAAGATTCCGTCTCTGGTTTAAATAAAAAAATAAAAAACAAAAAACAAGAAAAATAAAAAAAGCTTTTTAAAGCACGTAAACACAATTTATATTAGTATGGACCAACAGAAGGCTCAGCGACTTTTGGCGCTGTTAAACAGTGACATGCTTTCAGAAATGGTCGACATACTAACAAGACTTGTTGAATCCAATACGCCAAAAACGGATACGGATAGAAAACCAGATGTATGCCGCGAATATATTAAAGATATGAAAACGGCTGTTAAGCAAGCACTTGTTAACTTAAATATCATGAAGAAGTCTGATTTCCCGCATAAAGGGAAATTGGCTCAGTGGGGCAAGGTGTACGATGAGGTTCGAAGAATCGTTGATCCGCATACAGCCGAACAGCAGAAGAATTTTAATTCTGCTGTTCGTTGGCACGGCCAACCTATACTACCGGGATATACGTTATGTAAAACTTAGGGCAAAAAATGAAAAATAAAAAACAAGAAAAATAAAAAAAGCTTTTTAAAGCACGTAATGACAAATTCAAAATGGCTATCGTAAACAATACAATTGAGCTATATGAGCCGCAGTTTTGTATAGAAACATCAAGGTGGGTAGATAAAATACCGTTTGAGCGATATTCAAGAAACAAACCAACGTATCGTTGCCCGTGTAATTACACATTTACGTCTAAGACAAATCAAGCTTGGGAAACCCATTTTAATACGAAAACACACAAGCTTTGGATATCCCATTACGGAGGAGATAAGATAATAATCAAAGAGAAGGACGCTGAGATAAAACAGCTGCGTATTAGGATAGGAGAAATGGAAAAAATAAAGATAGATCTAGAAAAAAAGAATTTGGAACTACAAAACAAACTATCTCAACTTATTGGATGTATCTATCCCATTGTTCGAACGCAAGAAGAAAAAGCATTAAAGGAGCATTCGGATTCGGTAAATAACATTGAAAAACTGAATCTAATTTGTTTAAATATGTAAATTCCTGACAACAAAAATATAAAAACACCTTTTAAGGCACGTAAGCGCAAATGTAAAATGGAAGACACAACAATTTTAACACTTCCAGCTCCCCCCGACCAGATGCAGCCGAGTAAAGGTCATCTAATACCGATGGAGTTGGTTAATAAGATACTTCTAATGAGAGAACGGCATCCAGTGGCGAAGTTGATTAAGGAGAGAAATACTGATGTTTTTTATATAGAATGGCGTAATAAGAATACGGGTTTTATAGGTCGTGGTGAATCGATGATGATAGATAATTCAAAAAACCATAATGGTGTTGAATACTGGCAAAGTCATATTAGAGATATGAACGTAAAATATCCAGGACTACATCATAAACTGGTATTCCCGTATATTTAAAAATATAAGAAATAAAAAGTAAAATGACCCTGGAGTATTTTGAATACGAAGACAGAGACTATTACGCTTATAGTATATACGATCACGAAAAAAAAGGATGGATTTCTAAGGAGAGAGTACCGAAAGAGAATGTGTTGTATTTGATGAGATCGATTAGAGAATTCGTAAAAAAAAACAACATGCCGTTCCGTGTATTTCCGATATCTAACGAAAGGATATGCGTTAGAAATTGCGTAGAGATTTTAGAATCTAAAGATAGAGTATTGTACAAGTCTATATTAAAGACTACAAATATGTACAGATATTCGAATCCCGTCTGGGACCTGAAAGCTTTGTGCTATTACTTTTACGAATGCGATGATATAATTGACGTATCTTTTGACAAAAATAAGATAAAGGAAGCATTTCAGAAATACGCCCAAATATACGAAAATGTGGTATGGAGCGATAGTCTAATAGTTTAACATAGACGCCTTTTACGGCACGTAAGCGCAAGCACGGATTTTACCGTAGGTAAAAACTAACAACTTTACTAAACAATATGGCAACAATGACAACAGACCTAAACGAAGTACCTTTTCTAACGTCAAAGTTGAACGTGTATAGATACAACCAGTTAAACGGTATGGATCAGCCGATGACGCCGATGACGCACGTTCCGCCAGAAAAGATGTGTCTTGCAATGGATAAGGTGCGAAAATTCATCGAACTGAATGACCTGAAGTTTGAGATATGTCCGATAAGCGAAAAAAGAATTTGCATTCGGGAAATGCCGGGTGATATTTCAGAAGATACGGAAGGAGCTCTGCACGAGGCTATATTTGAAACTACGGGATTTCAGAGAAAGATTGACAGGTGGGGATCGAGAATTTTGTGTTGGTGCGGATACGAAACGCAAGAAATAAACACGAATTTTGACGTGAATGAAATAAAAACCAATTACGAAAAGTACAAGATGGATTACGAAGGCGCGAAAGATTGGTCCTACGATTGGATAAAGCCAGCGAGGCCCACAATGGTAAAATCTGCAGGAAAAACGTAAGTTAAACAAATAAAACACACAAAAAAAAGATTTAAAAAACTGCCTCTGGAATAAAATAAAAAGAGGAAGACACACGGGTCCTATGATCTAGCGGTTATGATTCTGGTTTTTGATACCAGCCACCTGGGTTCGAATCCCAGTAGGACCTTTTAACCTGGGTAGCTCAGTAGGTAGAGCGCGGGCCTTTTAGCAAAATGCGAGCCCGTGGTCGTGGGTTCGATCCCCACCTCAGGTGTAGGTGCAAAGCGCCACAGACCTTGTTATGTCTATAAACTGACACCCTTGATAAGGGAACTGCTCCATTAGCTCAGTTGGTAGAGCGTGTCACTAGTAATGATAAGGTCTGTGGTTCAAATCCGCAATGGAGCTCCGTCCTCTTTCGTCCAGTGGTTAGGATATCTCGTTTTCACCGAGGAGACACGGGTTCGATCCCCGTAGGAGGAGCCAATCTCTCGTAGCTCAGTTGGTTAGAGCATACGGCTGTTAACCGTAGGGTCGCAGGTTCGAATCCTGCCGGGAGAGTAAGACGATGATAAGTCTATAAATTGTCAATTCTCGTGTCGTATAGTGGTTAGTATCTATCGCTGTCACCGATAGGACCAGGGTTCGATTCCCTGCGCGAGAGCTAAAAGCTGCTGTGCCCGAGTGGTCTAAGGGGGAGGTCTTAAGATCCTCTGTATTCGTACGCGTGGGTTCAAATCCCATCGGCAGCATAAGACCTAGCAACAAGTCTATAAACTGTTAAGCAATAAAGCTGCTGTGCCCGAGAGGTCTAAGGGGGAGGTCTCAAGATCCTCTGTATTCGTACGCGTGGGTTCGAATCCCATCGGCAGTATTATTGTTGTTCTAGTGGCGCAATGGATAGCGCGTCCGACTTCTAATCGGGAGGTTGTGGGTTCGAGTCCCACCTAGAATATTTGCTCTCATAGCTCAGTTGGTTAGAGCATCCGTCTTATGAGCGGAAGGTCGCGGGTTCGAACCCCGTTGAGAGTATTATTGTTGAGAATAAAATATAATATTTATTGTTAACAATAATAATTTATGTACGGATTTAAGTTTAATAAGAAATCCGCGATGTGGATGCTAACTTGGTTTTGCCTTGCTGTAGCGATAAGTTACGCTGTTGTCACTATACCTAAGATAGTGAAGAACTCTTTTATTTTTATAGGACAGCCTGTTTTGGCCGAAACGGTCACTAATTTACTTTTCGGTTTGATTGTGCCTGTTGCATGGCTTGTGTGGTACTTGTCAAAGCCGAGCTGTGTTAGTGGAACTACTTTAGTAGACTTTTTGTATTTTATATTTGGTGGTCCCTTTTATGTGGCTGCTCGTCTTACTGATAAGAGTTGTATAAAGGCCAAGTAAGGTTAAGGGCGGTTATAATCCCAAGCTTCTTTGGGAGCTTCTGTGATAATATTAGGTTTTTCCGTGGTCATTCTAATCATTTTTAGTACCGTTTTAAGGATAGTATCGGAATCTTGTAATACGCTGTCGTTTATGTATTGCAGGGTGTTTAATTCGATGTAAGTTAGTTTGTTTGCATCCATAGATGTTTCGAGGAGTATTTTGATGTGAAAGTTTAATTGCGGGTTATTGAGCTCGAGATGTTGGCCCTGTTCCAGGAGTTTTTTATCCATTTTTATCCCGTTAATTGTTGTGTAATAAGACATTTTATTACAAATACGAAATATTTAAAATGGCGTTAATACATACGCATTCGGCTAAGTTTCTTTTCAAATTTAAATTCTAAACTTAATTTCCAAATAAAAAGATTTAAACAAAAGTCTTTTTATTTGCAAACAACCGTACATGCCCCAAAAAGTTTACGCTCACGCAAAAAGCAAAGCCGAACTTAACAGAAGGTTAAATAAAGGAGAACAAATAGAAGTAACGGAATATAACTTCTTTAACCCAGACGGATACATTACGCGCCATATTTTGAATACCCTCGATCAAGAATGCATCGTTGCCATATTTTCAACTTACGTTCAGGACAACGCAAACAGTAACACAGTACCCCAACCAAAAGTGTGGGGTACTTATATGCCATCGAGACGAGTGGTATTGTGATATATATTTTTAAAAGGAACGAAATGGATTTAAATACTGATAACTTATTAAAATAAAAAGATTTAATGGACCCATTAGATATTATACCTCCCGGTTGGGAAGAACTTTGGGAACAGGAAACAAATAAAGGTTATTTTAAGCCGCTTTTAGAAAAAGTAAAGTTGGAATACGAAGACGACAATCGAGTTCATCAGGAAATTTTCCCTCCAAAAGCTTCTATATTAAGGATTTTTAATATTATGCGCCCTGAAGAAATTAAAGCGGTTATTTTGGGACAAGACCCGTATCATGAAAAAGATCAAGCGGACGGCCTTGCTTTTTCTTTTACGGGTTCGGGGAGAACTCCTCCGAGTTTAAAAAATATACTTTTGGAATTGGAAACCCGAGATATGAATGGTAAAAATACAATAACGGACCTTACAAGTTGGACGAAGCAGGGCGTTTTTTTATTAAATAGCATTCTAACAGTTAAGGAAGGAAAGCCTCTTTCGCATCAGGTAATTGGTTGGGAAAAATTTACTGATGCAGTTATAAAATATATAAGCAATACAAGTTCTGGTATTACATTTTTATTGTGGGGAAAACACGCTCACGATAAAGTTGGGCTCATTAGCGATGATCGTGGTCATAAAATAGATTGTACGAGTCATCCATCTCCTCTTTCTGCTAAGAGAACTTCTGGTGGGTATAGGCCATTTTTAGGGTCAAGATGTTTTCACGTATTGAAAGAAAGCGTAGGAGTTAATTTGATGCCGTATGATGAAATCTAAATGAATTATTTTTAACAAATTTGACAAGTGTCTTTATCTCTTTTTTCTAAATTTTTTTGAAGGATTGCGAATTCAATTCTTAAGGTGCGAAGTTTCTTTTTTAATTCTTCTTTTTCCAATTCCAGATTAGCTATTCGGCTGGATTCTCGAATTGCGTTTTCTTCTATTATCTTTTCAAGAAGTTTTATTTTATCAATTGGGTTTTCTCCGTATTCATTCATTATTAATTATTAAATTAAAATATTTTGTATTAATAATTAAAACTTTATGTCCTATTTACAACAATCAAGAGACGTCGCTAAAAAAAACCCAGGATCAGTTCTAACTGGAGTTATCTTGTTAGCTGTTTCAATACTTGTAATAACTTTTTGTGGATTGACATTGGCCAGTAATGGTTCTAGAGCGGAGAAGGTGGGAGATTACTTCGAAAAATCTGAAACAAACGCAAAGGCCGCAGCTGCGTTAGCAGGCAGCACGACCACCGACAGTTACAAAGAGACTTATAACGAGATAATGACAGGTGTCAGAGAGTTAATATCGATTATTGCAGGAAAAGTCGAAATGGAGGATGCCACAACTCTTCGTCCCAAAGATAAAGATGATGCGATATTGTTGGTGCAAGAAGGGAATGGTGATATGACCAAGATGTGTTGGTTGTCTATAATTTTGGCTATTGCTACTCTTGTTTTTGCAATTATGATTATGGTGGCGAGAGGAGGGAGCAGCGGTGGCTATAAACCTGTATGATTTCACAAAAAAAATATATTAAATAAATAACAAACATGCAGTCTTCTTGGGCTACTACTAGCAAAGCTCTGAATAAATGGGAAAACATTGTTCAAGGAAGATCTACCCGAAGAACATTAGGGTTAATAGGTTTAATGATAATATTTATATGTATTCTTTTATGGATTTACATAATTGATAAATCCAATAATGCAAAAGAAGAATACGAGAAAGCGGATAGTAAGGGGACGGGAGACCTTTTGCGTATTCGACAAGCTATTCAACTCGCCTCACGATCCATACTTCAAGCGACCAGCGCCGACGAAGCATATTCTATGATATCGGACAGTTGGTGGCCCGCCATATTGTTGTCTTCTCTAGCATTTATTTCAGGAATTCTGTTTATCTTTCAATGGGTCTATCTTGCAGTCAAGAATAAAAACGCTTTTTAAATAAATAAAAAATAAATGAAAAATAACACAATCATAGAAAAAATCGAGAACAATTTAAAAAATTATTGTCGATGAATTCTTTTAAAAGAACCCAACC
>MDSW01164421.1_pt1 | contig 30630 bp, 33 predicted proteins | sample 811171 | NCBI WGS metagenome assembly MDSW01 (sample SAMN05326641, study PRJNA326480) | marine metagenome | isolation source: seawater | place: Atlantic Ocean: North West | collected 2012 | reverse complement strand
CACCACGTTGATAGGCTGGATGTGGAAGCGCAGTAATGCGTGCAGCTGACCAGTACTAATAGCTCAATCGGCTTGATTTATGCACTGAAAAAAATTTTTTGATATTTTTTGATTTATGAAACCCCAGTCGAATGGTTGGGGTTTTTTTTTATCATTTTATTCGTCAGCAAAAAAGTTAAAAAACAAAAATGACAAATATTAAATTTGGATTTATTCAAGGTAGAATGACATCTCCACCTTCGAAAAAAACTTTACAATATTTCCCAAAAAAAAATTGGAGAAAAGAATTTAGTTTAGCTAAAAAATACGGATTTAGTTTCATAGAGTTTTTTGGAGAAAGAAAATTTAATAAATCTAACCCCATATGGAATAAAAAAAATTTAAAAGAAATCAATAAATTAGTTAAAAAAAATAATTTAGTAAATTACAGTTTTTGCGATGATTTTTTTATTAAAAAAAACATTTTAAGTTTTCAAAATTTAGAAAATTATTATGATAAGATTTCAAATAATTTATCAATTATTAATATTAAAATTTATGTTTTAGCTTTATTTGAAAAAAGTTTAATTAATAAAAAAAATTATAAACATTTTGTAAAAAGATTACAAATTGTAGCGGATAAACTTAATAACAAAAATATAAAACTTGCACTTGAAACAAATTTAGATGTTACTTCTGTAAAAGATTTAATTAAATTAATAAAAAGAAAAAATGTATTTTTAGTTTATGACACTGGCAATAGATTAAAAAGAGGAAATTTGCAATTTAATGAAATAATTAAATTAAAAAAACATATTTGTCATTTTCATTTAAAAGATAAAAATTGGAAAGGACAAAATGTAATATTAGGAAGTGGAAACGTTAATCTAGTGTCTATATTAGGTGCAATAAAAAAAATTAAATTCAAGGGCAATTTTGTATTCGAGACAAACAGGGGCAATAACCCTATACAAACTATGATATATAATAAAGAATATATATTGAAGATTATCGGTTAGTTAAATAATTAAATTTAATTTTTAAAAAAATTGTCATAATTTATAAACTACAATATACATAATTTATTTTATGAAAAAAAAAGTTTGCTTAATTACAGGTGGTGCAGGTTTTTTAGGGAAAAAATTTTGTGAATTTTTTTCAAAAAAAAACTACAAAGTATTTTGTATTGATAATAATAAAAAAAATTTAAATAAAATAAAATTACTTAAACTGAAAAATATCACAGTAATTGATTGTGATATAAGCAAACATGCTGAAGTAAAAAAATTATATAACTCTATAAGTAAATCTTTTTTTGTTGATGTTTTAATAAATAATGCTGCTATAGATGCAATACCTTTTAAGAAAAAAGAATTATTTGAAAAATTTCCTACTGTTGAAATGTGGGATAAGGAATTTGACTCTAGCTTAAAAGGCTCTTTTCTAATGATAAAATTTTTTGGAGAAGCCATGTTTTTAAAAAAGAAAGGATCTATAATTAATATTGGTTCTGATTTATCTGTTATTGCTCCTAATCAAAAAATTTACAAAAATTCATATCATAATTACATTAAGCCAGTAACATATGCTGTAATAAAACATGGTATGTTTGGATTAACAAAATATTTTTCATCCTTATATGCACCAAAAAATGTTAGGGTAAATATGGTTTCACCAGGTCCTGTCAAAAACAAACAAAGTAAAAAACTTTTAAAAGAGATACAAAATATGACACCTATGGAAAGACTTGGTAATCCTGAAGATATTTTAGGAATATTATTATTTTTAGCTAGAGAAGAGTCTAAGTATATAACAGGACAGAATATTTTGGTTGATGGTGGTAAAACTATTATTTAAATAAAAGTTTATTACTATCAAGTGATTTGTAAATATTCGAGCTTTCGAATTTTTTATTATTTTTAGCAGTTGTTATAAAATAACTTACACTTTGATCTAATGTTTTTTCATATTCTTTGTTGTTACTTGATTTATTTTTTTTTATTAAGCTTGGTTTTTTAATAAAGTTTTTTTTATCTAAGTTTAAAGCTGGGCCCCTTATTTCAAAAAAATCATTTTTTTCTGATACATAGCCGTTTTCAAATATAAAAGTTTTTTCATTAATTAAAGGTGAGGTATATGAGCAAAAAATATCTATTTCTTTGTTATTTCTGGTTTGTATGTTTACATGACAATTATCTATCGATTTATTAATTTTTTTTAAATTTTTTAATTTTTTATTTATTTTCCTTATACCATAGTGATAGTTGATTAGGTCTATCCAGTGAATTCCAACGATTTCTAAAATACCTAATGGAGATTTTTTTTTATTAAACCTCCAGCTTTTTTTTGCTTCTTTTTTGTATGCTAATCCATGGCCACTAATAATCGATCCGTATAATAGTTTCCCTAATTTATATTTTTTTGTATTAGATAAGATGCTAGAAATTTTTGAGTATCTAAAATTAAAATTATAATAAATTTTTTCATGATTTATTTTTATTAATTTTTTTAAGTCTTTTAAATTACCAGCAGGCGGCTTTTCACAAAATATATATCTTTTATTGTTATTTAACTTTTTAATATAATTTAAATGTGTATTATTTGGAGATAGTATAAAAATTATATTATAATTTAATAGTTTTTGAAAATCTAACTTATCAAAGTAATTAGGTTTTTTAGGTTTATAGATGAAATATTTTATTTTTTTATCTTTTAATATTTTTTGTATTCTCTTTGAGTGATTTCCATTACCAATTAACCCAACTTCTTTTATTCTCATATTGTCTTCAAATCAATTTTATTAGTAATAACCACATCTGTCACAGGGGTTTGCCTTACATCTAAGTTTATTTAAGTGAAGTTTTCTTAGTTTTTCTATACTATTTTCATTCCATAATTCTTTAATACTTTTCTTTGTTACATCTCCATAGGATAAAAAACTTTTATAATCTGCATCACAAGGATTTACTTTACCATCGAACCATATGTACATTCTGTCCCATAAATTCTGACATGGCTCAATAATTTCAGGATGAGGTTCATTGTTGTAAGTATCCCATCTATCTAGAGGCATTCCAACTGAAACGTGATCGCATCTAGTTTCCCAGAATTCTTTAAATTTTTCCCTATTTAATGATTTTTTTGCATCAACTGCAGAAATTCTAATTTCTGTACATGAATTTTTGTAAAATTTTTCTCTAATAGAATACAAATCATCTATATTTTTTAATATTTTTTCAAAGTTACTCCCTAGTCTTAATTCTTCATATTCTTTTTTTTGATAATGATCGGCAGAAATGACTATTTGAGAAATATTATTACTCAAAAGTGTATGTGAAATTTTTTCAGTTAGGAACGTAGCGTTAGTATTTAACTTTATCTCAAAAATATTTTTAAGATTACTTAAAAACCTTAACATTTCTGACAGATCTTTGTGAAGAGTAGGCTCACCTCTGCTACCAAGTGTAATAGCACCTACACCAATTTCATTAGCTTCTTTTGCAACTTTCATAAACAATTCTTTTTTGATTACTCCCATATATGGCTTTTTTGTAAAAGATTTATCTGACTGAAAACAAAAGGGACATTTCAGGTTGCAGGTTGATACAGGTTCTATAAGAATATATGGAGGATACCCAAGATTTATTTTTTTTGTTGATGCTAAAAAAAATTTATATCTAAATACTAAATATTTCCAAATTTTTTCTAAGTTTGAAATATTATTTAATATAAATTTTTCATTATGTTTAGATATAGAGTATGGAAAATTATTAGATTTAATTTTAGCTAAAAGTTCTGAACTGTATTTATCATTTAATTTTAAACTAAAATTCTCAAAAAAATTTAAATTTTTTTCAATAAGATTTTCAATCGAAATAATATCAATTTTTGTATCTATCGAAACTTGTTTAAACTCACTTTTAATACTTCCAAGTTTTTCTGTTATACTAATTTTCATTTAATAGTTATATTTAATTATAGTGTTACTTTATTTTTTTAGCAAATATAGTCATTACAGAACCATAAAACGGAGGTGAAAAGTTTTTTTCTTTGCTAAAAAGTCTTAAAAGATTTTTTTTGTTAAAATACTCACCTTCGAAAAAAGGGAATTCCATTTTAAAAATTTCAAAATTATTATCCCTAAGCATTCTGCATAAACTATCTAGACTAAACAAACTTACATGAGTCTTATCATGTAACAGTCTAAATTTTTTATCATATTTCCTAGCCATCGCACAATCAAAATCAGGTGTTTCAATAATCAATATTCCATTTTTTTTCAAATTTTTTTTTAGCATTTTAAAGTATTTTACAGGTTCATAAATATGCTCAATTACATGTATCATTGAAATAATATCAAATTTTATTTTTTTTATACTTTTTAAATTATCAAATATTTTAATATTATTTTTGATAGCTTGATTTTTTGCAACTTCTGATATTTCGATACCAAATTTATTCCATTCTTTACTTTTTAATTCAGAAAGCATCCAGCCAAATCCACATCCCACATCGAGAATGTTTCTTTTTTTTTGTTTTTTTAAAAAATTAATAATTATTTTAAAATGTTTAATTTTTTTTTCTCTTTCAGCAATTAAGTTTCTTTTTTTTCCATCAGGATCTACAGGTTTATTATGGTAATTTTTGTAGCTAATATTTTTTTTCCTTCTTATAGGTATAAAATATTTTTTATTAGTTAAAAGTTTTTCAAATTCTTTTTTTAAAGTCATAATTTATTTTATATGTTTTTTGGTAAAAAAATATTCCATTAATTCCAAATCCTCATGATCATCTATTTGATGCATCATTAATTTCCTTAGGGCAAATGTGCCAATTCTTCCAAACAGTCTACACTTTTCTTTGTAAAATTTTTTCTTATCACAAATATAAAAAGAACCGTTTTCGTGATATTGGTCTTCGATTTCTTGTCTATTGGGTCTTTTTTTATAGTTAAAATTAATAGGTTTAAGAGTTTTATTAATTTTTTTCCATATAAAGAAATCATTTATAATGTTTGATGTAAAAAGGCTATCAAGTTTATATTTTTCATAATGTTTTATTCCTTTATCAATATCCTGACTATCTCGTATTGGTGATGTTGTTTGCAGAGCAACTATTTTATCAAACTTATCTTTATATTTTTTATCTATAAATTTACATGCGTGAAGTAAAGCTGGATCAGATCCAACTTTATCATTTGAAAGTTCTTTACCTCTTTTAATAGTACTGGCACCATATTTTTTTGCTAAATTTAAAATTTTTGTTGAGTCACTACTCACCCAGGTTTTTCTAATTATTTTTGATTTCAAGCTTTGTTTAATTGACCAATAAAGTAGAGGGAAATTACCAATCTTTACTATGTTCTTATTTTTAATACCTTTTGAACCACCCCTAGCAAGAATTATTGCATGGTAAATTTTTTTTTTCATACTATTTATAAATTTTATAAAAAATGTTGTGATTAGTTTCTTTAAAAAATAAATCGTAATTGTTTTGTGTAAAGATTTTTATTGAGGCTATGTTTTTTTTTTTTATTTCAGATATCAATAAAGTTCCTTTTTTAAATTTTTTTTCGGAGTCTTTTAACATATATTTACCAATTCCTTTATTTGCAAATTCACTTTTTAAATAAATAGAAACTTTATAATATTGGTTTAATTTATCATATCTTACAATTCCAACTGATCTATTATTTTTTTTTTTATAATAGATATAATATTTATTTGTTTTGTCTTTAATTTTACTGATGAACCATTTAGTATGATTTTTTTTAGATACTTTTTTTTTGAAATAAAAAAGTTTTTATTTTTTTTTTCAAATCTCAATTCATAAAAAAGCTCACTATCCTCAATTTTTGGCAATCTTTTTGATAGAATCTTAGTGAAATTAATCTTATTAATCATCAATAAATCTAATTAATTCAAATGCTTCGGCAAATTTATAACCAGATATAATACCCCTATAATGACCTAAGCTTTCTATCCCTTTTTTAGACCTACTGTGTGGAAATTTCTTCATTTCGTTTTTATACAGCTTCATTAAATTTAATTTTTCATTAAATTCTTTTGTTATATTCACAAAATAGTTTGGGTTAAATTTCGAGTCATTAAAACTCCACTCTGTACTTGAAAGTATTTCAAAACCTAAAATCTTTTTTATTTTAAATTTTTTTACTGGCCGACATGCAACATTTACTACTTCATTACAAATTTTATGGTCAATATTTAAACAATTTGAAGTATGTGTGAAAATAACAGAAGGTTTAATGTTTTCAAAAATTTTCTCGATTTTTTTAATAATTTTAAGTAAAGGAATCTTATCTAATTGATTATCCGAATAATTTAAAAAAATAGGTTTGTTATTTGTAATCTTCTTTGCAACTTGTATCGCTGAATTCTTTCTAGCTGATATTTTTCTTAATTTAGTTTTTCTTGCGCTTTCACCATCTGTTAAAAAACAAATGTTAATATTATTATTTTTACGTAATTTTAATAAGGTTCCTCCACATCCCAAGACTTCATCATCTGGATGTGCTGCAACTACAAGAATATTTTCTTTTTTCATTTTTTTATCCTAATTAAAACATCAGCTTTTAATAAACTTTTATAAATTTTTGCATTTTTAAACTCTAACAAATATTTTCCTATTATTAAATTTGCACTTTTATAACCTGTTGCATCCAACATTCTAATACAGTCATATATTTTGTTGATTGATTTTAATTTTTTAAAATTTAAATGACTTTCTTTTGCATTCCTTCTTTTAAAATTTACAATTTTACCTTTTTGTTTTTTAAACTTAATAATTTTTTGTTTTGATATTACTTTTATCATTTTTATAGAGGTTTGTTCAATTTTTTTAAATAGGTCCTCTGCCTTACCAGATAAAACTATATTTCTTTTAAGACAATATGGACCTCCATCAATTGAGCTATTTATTTTAAAAGCGGTAATTTTTGTTTTTTTAAAACCAAGGGCAATAAGGTTTTGAACTGGAGAACCACCTCTCCCAAATGGTAAATCCGAAGTATGAAATTGAATACATAAATATTTTTCAAATATTTCTTTGTCAATAATCTTTGACCAATGAATAAAGAATATTATTTTAGGTTTTAGGTTTTTAATGAAATTTTTTTGTATTTTATTTTTTACTATATATTTTTTTTTATTAAGATCATAAAAATTAGACTTGTCCCAAATTTTTTTTGTAATGATTAAAATCATTTATATTTAATTTTTTTAAGGATTTCTTTGTTTATAGGCATATTTTTCTTAATTTTTATTGGACTTCTTTTTCCAACTAAGAAATAAAAATATTTAGGTTTTAAACCGACTTGGGGTCTAAATATTCCAATATTATTAATATTAAATTTTTCTCCTTTCTCAATTTCTTTAGTAGAAAAAATTGATCTTCTTAATTTTCTGTATGAATTTTCTGAACTACTTAGTTTAAATGTATCACTTCCAATCATTTTAGAGGCATTATTGAGGTCATTTACATACTTCATTATTTCTTTTCCTTTAAGTGAGAAGGAGTAATCTGGTGACTTAACATTTTTTAAGCAAATATGTTTTTCAAATATTTCTGCTCCAGCAAATAATGCTGCAGTTGCTATAGAATTATCTTTAGAGTGATCAGAAAAACCAATTTTACATTTATACCTATTTTTTAAATATTTAATTTTTCCTAAGTTGAAATCTTCTGGACTTGCTGGATAATTGCTTACGCAATATAATAATGAAATATCTTTATTACCATATTTAGTGACGATATTAAATGCATCATCTATCTCTTTAATTGACGACATTCCTGTAGATATAATTATTGGTTTTTTTGTTTCTGCAATATATTTTATTAAAGGAAGGTGAGTTAGTTCAAATGAAGCAATTTTATAGATCGGACAATTTAATTTTTCTAATAAATCAACAGCATTCATATCAAAGGGTGTGCTAAAGCTTTTTATTTTTAGCTTTTTTGCGTAGTCAAATAAAGGCTTTTGCCAACTAAAGGGAGTTTGAGCTTTTTTATATAAATCCCAGAGTTTTTTATTTTTCCATATACCCTTTTTAATTATAAACTCCTTTCTATTACAATTTAAAGTCATTGTTTCTGGTTCATATGTTTGAAATTTAACTAAGTTCGCACCATATTTTTTTGCATGATAAATAAGTTTTTTTGCATTTTGTAAACTCCCATTGTGGTTTGCAGAAATTTCAGCAATTACTATTGGTGATGTTAATTTCATTATTTTATAAGTAATTATATTTTTTAAATTTATCTAAAATTTCTTTATCATTAAATTTGTATAAATCATCCTGATAGTGTTTCTTAATTTCATTGCTAATTGAGATGATTTTGCTTCCATTTTTTTTTAGTTTAAATCCCAAAGTAAAATATGTAATGAATGTATTAATTTTTTTTGGAATTTCATTTATATTATTTAAGTTTAAATATTGAAAATTTTCTTTTATCTTTTTAATAATTCTTGATGGAATTTTTTTTTGTTTATCATTAGATGTATTGATTTTGTTATTTATTTTACCTATCAAATGATCTTGAGAAGTGTTTGAAAAAAAATTTAAAAATTGTAAAAAATTTCTCTGGTTTTCAAAAATTTCTTCAAATAAAAAATAGTTAAAGTTATAATTTTTGTCTTTAAAGTGTTTTTTAATTTCAAAAAAATTTAAAATTGAAAAAAAATTATTTTTCTTATTTATTTTAACTATTTTTTTATTTTCTTTAAAATGATAAACCAAGTCATCTAAACTTATATTATATATAGCCTCCCAATTAACTGCTAATTGCATATAAAGTGACTTAATTAATTCACTTTGATTTCTAAACACACAAACAAAAATAACATTTCCAATTTTACTATATGTTGAATAAAGTCTTTCTATTGTTCTTTCCCAGTCAATGTTTCTGTCTAAGGTATTAATTTGTGAACATAAGAAATTTTCATCCGAAATTAAAATGTTTGTTTTTAGATCATTATATTTTTTTAAATATTCAAAAATTTTCATTTTATTTTTATCAAACTCATCATCATCCATTAAAGTAATATCATTATGGATCTGATTTAAAACTTTTTGATCATCCGAAATATTTTTTGAGATGAATTTTCCAATATATTTGATTTCATTAAAGTAGGGAAAAATTTTTTTTTGCAAAAATGAAGTACCAGTTTTAGAATACCCTATATGAATGAATATATTCATAATATCTATTATGTTATAATTTAATTGAGTTCACTAAATAAATGAATAATATTACTATTTTTAATGAAATCTACAAAATATCAAAAAATAATTACCCAAATCGAAAAAATTAGATCCAAAAATAATGTTAATTGGATGAATATATTAAGGTTAGCTTTTAAACTTGATCCAAAATCATCAGTCAAAATTATGAAGAAAATAAACTATGATGACAAAAAAATTTCCTCGTTGTTAAATAAACTAACTAAACTTTAGAGAAACTAATTTTCAAACATTTCTCTTTTACAAATAGAACCTTTAAGAACGTTTTTTTTAAATTTTTTACCGATTATTTTATTAATTTCGGATGGACTAATTCCATCACCTGGTCGTTTTGCACTAAACATTTCATCTTTTGCAATTTCTCCCTTTTTAACATTTTGATTAGTATATAAACTTTTAAATGCCCATTTAGATATTTTCAAATCCTCAGTTGTTGGTTTAACTTTAAAACTTCCTAGAGCACTTTCGCAATCTCTTATTTTTTTTATCCACTGTTTAAACTCAGTTGGTTCCAAAGATTTCCAATGACCATTTTTAGGAATACTACGATCTACTGTTAATCTTTTTTCTAGAATGTTAACACCTAAGCCAATACTCATTAGATCAAATTCATAATTTCTTCCTTGCGGAGTATAACCAACTGGACAATTAAAATTTTCTTTAAATGTTTTGATATTATTAAAATTCATTTCGTGTATGTTTTCAGTATGAAAATCATGAAGTATTAATTTCCCTTTTCCACCTTTATTTGCATGCCAACTAAAGAGTTTTTTAATTTCCTTTAAAGTTGAAGCACCTGTATCAATCATCAAAGGTTTTTTTGTCTTTCCTATCTCCTCTATTAATCTTCTGTGATTTAGGCTCCATGTACAGATTTTGTGTATATTTACTTCACATTTTTCCAATATACTTACTGCACCAATAAAATGAGATGTACAAATAAACTCTAATTTTTTACTAAAGCAATACTTTGAAATTTTGAACCATTCTTCATTTGAATAATTAAGTTCTGAAAACATTTGAAACATATTTTGTGAAATTAAACCGTTATTTAAAGTTGGGTATGTATATTTTACTTTTTTGTCACCTAATAATTCGTTTGGGCCTAACATTTGCATTTTTACTGCATCAACACCAAGTTTTTTTAAAAAATCAATTAGTTTAAAAGTTCTTTCTATATCACCACCATTTGTTAGCCCAATATCTCCCATAATATAAATTTTTTTTCCATCCCCAATTCTTTTTTTTCCTATCTGTATATTATTTGAGATTTTCATTTTAATAGTAGTTTTGTAATTTCATAATCAAACTTAGTATCAATATCTATTGATGACTTTTCTTTCATAACAAAAGGAGTTAGTTTCATGGTATGAAAAGATTTATTTTTTAAAAATTTTTTTATATTCACAATTCTAATTGCTCCATTACTTAAATAGGTTTTAGGGCTTTCCGTAGATTTTGTAAATTTATATTTTGATTTTGGAAACGCAGGTTTTAAACAATTTTTTTTAATTAACCATGAATTAAATGGGTTTCCTTTCGATTCAGAGACCGACAACAAGCCAATATTTTTTTTTTTAAATTTTTGATAAGCTGATTTCAAATCTTCTGGAGAGTAAAAAGGATTTGTAACTGATAATACAAACATAACATCAAAATTTTCGTTTTTTGATTTAAAATAATTTATTGTATGAAGCATTACGTCTGTAATTGTAGCTGGATCCATTGATAGTTTTTTAGGTCTAAAGAATGGAATAGATAACTTTTTATGAGTAGCAATTTTTTTTGCATATTTGGAGTCAGTTGAAATAAAAATTTCTGAAAATAATTTTGATTTTCTTGCAGTATTAATAGATCTCTCCAAAAGAGATTTTTTTTGAATTTTGAGGAAGTTTTTAAATTTAAGTCTTTTTGAATTATGTTTTACTGGTATTAAACAAATGATTTTTTGTTTCATAGATAAAAAATATTGTAATTAATAAATTATAAAATACAAAGAGCTTATTTTTATAATCAAATGAAATATTGTACTTCATGTCTTCAACCAGATACTAGACCTAATACATATTTTAGTAAAGAAGGTATATGTCCAGCTTGTAATTATCATTCTATGCTTAAAAATATCAACTGGAAACAGAGATATAAAATTTTAGAAGAGATATGTGAAAAAAGTAGAGGGGACGGAAAAAAGTTTGACTGTATCATCGGTGTAAGTGGAGGGAAGGATAGTTTGCGTCAATCATTATTTATTAGAGATAAATTAAAAATGAAACCTTTGTTAGTTTCTTTAACTCACCCACCACAAACTGTTACAGAAATTGGAGTAGAAAATCTTTCAAATCTTATTAATCATGGTTTTGATATAATTGTAAGCGGCCCATCCCCTATAACTTGGAAAAAACTTATGAGAGAAGGATTTTTAAAATACTGTAATTATAGAAAATCAACAGAATATGCTCTTTACACCTCAGTTCCTCAAATTGCTATTAGGTTTAATATTCCTCTAATTTTTTGGGGAGAAAACCCTGGATTACAACTTGGAGATATGAAAACTACAAAAAAAAGAGGTTGGGATGGAAACAATCTTAGAAATATGAATACACTAGGCGGGGGGGATGCTAAATGGATAAAAAAAATAAGACCTAAATTAAAAAATATTTTTCCATATCTTTATCCTGATCATGATGAATTTAAAAAATCAAAAATTCAAATTGTTTATTTAGGTTGGTTTTGGAAAGATTGGTCAATGGTTGAAAACGGTTTGTTAGGTTGCAGTGAAGGTTTAAAAATAAGAAATTTAGGACCAAAAGATACAGGAGATTTAAGTTATGTACAAAGCTTAGAGGAAGATTGGGTTCATTTAAATCAGATGATCAAATATTATAAATATGGTTTTGGTAGAGCAACAGATTATGCTAACGACCAAATTCGTGCTAAAAAAATTTCAAAATTAAAAGCAATTGAATTAGTTAAAAAATATGATGGAAAATGTAATGAAAAATTTGTTTCATCTTTCTGTAAGTTTATCAACATATCAGAAAAAACATTTTGGAATAATGTTTACCGTCATACAAATAGAAATTTATTTAAAATAAAAAATAAAAAAATAATACCTAAATTTGTTGTTGGAAAGGGTATATGAACAACATTTGTATATTGGATTACAATATTGGAAATTTGTTTGCTTTAAAAAATATTTTTGAAAAATTCGATTGTAATATTTTGATTAGTAAAAAAAAAAAAGATATTTTAAAATGTGATTTACTTGTCTTGCCAGGTGTTGGTACTTTTCCAGAAGTAATAAAATTTTTAAAGTTTCACAAAATTGATAAAGCAATTATTAAAAGATATAATGAAAAAAAAAATATTTTAGGTATCTGCATTGGTCTACAGATTTTCTCTCTCTATTCCGAAGAAATAAAGAAAACTAGTGGTTTAAAATTAATTAACTTTAAAACAATTAAATTTGACAAAAATGCAAGCCATATTGGTTGGAATAAAGTTCTAATGAAAAATAGCTTAGATGAATATGGAATTCATGGTAAATATTTTTATTTTAACCATTCTTTTTATTTAAATCACAGCAAGAAAGAAAAAAAAAATGTTAAATATACTTCAAACTTTAAAAGATCTTTTCCAGCTTTAGTAAAAAAAGGTTCATTTATAGGAACGGCTTTTCATCCTGAAAAAAGTCAAAAAAATGGCGAATACTTTATAAGTAAAATATTAAACTATGTTAAAACCTAGGTTAGCTGGCACAATAATTGTAAAAAATCAAATAGTAGTCCAATCAATTGGATTTAAAAAGTATTTACCAATCGGAAATGTTAAAAATTCTTTAAAAAATTTATCTGAGTGGGAAGTTGATGAGATATATTTAATAGATATAGATAGTACTCAAAAAAAAACTCCAAATTTTAAGCTGATTGATGAGGTTTCAAAATTAAGAATTAATACTCCATTAGTTTATGGAGGTGGTATAAATAGTAGTGAACACGCAAGAGAAATTATTAAAAAGGGTTTTGAAAAAATTATAATTAGCAACTTATTGTTTCAAAATCCCTCAGAAATTATTAAAATTTTTAATTTAATAGGCAAAGAATCATTAATAATAAATTTAATATTTAAAAAGTTTAAAAAAAATTATTTATTTTTTGACACTTTAAATAATCAATTTCATAAAATTGATTTAGATAAATTCTTTAAAAAATTTTCTGATTATTTTAGTGAAATTCTTCTAATGGACTATAATCATGATGGAGTTTACGATAATTTTGATAAAAAAATCATAAATTTTAATAAATTCGGAAATAAAAATTTTATTCTCATGGGGGGAATAAGCATAAATTCTAATTTAAAAATTTTATTAAAAAATAAAAGGATAAGATCAATAGCTATTGGAAATTATTTAAATTATAAGGAGTCGTCAATTTTTAATATAAAGAAACATTTTAAAAATGAATTTAGAAAATAAAAAACTTCAATGTAAAAAATGCTTATATGATACCAATCATCCTCTGGGAATTTTATTGGATGAACATGGTATTTGTTCTGGTTGTAGAATTCATGAGGAAAAGGACACTTTAGATTGGAAATTTAGACTGGATAAATTAAAAAAAATTACATCAAGGTATAAGTCAAAAAAATCTAATTATGACGTTATTGTACCAGTCAATGGATCTCATGATAGTTATTTTATAGTTCATGTTGTAAAAAATTTGTTAAATTTAAATCCTCTATTAGTTTGTTATAATAAGTATTATAATACTTCACTAGGTATTCATAATTTAGCAAATTTAAGAACGAAATTTAATTCTGACATTTTGTTTAAAAATGTAAATATTAAATCAGTAAAAAAAATTACCAAATATACTCTAGTTAAATACGGAAATATTTATTGGCATTGTCTTGCTGGTTCAACAGTCTTTCCAGTACAGGTAGCTGAAAAATTTAAAATACCGTTGATCATTTGGGGGGCACATCAAGGAATTGAGCAAGTAGGCATGTTCTCATATAAAAATGAAGTTGAAATGACAAAAAGATATAGATTAAATCATGATTTATTTTCTGTAGATCCATTAGATTTAGTTACTCCTTACAATAACATTACAGAGGAAGATATATTTCAATATATTTATCCAAGTTTTGAATCAATAAACACAATTGGAATTAGGGGATTGTATTTGAATAATTTTATTAGATGGGATCCAAAAATTCAAAATGAAAAAATGATAAAAATGTATAATTTCAAAAATAATATACACTCAAGAACTTTTGACAACCATGAATATGTAGATTGTTTTAACTATATGAATATTCATGATTTGTTGAAGTATTACAAATTTGGTTACTCTAAAGTGACAGATCAAGTTGTAAGAGAAATTAGATTTGGTAGGATTTCAAAAAAAAAAGCAGAATTATTAGTCGCTTACTATCAAAATCAAACTCCAAAATACTTGGGGTTATTTGGAGAATTTCTAGGAATAAATAATCAATCGCTTCAATATATTCTATCTTCTTTTAAAAAAAATTTTAAAATTAAAAAAAACGATAAACCAATTATTAATTTTTCAAAAAAATTTACAAAAAATATTGATAAAAATATTGTTGAAAAACAATATATTCTATTTGGCAAAGGGGCTTAGATTGCAAAAATTTCCTTTAGATCCAAAATCTTTTTATGAAATATATAAAGATAAAAAAAATTTTACATTTGAATTTGTCAACTACAAAAAAATTTTTGATAAATTTAAAAATATTCAAGAGAATATTTATAAAATATTAGATAAAGAAATTACAAAATTAAGCGAAGTAAACAGGTATATTATCTATTCAGATATTCATATAATTAACTATTTATTACATCACATTTACTACCAATTATTTCAAAAAAATCTAAAAAAAATGAATATAGAAATTCTTTATGAGACTAACGGTGACGTATCAAAAATTTTAAATATTAATGAAGAATATTTTCAATTAATAAAAAAAAAAAAATCTATTAAAATTGAAATTAAAAATTACGTAAAAGATCTTATCGTAAATTCTAGAAATATATTTTCTTATAAAAAAAAGTATTTATCTTTAGGTTCTTTGTCTTTTTCTAAAAAACAGTACGCTAGAGAAAATAAAATATTATTAATAAATAAATCTAATGAATTTTTAAATAATAAAAATTTCGAAAAGATTAATCTTGATGATGAACTTAAAAAATTTATAAGTTTTTATTTAAATGAAATTAATAATTTTCTTATTAAAGACTATCACATAGAAATTGACCAAACAAAATTTAAAAAAATTTTTATAAAAAGGTATTTATTTCTTTTTAGATCATTTTTAAGTATAAAAAATAAGTCTGAGGTTTTTGATGGGGTAATAATTGATAACGTTATGCAACCAGTAAATCGAATTTGTGCTGCATATTTTAAATATATTAAAAAAGACGCAATTACTCTTGATCATGGGTTACATAATCATACCATTAGTAGACCAATTGAATTACTTATACCATTAGTTGCAAATAAACATATTTGCATTAATTCATTAGCACAAAAAAAATTAAGTAATTATTCATATAATAACAAAGGCTATTTTTACAAAGATAGAAAAGAATTAAAATTTGAACATTTAAGAGGCGAACTTTATAAAAGCAAAATAAGAAATTTTAAAAAATTTTATAGAAATCCAAAAAAAAAACTTAATGTTTTAGTGGCTGGTTATCCACATAATCATTGGCTTTATCCAGAATTACCAAGATATTCTTTTTATGAAAAGTTGTTTAGTGAAATAAATATTGGTAAGTACTTAAAAAAATTTGGAGCAAATTCTTTTTACAAAATACATCCAGACAGAAATAATTCATTTATAAAAGATATAATTAAAAAAAATTATGACTTTATAATTGAGGAAAATTTTGAGAAGTTAAATCTTAATAATTACGATTTAGTAATTCAAACTTATACATTAGGACGAACATTTATGTATAGTGTTTTACAAAATATACCAATAATTTTTTTAGACGGTGAAATAAATGATCAATATAATGACGAATATGATAAAAAAAAATTAAATGAAAGATGCATGATGATTAATTATTTGGGTCAGAATAATTATTTAGAGTTTAATTATAGTGAATTAGAAAATTACTTAAACAAAATTAAAAATAATTCGAATACTTATAGTTTGGAGTACTCTAAAATTAATACAAATTAAAAATAATGAAAAAAATATTCTATTCTCAACATTATATCGATCAAATAGATAAAGCCTCAGTTTTAAAAAGTCTATCATCAAACAAAAATATAACCTCTGGAAAAATACAAATTAATTTCGAAAATAATTTTAGTAAATATGTTGGGTCAAAGTATTCCTTATCTTGCTCTAGTGGAACAGCAGCTATTGATATGGCTATGAATTCAATAGAGCTTAATAAAAATGACAATGTTATTATACCAGCAATAAATTTTGTGGCAGCCGCAAATGTTTGTAACCAACGTGGTGCTAAAATATTTTTTGCTGATGTAGATCCTAAGACAGGTCAAATGACACCGGAGACTTTAATAAAATGTATTAAAGAAAATAAAATTAGAAAACTCAAATTATTTTTTTCAATGTATTTAGGTGGAGCAGCAAAAAATATTGAGGGTTTCAGTAAAATTAAAAAAAAATATAAATCTATGTGGATCGAAGATGCATGTCATGCACTGGGGGGAAATTATTTTTTCAAAAATAAAAAATACAAAGTTGGAAATTGTAAATATAGTGACATTTCAATTTTTTCATTACATCCATCAAAAATTATTACAGCTGGAGAAGGTGGAGTTTTAACTACAAATAAAAAAAAATTCTTTATGAGAGCTAAAAATTTCAGATCTCATTCAATGATAAAAAAAATTGATAAATATAATACTTTTAATTTCTATGAGGTATATGAACCTGGCAATAATTATAGAATTAGTGAAATTAATTGTTCATTAGCTTTGTCTCAATTAATGAAAATTTCAAAATTTTTAAAAAAAAGAAAGGAAATTGTAAATTATTACAAAAATGAATTGAAATATTATAAAGATTATATTGAGATACTAAATTTAGATTATTTAAATAATTCAGCTTGGCATTTATTAATAGTCAAGTTAAAGTCGAATAATTCTAAAATATTAAGAAACTTACTTTTAGAGTATTTAAAGAAAAAAAATATTTTTCCACAATTACATTACATACCAACTAACAAATTTAAATTATTTAAAATTAGGAAAAAACTTATCGGGGCTGAAAATTTTCATGATAATACTTTAAGTTTGCCGATATATTATTTATTAAGTAAAAAAGATATTAGGTACATTACACAGTATTTAAAAAGTTTTTTTGATTCAATAAAATAAATTTGAATTAAATTATAATTTTTATGAAATTTAATAATAAGAAACTAGCGATAACTTGTGGCCTAACACATAAATCAATTTTTTTTATTAGAGAAATAATAAGAAGAGGAATTAATGTAGACTATATATTTGTTCAAACAAATAGATTTAGGCTTAATCGTCAAATCATATCTTTAAAAAGAAACTTTAAATTTATTAAATTTTTTAAATTTATTGATCAAATTATTTTCATTTATCTATTGAAACTACATCAAACACCATTTGAATATTTATTTTCTAGAATAAAGTGGCTTATTAATAAAAAAAAAATAGATAAAATAGATTTGCTAAATGCAGATTACTTATTTTTTGATGGTGATTTATATTTTAGATATAAAATTACTAAAAGATTAATTAAATTATTAAATTCTAAATCTGAATTAATTTTAATTTCAAATATTAACTCAAAGAAAAATAATATATTTTTCAGAAAAAATTTTGATATTTTAACCATAATGGGTGGATGTATTTTAAAACCATTTGTACTAGAGCACGCAAAAAAAATTTCTTTAGTTTTACATAATACATACCTACCTAAACTTAGAGGCTGGGGTGGGGGTGAAATTTGGAGTCTTATTAAAAATGACAAAAAAGCACTAGGTTTCTCTATAATTGAGGCAAATGAAAAAATAGACAAAGGTAAAATAGTTTATCAAGAAAATTTAATTATTGAAAAAGATGATAATCTAAATTTAATAATAGAGAAAAATTTAGAACTTGGAGTAAAGTTATTTATAAAAACTTTTCATAAAATTAATTCAAATAATTTAAACTTACTAGAACAAAAAGAATTAGATGCAACTTACATCAACAGAAAACCATATAAGAACGAAATTAGAGAAGGTCTAGATAATTTAGAAAAATGGAAAAAAAATGAAAATACTTTTAGATAAAAATTTAAATAAGTTTTGGATTTCTATTCTATCAAGCGAAGGTATTATCTTTTCAAATTCACAAAAACATGATGATAATTTTGATTTAATAATTTCTGAAAATTTCCAGGAAATTGATTTATATTTTGAGAAAAATAAAAAAGCATTATTAATGCCTATTGATAAAATTATTTTTTTTTCAAGAAAGTATGGATTTAATTTAAAATATGTAGAATTGCCTTTTTTTTACGAAAATTTTTCATACATTGAAAACGAAAATATAGATAAAAATTTAGCTAAGGTTAATTATGTTTTTGCAGAATATAAAAATTTAAAATTATATGGGTATAAAAAAAATATATCTACTTTGTGGTCAATTAGTGAACCACATTCCCAAAAAATTTTAATTAATTCTGATTTAAATATTTTTGCTGAGGAAAAGTTATCAAAAATCGTGAAAAAAAATTTAAGATCATACATCAAAGAAATTTTTCTTGATTGTTCTCAATTTTTGAATAAACCAATTGTTTCAATTTGGAAATTTCCGTACACATATCAAAGTATTTTTAATTTACGATTAGATGTAGATCCAGATAGAAATACAAATAAAAAAAAAGCATTATCAATAATCAAAGATACTTTTAGTACTTGTTCTAAATTCCTTGATAGAACTACTTTTGCCATTAACTTTTACAATAGATATCCTGATTACAATTTTTTTAATAAAATGATAGATACTACAAAAGCTGATATTCAATCTCATGCGTTTTTTCATTGTTTGATGCCATCAAGAAAATTTAATGAATCAAATATGAAAATGGCAAAAAATATTTTATCTAATAATAATATATACGTTAAAGGTTTTGTTGTGCCTGAGTATTTTTGGTATAATAACGTGTCTAATATTTTGGAAAACGAAGGTTATTTATACTCAAATTCATTAGGTTTTGATCATTCTAACTACCCATATAAACCAGTAATTAATAATAAAATTTTTAATTATTTTGAATTACCAGTGGATCCTGTGACATTGAATAGAGTTTTAAAATCAAGTCCAGAAAAAAATTTAGAGCAAATTTCTAAAATTTATCTAGATTATATTAATGAAAAATCAAATATTCTAGGAGAGCCATTTTTAATTTATGGACATCCTGGAATTGAGGGTAAATATACAAGTATATTAGAAAAAATTTTACTTATCCCCGATAGATTTAAGGATATTTTACCAATTACCTCTACAAGGTGGGTAGAGTGGCTTAAAGATAGAAATACTTTATTATCAAATATTTCAATAAATCTAAGATCTGATTTAAAAAAAATTGAATATAAAGTTACCAATAAAAATTTAGCATCAAGTAAAAAATTTAGTATTTGTTTACAATATAAAAAAAATGAGGTTTTTTTGTATAATATCGATAAGTATCAAGACACTATTAGTTTAAATGATTTTAATAAAAAATTTAATCTTATAGAACCGGTAAATCAAAAAATAGGTCAGACTTTTTATAGATCACCATCGAAACCAGTGTACAAGACTTTTAAACATATTAAGAGGTTAATTAGTTATTTATATTTATATTATGAATATAAAATAACAAAAAAAAATCCTTAAATATTCATATAATTTTTTTGATTATTTCTAAATCTTCATAACTATCTAATTGAAAACTACATTTTAAATTTTGTTCATAAAAAATTTTTTTTCCAAATAATCTATTTTTTTTCTTTAAAAATTTTTTTTTATCAAAAATATAAAATGAACCATTTTCTAAATATTTTGGATTATTTTTTTGTCTTGGCTTCCTATTTAAATAATTATAATTTGCTTTTAAAATATTATTTTTAACTTCCCATAAATTTGTATCAAATGTTTTATAACTGCTAAAAAGAGAATCGGCTTTTTCTATTTCAAATTTTTTAATTGCTTTGTCGATATCTGTTTTTAATCTTATAGGAGATGTTGCCTGTAAGGCAACTATACTATCGAAATTAATACTCTTCTCTATTTCTTTAGCTGCATGCAGCCAGCCAGACTCTGATGAAGAAAAATCAGTTGCAAGATTTTTTGGTCTTAAAATAGTTTCTGCTCCAAATTGAGATGCAACTTTTAAAATTTTTTTATCATCTGAACTGACAAAAACTTTCTTGATCTTTTGAGATTTTAGTGCAGCTTCAATAGACCAAAAAATTAGTGGCTTTCCTTTTATATTAATTAAATTTTTTTTTTTAATCTGTTTAGATCCTTTTCTTGCAAGTATAATGCTTATATAGTATTTATTTCTCATAAAATGTCGAATAAACCATTCTTAATAGCTGAAATTGGAATTAACCACAATGGAGATATTAATTTAGCAAAAAAATTAATTGATTATGCTAAAGCAGCAAATTTTGATGCTGTAAAATTTCAAAAAAGAGATATTTTTTCAGTTTATACAAAAAAATTTTTATCATCCCATCGGGATAGTCCATGGGGAAATACACAATTAGATCAAAAAAAAGGATTGGAATTTGTAACAAAAGACTATGATATAATAGATAAATATTGCAAAAAAAAAAATATCCAATGGTTTGCTTCAGCTTGGGATAACAAGAGTTTAGATTTCTTGAAAAAATATAAACTTAAATATAACAAAATAGCATCAGCAATGATTGTTGATTTAGATTTTATTACAAATGTTGCAAGACAAAAAAAATATACTTTTATCTCAACAGGCATGTCTACAAAAAAAAATATAGATGACGCAATTAAAATTTTTAAAAAACATAAGTGTAAATTTGAATTGATGCATTGTTCATCTGTATATCCATTACCTGATGAAGATGTTAATTTACTAACAATTAGCCAAATGAAAAAAAAATATAAATGTAACGTTGGTTATAGTTCGCATGATAATGGTGCACTAATATGTATAGTAGCTTACGCTTTGGGCGCTACTTCAATTGAGAAACATATTACATTAGATAGAGCTATGTATGGATCTGATCAATCTGCCTCAATAGAGTTAAAGGGTATGCTTACAATGACCCAAGGTATAGATAAAATAAATAAAGCTCTAGGTAATAATATGCTTGGAAAGTATGTTAAAGGTGAAAAAAAAGTAGCCGAAAAACTTAGAGAACATTTAAAATTTTAAAAGTTAAATTTATAATATGAATTTTGCAGAGAAATTAAGAGGAAATTATGAAATTATTAAAGATCAAAATTTAGATCAAAAAATTAATTTATTCTCAAATAAAATTATAACTAAAATTAAAAATAATAAAATTTTTATGGCAGGAAATGGAGGATCGGCAGCTCAGGCGCAACATTTTTCTACTGAATTAATCGTAAGATATAACAAAAAATATAAAAACCGAAGTTATCCGTGTATTTCTTTATGTGCTGACAATGTTTTACTAACTGCTTGTGCAAATGATTATGGATACGATCAAATCTTTGCTAAACAATTGGAAGGCCTATCAAAATCTGGAGATATTCTAATTTTGTTTTCAACATCTGGAAATTCTAAAAATTTATTAAAAGCTGCTGAGTATTCAAATAAAAACGGTATTGAGGTATTTTCAATTCTAGGATCGAACGGAGGAAGTCTAAAAAATATTTCTCAAGAAAATATAATTATAAATTCAGATGATACAGCAATTATACAAGAGATACATTTATCAATTATCCATTCTATAGTCGAAAGTATAGACGAAAAATTAAATGTATAAAAAAATATATAAATTTCTAGTAAATTCTCCGTTTGATTTTTTATTGATAATTCCTATTTATCTTTTAATTATTTTTATAAATAAAAAAACTTTTCTATCAAACAAACATAAATTATTTGTTATTAATAGTAGTAAATTTAGTGACTTAAAATATATAGAGAGTCTAAGTAACTATTCTTACTATAAATTTTCAACAAAATTGAGTTTAGCAATCCTATCTCCTTGGTTTTATAATTTAGATAAGGACCATCAATTTGATAAATATGGTGATCGTGTAGCATTTATAAAAACTAAGGATAGTTTCTTTATGGATAAGAGAATATCGATACGAAAATTTCATGAGAGAGTTTTTATCAAAGTTTTAAAATTACTTAGGGTGAAAGCAGTTTTGTCACCTGGTATACATTATATTACAGATGCAGATTTAGCTAAAGTTTGTGTTGAAAAAAAAATACCTTATGTTGTTTTTCATAAAGAATGCTTATTAATTACAGAAAAACAAAGAGAAATAGCATATGATTTTATATCTAAAATTTTGGATTATAAGGCATCAATAATATTTTGTTTTAACGAAGCAACAAGAAATATTTTATTAAAATGTAAAAATCTAGAAATTGGAAAAGTTTTTGCTGCGCCACCAACTAGATTAGACTATATGAATAAAAAATTTGAAGAAACAAAGAATAAAGAAAAGAAAAAAATCATTTTTTTTAGTTTTACCCCAAACCATGCGGTTCCAGGACCAATGAATATAGTTGATACAAAAAGTGACTACAATTTTGACTTTAAGTTTAAAAAAATTTTTTTTCATTCCCATTTAGAATTTTTTAAATTAGCTGAAAAGCATCCAGAAGAGGAATTTATTCTTAAAGTAAAAGGTAGATTGAAAAAATTTGATCCAATTAAAGAACTTGAAAAAAAATTCAATAAACCTTTACCAAACAATATTGAAATTTTTTATGAGGATACTAATTCCTATGACTTAATGGTAAAAGCTAAAATTGTAATTGGTTTTAATTCTACTGCTGTAATGGAAAGTGGTTTACTTAATATACCTGTTATAGTTCCTAATTATTATGAGGCAGCAGATGAATTTAAGAACTTAACTTTGTTTAAAAATTTTAGAGAGGAATTTGATATAGTAGATGATCCAAATAATTTTTTAAACACTATTAGTAATTATATTAAAGATAAAAAAAAATATATTCTTAGCGAAGAAATTAAAAAAAAAAGAATTAAAATTTTCGAGGAATATCTTACAAGTCGAGAAGTGAATTATTTAAATGATTATGAAAAACATATTAACACATTAATATCACAAGAGTAAAAATTGAAAATTTTAATAACAGGTGCAGCAGGTTTTATAGGTTCAAATCTTTGTATGGAACTTGTTAAAAATAAAAAATTTAAAATAGTAGGCATCGATAATTTGAATGATTATTATGATGTTAATCTTAAAAAAGATAGACTTAAAAAGATAATTAAGGACTCAAAAAAAAATTTTAAGTTTTTAAAAGTTGATATATCTAATGAAAAAAAATTATTTGCTTTATTCAAAAAATTTAGATTTGAAATTGTTATTAATCTAGCAGCTCAAGCAGGTGTTAGATATTCTTTAAAAAATCCAAGAGAGTATATAAAATCTAATATTAATGGATTTTACAATGTGCTTGAACTTTCAAAAAAATTTGAAATTAAACATTTAATTTATGCAAGCACAAGTAGCGTGTATGGAAAAAATGATTTTAAGAAATTAAAAGAAACAAATAATACAGATAATCCTTTACAATTATATGCTGCCACTAAAAAAAGTAATGAATTAATGGCTCATGCTTATTCTCATCTTTTTAACTTAAATACAACAGGATTAAGATTTTTTACAGTTTATGGAGAATGGGGAAGACCAGATATGGCGTTGTTTATTTTTGTTAAAAACATTCTTAAGAATAAAAACATTAATGTTTTTAATAAAGGTAATCATTATAGAGATTTTACTTATGTTGGAGATGTAGTGAAGTCAATTAATTTATTAATTATAAAAAAACCTAAAAAAAAATTTAATATTTATAATATTGGTAACTCAAAACCGATAAGTTTAATTAATTTCATTTCATTGATAGAACAAAAACTCATTAAAAAAGGTAAAAAAAACTATAAACCAATTCAAAAAGGTGACGTATTTGCAACAAATTCTAATGCTAACGCTCTTTATAATTTTATAAAATACAAGCCGAATACAAAAATAAAAGATGGAATTGCATCATTTATAAACTGGTACAGAAATTATTATAAGTAAAATTATGTATACCAAAATTTTTCATCTTCTTTCAAAGTCAGAAAGAAAAACGTTTTTTGTACTTTTTGCTTTTATTTTAATATCTATGCTTTTAGAAATGATAAGCATAGGTTTATTAATTCCAATATTAAGTTTTTTTATTAATCCAGATAAATTAAAAAGTTTTCTAAGCTTATATGATTTAGAATTGGACAATAATTTTTTAATGTATGGTACTATTTTTATAGTTGTTGTTTTTTTTATAAAAAATTTATTTTTATCTTTTTTCTTATGGTTTCAAAATTTTATAACAAATAATATTAGAGTTTCTTTGTCATCCAGATTATTTAAAAATTATTTAAATCAAAACTACTCAATTTTTTTAAAAGAGAATTTTGGAGATACAGTAAGAAATTTAAGAGTAGAAGCAATGAGATATGGTTCTCTTTTATTACAATATATAAACTTAATAAATGAGATATTTGTAATTATTGGTTTATTAATACTTTTATTTTTCAATAATAAAGAATTGAGTTATATCTTTTTTTCTATAATTATTTTTTCTTCTGCTCTTTATCTATTTTTAACAAATAAAAAGATAAAAAAAGTTGGAGAGATAAGGTTCTCATCTGAGGGTAAAGCCATTAATTATATTTTAGAGGGACTTAATGCATTTAGGGAAATAAAATTGAGAGGCTTAGAGAATAAAATTATTAAAAGTTTTAATAAAGAAAATCAAACCTATTCATCTGCATCTACTAAAGGAAGTTTTATTTCAGAATTACCAAAGTTATGGTTAGAATTTTTATCTGTAGTAATATTTATTATTTTTGTCATATATTTAGATAGCCAATTATCTAGTAAAGAAGATACCTTAATTTTATTGGGACTATTAGCAGGTATTTGCTTTAGAACTATTCCATCAATAAAGAAAATTATTGTGTCTATTAATAAAATAAAATTTTCTTTACCATCTATTGATGCTTTGACAAACATTAGTAATTCATTTGATAATTTAAAAATTAAAAAAAATCTTGATCAAATATCTTTTTCAAAACAAATTAATTTAAGAGATATTAAATTTAAATATGAAAATAAAGATTTAGTTTTTAACAATTTAGATTTGACTATAAGTAAAGGAGAAAAAATATCAATAATTGGAGAAACTGGCTCGGGAAAAACAACTTTAATAGATTTAATAGCTGGATTAATAAAGCCAACAAGTGGATCAATTCTAATTGATGATAAAGATGTTTCAAAAGAAGATTTTCCGAATTGGTGGAACAAAATCTCTTATATGCCTCAAAACCCTTTTATTTTTAACGATAGCATTTTTAATAATGTATCTTTATTTGACGAACCAAATGAAGAAAATAAACGAAATGTAGAAAAATATTTAGAAATTGTTGAATTAAAAAGTTTTCTAAAGTCAAAAAATATATTTGAAGTTCTGGTTTCTGCAGGATTAGATATTTCTGGAGGAGAAAAACAAAGAATAGGTATTGCTCGAGCTCTTTATAGTAAATCAGATGTGTTAATATTTGATGAGTCTACAAGTGCATTAGATAAAAATACTGAAAAAATAATTATAGATAATATTATAAATTTTGATAAAGATATGACGATAATTTTTGTAACTCATAAAAATTATCCCATGAGTAAATCAACTAAAATTTACGAAATTGTTAATTCACAAGTTTTAATGAAAAATGCAACTAAACAATAAAAGCTCAATATTAATTACTGGTGGAACAGGCTCATTTGGAAAAAATTTTGTTAAAAAAATTTTATATAAATACCCTAAGATTAAGAGATTGGTGATCTTTTCTAGAGACGAATTTAAACAATATGAAATGTCTAAAATTTTCCCCCAAAAAAAATATCCTGGGATAAGATATTTTTTAGGAGATATAAGAGACTTTCAAAGACTTAAGACTGCTTTGAAAAATATTGATATAGTTATTCATGCAGCTGCTCTTAAACAAGTTGATACTGCAGAATATAACCCTGTGGAGTTTGTCAATACCAATATAATTGGAGCTAAAAATATAATTAATGCAGCAAACGAGGAAAATGTAAAAAAAATAGTTGCCTTATCCACAGATAAAGCTGTAGCGCCAATAAATTTATATGGTGCTACGAAGCTTTGTAGTGACAAACTTTTTATAGCAGCAAATAACTATATTGGAAAAAAAAAATGTAAGTTTTCGGTTGTTAGATATGGAAATGTTGTAGGATCAAGAGGCTCAGTATTAAAAGTATTTCTTGATAATAAAGATAAAGGTTTTTTTCCTATTACAGATAAATTGATGACTAGATTTTTTTTAGACATCACCGTAGGCATTGATGCAGTAATATATACTCTTAATAAAATGAAGGGTGGAGAGATAGTAATTCCTAAAGTTCCTTCAATTAAAATTACTGACTTAGCAGAAACGATTAATTCTAAAAATAGATTAAAAGTAATAGGAATTAGGGAAGGAGAAAAAATTCATGAAGATATGATTACTAATAGTGATAATAAAAATTGTTATGAAAACAATCGGTATTATTTTCTTATTAATCCAAAAGAAAATATAAATATTTATAAAAAAGACTTTAAACTAAAAAAAACTCACAAAAATTTTAGTTACAATTCTTTAAATAATAAAAATTACCTATCCAAAGCATCAATTAGCAAAGTCTTAAAAGCCCTAAAAAAAAATTTTATAATATGAGTAAAAAAATTGCTGTAGTAGGGTTAGGCAACATCGCAAAAAAACATCTTTCAGCAATAAAAAAAAATAAAAGCCTAAAACTAGTCGCATTATGTGATAAAGATAAAAAAAAATTAAACCAGTACAAAAATTTAAAAACAACAAAACTTTATAATTCATATGATAAATTAATTTCAAATGAATCAATAGATTACGTTGTTCTTTGCACGCCTAGTGGTTATCATCCAATTCAGACAATTAAAGCTTCTCAAAAAAAAATTCATGTTATTTCTGAAAAGCCAATGGCCACAAATATGCAGGATGCTAAAAAAATACTTAATGAAATAAAAAAAAATAAAACAAATTATTTTGTAGTAAAACAAAATAGATTTTTACCTTATTTAGTTTTGCTAAAAAAGTTAATTGATAAGGGGGTTTTAGGTGCAATTTATTTTGTTAATATTAATGTTTTTTGGAATAGGCCTCAATCTTACTACAATTTAGATAAATGGAGAGGCACAATAAGATTAGATGGCGGAGCTGTTTTAAATCAAGCTAGTCATTATGTAGACTTGCTATATTGGTTATTTGGAAAAATTAAAAAAATAAGTTGCTTTAAGAAAACATTGGCAAGAAAAATTGAAGTAGAAGATACAGCTGTAATTTCTTTACAATGGGAAAAAGGTTTTTTAGGAAGCTTAAATGTTTCAATGTTGAATTATATGGAAAATTATAAAGGTTCATTAACACTTGTTACTGAAAATGGAACAATCACAATAGGAGGTAAATCTTTGAATAAGTTAGAATATTGTAAACTTAAAAATAAAAGTGTAGAAAAAAAATTTTTAAAAACTAAATCGTTAGACGAATTAACTCATGATTATTGTTATATTGAATTCTACAAAAGTATCTTAAAATATAATAAAAAAAATTCTAAAGAAATTTTTTTATCAGATGCAGTTGAGGCCCAGAATACTATGTCGATTATTTTTAACTCTTACGATAGTTCAAATTTAAATAAGATTAAGTTTATAAAGTGAAGAATATATTAGTTTTTTCTTATGATGGATTTCATAAAAAATCTGAAGATTTGCTTTGGTTATCCAAAATAAAAAACTTAAATATAAAAATTATTTTATTAAATCCCTGGAAAAATATTAAAAAAAAAAATAATTTTAAGGGTTTTAAAAGTATTCAATCAAAATCTGTTGTAAAAATTTCTGCATTATCAAAAAAACTTAGTTACGAAAGCAGAATTTGTAATCATTCTGATTTTGACCAAATTAGAAAAATTGTAAAAAGAAAAAAAATTAATTTAGCAATTATATTTGGAGCCAGGATTTTAAAAAAAAAAATTATAGACTTATTTAAATATGGAGTAATAAACTATCATCCAGGATCATTACCAGAAACTAGTGGACTTGATTCTTTTTATTGGATGATAGAAAAAAAAATATTTCCAAAAGTCACATGTCATTTAATAGATGGAAGAGTTGATGCTGGATTAAAGATAATGGAGGAAAAAATCAATCTTTTAAAGGAGGATGAGCTTCCAAATGTAGAAAAAAAACTTTATTTAGCTCAACTAGAAATGCATAGTAAGTTATGTAATATAATTCAAAATATTAATAATTTAAAAAAAAAAAAAATAAAAAATTATTCAAAAAATAAACCAATGACAGTAAAACAAAAAAAAATAGCTTTGAAAAAATTTAAAATATGGAAAAAGAAAAATTATGAAAAATTACTTTAATAGACAGTATGATAAAATTAAATCATCGTTAGACTTAAATGTAAAAAGAGTATTGAAAAGTAATCAATTTATCTTAGGCAGAGAAGTAAATTTATTGGAGTCTAAATTAGAGAAACTTACCAAAACCAAAGAAGTAGTAACTGTATCCTCGGGAACAGATGCTCTTATAGTTGCTTTGATGGCTATTAATATAAAGCCAAATGACGAGGTAATTACAACTCCTTTTTCATGGATATCTACTGCAGAAGTAATAAAATTTTTAGGAGCAAAGATTGTTTATGTTGATATTGACCCTGACACATTTAATTTAGACATCGACAAAATAAAGTCTAAAATTACAAATAAAACAAAGGCAATAATGCCTGTAAGTTTATTTGGGCTTCCATGCAATATCGAAAAATTAAGAAAAATTATTAAAAATAAAAATATTAAGGTAATTGAGGATGGTGCTCAAAGTTTTGGAGCCAAAATTACAAACAAATATACTACAAACTTTCCAGATATCTTTTGTACAAGTTTTTTCCCTACTAAACCATTAGGTTGTTATGGTGACGGGGGAGCATGTTTTACCAATTCAACAAAATTAGCAAAAAAAATGAAATTAATTCGTAATCACTGTCAAATTAAAAAAAATGTTCATAAAGGAATTGGACTAAACGCAAGACTTGATACACTTCAGGCAGCAATTCTATTATCGAAATTAAAAATTTTTGAAAAAGAAATAAATTTGAGAGAAAAAATAGTTTTGGAAATTAAAAAAAAATTAATTAAAAAAAGTAATAAATTTAAATTTCAAAAAGTAGAAAAAAATTTAAAAAGTGCAAATGCACAGTTTCCAATTAAATTAAAAACTAGAAATAAATTTATAGTATATTTAAAGAAAAATAAAATTGGTTATTCTATTTTCTATCCTAAACCAATTTATAAACAAAAAGGGTATAATGAGAAAAAAATTTTTTTAAAAAATGTTGAAAAAGTTTGTAAAGAAATCATTTGTTTTCCAGTTAATCCATATATGTCAAAATCAGAAATTATTAGATTTACAAATAAATTAAAAAATTTTTAATGTTAAATTGGAAATTTAAATTAGTTAAAAATATCAAAATCAATTTTATATCAACAGGTAGTAATTCAAGAAAAATTATTAACATAATAGAAACTTTTTTTAAATTTAAAAATATAAATCTTTTAAAAAGAGATTTAAAAAAAATTGAGGGCTTTTATGCATTTGTAGCCAGCAAAAAAAATTTTAAATTAGCAGCTGTAGATAGAGTTAGATCGTTTCCAATTTTATATAATAAAAAAAATATATTTTATTTTGGAAAAAAAATTCAAAACTTAAAATTAAAAAAAAATATAATTGATCGTCATGCATTACATTTTTTTTTATTATCAGGCTATACACCTAATGAATTTACATTGAATAAAAATTTAAAACAAATGGAAGCTGGAGACTTAATCATATTTAAAGGAAAAGAAAAAATAAAAACAAATTTAATAGATCAGAATTATATAATTAAAAAAAAATCACCAACGAAATTATTTAATGAATTTGACAATATATTAAATAAAATTTTTATAAGAATGAAAAAAAATTTTTCTAATAAACAAATTATTTTATCTTTAAGCGGAGGTTATGATTCTAGGATTATTCTATCAAAAAT
>MDSW01196896.1_pt1 | contig 30637 bp, 31 predicted proteins | sample 811171 | NCBI WGS metagenome assembly MDSW01 (sample SAMN05326641, study PRJNA326480) | marine metagenome | isolation source: seawater | place: Atlantic Ocean: North West | collected 2012 | reverse complement strand
ATTATATTTGAAAAAAATTTGTATTAAACCAGAGCAATCTATACCACTGAATGTCATTCCACCCCACTTATATGGACAATTTAAAAATAATTTATAAATATATGTAAAATTTTTGATTTTTTTATCATCAATTGACAGGTCTTTTAGTTTAAGCCATTTATTTTTTTCAAACATTCCTAAATTTTTATTTTTTTTTAAAATATTTACTTTACTTGAGAAAGGTAAAAAAATATTTAATGATCTAATTCGATTATTTTTTATAGTATAAATTTTACTTTTTAAAACACTTACTTTGTGAGTAGGTATAAAATTATCAATGTATCTTATTGATTTAACAAAGCCTATATAACCATCATATGAATTTTTAATTTTAAGATATCCTCTTTTTTTTTTTAATATTTTAAACTTATCTCCATAGATAAGTTGACTACTAATATTTGAGTTTTTATCTGGTTTTTCTAGCAAATTGACAGTAATGTCTTTACAAAAAAATTTATTTGTCACTTGTTAAAATTTTATCTTTAATAAACCATAAAAATATCAAGGATGGGATGACCATTAAAGTAGTTAAAATGAAAAAGGTACCCCAGTCACCATTTAGCCAATCTACCAACGCTCCAGAAGACGAAGCTAAAGTGGTCCTTCCTGCTGTTCCAATTGACGCTAATAATGCATACTGAGTTGCAGTGTATGTTCTATCTACTAATAAAGAAATAAATGCAACAAATGCAACTGTTGCAAATGCAGCTGAAATATCGTCCGCAATTACAGCAATTGCAAAAAGCAATTCAGATTTTCCTGACCAAGCTAATAATGCAAATAATAGGTTAGTCGCTGCCATAAAACCACCAGCTAAAAACATTGTCTTTATTGTTCCAGATCTCATTGCAAAAATCCCTCCAATCAGTGTAAATACTACAGTAGTTATCCACCCCAATGTTTTTGAATAAATTGCAATTTCACCTTTTGAAAAACCTATTTCTTTATAGAATACAATTGACATTCTTCCTAGAAATGCCTCTCCAATTTTAAATAAAAAAACAAAACCAAGTATACCAATTGCAATCGAAAAACCATTTTTTCTAAAAAAACTTATAATAGGTCCTCCAATTGTACCTGATATATATGCAAAAAACTTTTTAATTTTATTATTGGATCCAAGCTTAGACTCTATTATTTTATCTGTTTCAGACTGTTTATAGTATCTATCATTGTCAATTTTTTCATGTACAAACATTAGTGCTATGTTCATTAAAATTACAATTCCACCTAATACTAAAAATGTAGTTTGCCAATAATCATTTACACCTAAATTTTCGAAAAATTCAGCAGTAAATAAAGAAATAACACCACCTAGTTTATATCCTGTCCACCAACCCACAACAGCTACGGCAGCCCCTGCAGCCATCGATTTGCCCTCATCAGCGTTTATTTGTTCAATTCTTAATGCATCCACAGTTATATCTTGTGTTGCTGAAGCAATAGCAATAATCAATCCGACACCAATTATCAGTGCTAAATTTTGAGAAGGATTGATTAAACTCCAAATAAAAAGAGATAAAAGAATTACAATTTGCATTAAAACTATCCATCCTCTTCTGTGGCCCAGTTTTTTTGTCAATACCGGAATTTGTATTCTATCTATTAATGGAGCCCACAAATAATTAACAGCATATACACTGAAAATTAATCCTGCCCATCCAATCGTCGATCTGCTTAAACCTTCCTCCTTCAGCCAAAGACTCAAACTACTGGCAATCAAAACCCAAGGAAAACCACTAATCGCACCTAATAAAAGTATTCTCAACATTCTTATGTCTTTATAAATTAAAACTGATTCCGACCAGGATTGTTGTTTTTTAATCATTAATACTTTCTCCAAAAAGAAGGAATAAACAAAACTAAAATTGCAAACAGTTCAAGTCGACCTAAAATCATTGCAAAACTTAAAATCCATTTCGAATTATTTGATATCTCTGAAAAATTACCATTAGGTCCAATAGTATCTCCTAGACCGGGACCCACATTTGATATTGCAGTTGCGGCAGCTGAAATCGATGTAATAAAATCTAGTCCATCTATAGAAAGTAATGCAGTAACAATAAAAAATATTATAAAGTATAAATATATAAATGAAATAATTGATGACATAAATTTTTCATCAATATTTTGCTTTTCATATTTTATATTAAAAATACCGTGTGGATAAATTATCTTCTTTATTTGATTAGAAAAAAACTGGTATAATATTTGAACTCTAAAAATTTTTATTCCGCATGTCGTGGATCCTGCGCAACCTCCAATAAACATTAATATTAAAAAAAAGAATAATGGAAAATTACCCCAATTACTGAAATTTTCAGTCACATATCCCGTTCCTGTTAATATAGATATTACATTAAAACTAACTGATAAAAAACCTTTATCTGATAAACTATTATTAAATATCGCAAGATACATAAATAATATAACTATTGAAATTATAACAATTTTAAAAAATGATTTTATTTGTATATCAGATATAAATATTTTTCTATCTCCACCTATAAATTTTAGATATGCTATAAATGGGATGCTTCCAGACAAAATAAAAATTATTGAAGTTATTTCAATATACGAGTTTTCAAAATAGCCTATTGACTCATTGTAATTTGAGAAACCACCTGTTGCAATAGTTGTCATGGCATGGGTAAAACTGTCAAAATAATTCATACCACAAAATTTATAAATTATTGAACATGTAATGGTTAATGTTAGATAAATATATATTAATCTTATAGATGTCTCTTTTGTTTTAGGTAAAATCTTTTCACTATTGTCATTTGAAGATATTTTAAAAAGCTGCATACCACCAACATTCATTATTGGCATTAAAGTTATTGCCATTACAATTATTCCAATTCCTCCAAGCCATTGTAACATTGCACGCCACAACAAAATACTTTTTGGTGCCTCATTTAAATTTGAAATTATTGTAGAGCCTGTTGTTGTAATACCTGACATACTCTCAAAAAAAGCATCGACTATCGGCAAATCAATATCAGAAAAAATAAAAGGCAATGAACCGAATATCGCAATACTTAGCCAAGATAGAGAGGTTAACAAAAATGCTTGTTGTAAATTTATTTTTTTATCATGATCTAAATTTGATAGATAAAAAAGCATTCCAAAAATAACTGTAGCAATCCCAGAGACAATAAATCCAGAATCCAATTCTTGATACAATATTTGAATAAAAATAGGAATTATCATTGATAAACCCAAAACAATTTGAAGTAAACCAAGAGTAAAAAAAACTGTTTTATAATTGGACATTTTGAATGAACATTATTTTATGGTAAATAAATTTCAACTCTATATGAAATAAATATAGACAGTATTTTAAAGGAAAAATTGATTAGAGTGATAGAAAAAGCTTATTTTGAGAAAACAAACGCATGGCCATTTGTAGAGGCTAAAAAAATTTTAAAAGATAGAAAAAAATATATAGAAAAAAAAGGGAAAATAATTTTACAAACAGGTTATGGTCCAAGTGGACTACCTCATATAGGAACTTTTGGAGAGGTTGCAAGAACTTCCATGGTGGTTAATGCATTAAATTATTTAATTGATATTCCTAAGGAAATTATAACTTTTTCTGACGACATGGATGGATTAAGAAAAGTTCCTGATAATGTTCCAAATCAAGAAATATTGAAAAATAATTTACACAAACCATTAACACAAGTACCAGATCCATTTGGTAAATATAATAGTTTCGGTGAACACAATAATGAAATGTTAAAAAATTTTTTAGATAATTTTAATTTTTCTTACACATTTAAAAGCTCAACAGAATTATATAAACAAGGTTTTTTTAACGAAAGTCTTTCTATAATTCTTGAAAACTTTGATAATATTATGAACATTATTCTACCTACCTTGGGCAAGGAAAGACAGAAAACATATTCTCCATTTCTACCAATATGTCCTGAGACAGGAAAAGTTTTAGAAATACCTGTAAAACAAATTAATAAAAAGGAAAATAAAATCATCTTTGATAACAATAATAACGATCTTGAAGTTAGTATTTTGAATGGAAATTGTAAACTTCAGTGGAAAGTTGACTGGGCAATGAGATGGTATGCTCTAGATGTTGACTTTGAGATGTATGGAAAAGATTTAATTGAGAGTGCTATACTGTCAAATAGGATAATTAAAGAACTTGGAAAAAATAATCCTTGTGGATTTGCTTATGAACTATTTTTAGATGACAAAGGCGAAAAAATATCTAAATCTAAAGGTAATGGCATAACGATTGATCAATGGTTAAAATATGCATCACCTGAAAGTTTATCTCTATTTATGTATCAAAATCCAAAAAGAGCAAAAAAACTTTATAGTGAAATAGTTGCCAAAACTGTCGATGAATATTTCAATTTTATTGAAAAAAGCAAACAACAAGATCAATCACAGTTATTATTAAATCCACTTTGGCATGTACATAATGGAGATATTCCAAAAGAGGATATTATAATGAGTTTTTCTATGTTGTTAAATTTAGTTGAGACAAGTAATGCAAGTTCAAAAGACATTCTTTGGAAATTTGTAAAAAAATATAAACCCAATATTGAGGAAAAAAATTATCCTTTTTTCGATAAACTTGTAGGATATGCAATTAAATACTTTAACGATGTTATTAAACAGACGAAAAAATATAAAATGCCAAATGATACAGAGAAGAAAGCTCTTATAAAATTAGTAAGTATTTTAAAAGAATGCAATGATGATATGACTCCTGAAGAAATCCAAACCAAAATCTATACCGCTGGAAAAGAAAATGGCTATCAAGAGAAACTTAGAGATTGGTTTAAGTTAATCTATGAGGTTGTTTTTGGAGACGAAAATGGTCCTAGGATGGGTTTTTTCATTAGCTTTTTTGGGCTTAACGAAACAATTAAATTGATAGAGGATAAGTTAGAAAATGTTTAATTTATTAAGACCTTTTATTTTTAAATTTAATCCCGAGGTTGCTCATTCAATGGCTATAAAGGCCTTAAAGTTTGGTTATATTCCATCCGTTAAAATAAACAAATCGTCTTTATTAGAAACATCAATTTTTTCTAAAAAATTATACTCTCCTGTTGGAATCGCAGCTGGTTTTGACAAAAATGCTGAGGTTTATAATTCACTATTTAATTTAGGGTTTGGATTTGTAGAGGTTGGCACAGTTACCCCCAAGCCACAATATGGCAATCCTAAACCTAGAGTTTTTAGACTAGAAGAGGATCAAGCATTAATTAACAGACTAGGTTTTAACAATCATGGAAGTAAAAAAATAAGTTTAAGAATAGAAAAAAATAGACCAAGAGGATTATTAGGAATAAATATTGGACCAAACAAAGATACAATTAATAGAATCAATGACTATGTGGAATGTTTTAAAAGATTTCATAATTTAGCAGATTACTTAACCATAAATATATCATCACCAAATACTGAGAGTTTGAGGGATTTTCACGGTCAAAAAGAACTACAAGATTTACTACTAGCAATTAATAACGAAAAAAATAATCTTGATTCAAAAATTCCTATAGCAGTAAAATTATCACCTGACTTAAATCAAAATCAAATCGAGAATGTATCCGAAGTTTTAATAGAAAATAAAATAAGTATCGCCATTATTTCAAATTCTACAGATAAGAATAGAGAAAAATTAATCAATATAAATAAACTGGAAAAAGGTGGATTGTCCGGAAAGCCATTAGAAAATATCTCTAATAATATAATCAATAGATTTTATAAACTAATTGGGAAAAATATTAAAATTATAGGAGTAGGTGGTGCTGACTCAGCTGAAGGGGTATATGAAAAAATTTTAAATGGAGCTAGTCTCGTTCAATTATACACCGGAATGGTATATAAAGGTCCTCAAATAGCAGCTCAGATAAATAAAAAATTAGTAAAAATTTTAGAAAAAGATGGGATTAAAAATATAGGAGAAATAGTTGGATCAAAAAAATCATCTTGACGGGACCTGATTGAGATCTTATACAAACAACTTCATGTCGAAAAAATGCGAACTCACGGGAAAAATACCTCTTAAAGGTCATAATGTTAGCCATGCTAACAATAAAACGAAAAGAAAATTTTTACCTAACTTAAAAAAAGTAAAATTTAAAAGTGTAATATTAAAAAGAAGTTTAAAATTAACAGTTTCAAACGCTGGTGTTAGATCTGTTGATAAAAAAGGTGGCTTCGATGATTTTTTAAAATCTGCAAAATCAAAATATTTATCTTTAAGGTTAAAAAAAATTAAGAAATCAATTGATAGTAAAACAGCTTAGTGAACAAGGTTTTTTTAATTTTATCATTAATAATGGGGCTTGTAGTTTTGGTCTCAAATTTTTTGGTACAGTTTCCCATTAAATATTACGGATTAGAGGAAATTCTTACTTATGGGGCTTTTAGTTATCCTGTTGCCTTTTTAATCACTGATTTAGCAAATAGATCGTATGGAAAAATAGCAGCAAGAAAAATAGTTTATGTAGGTTTCGCAATTGGAGTAGGTTTTACCCTTTTATTTTCAACAAATTTCGGAGATTTAATATCTGTCAGAATCGCAGTTGGTTCTGGCACAGCTTTTTTAATTGCACAACTTTTAGATGTTCAGATATTTGACAAACTTAGAAAAAGAAAATGGTTTATTGCTCCACTTGGATCATCTTTAATTGGTTCAACAATTGATACTTTTTTATTCTTTTCAATTTCATTTTATGCAACAGGAGTACCATGGATCACATTATCTTTAGGAGATTTAGCTGTCAAAATTTTTGTTGCAATTGTGATGTTAATACCTTTTAGATTGCTACTAGGTACCTTAAAACCTGTTTAATTTACTTACTTAAAAATTTGTAAGTCAAAATTTTATAAGCTAATTTTGCAACTAGAAAATTGTAGCTATCGAATCCTTTTATTGGGGCTAATTCATTTATATCGGCACCGATCACATTAGAATGTAAAAAAACATTTTTTATTAAATTTAAAGTTTCATACCATAATAATCCACCAGGCTCAGGGGTCCCCGTTGCTGGCATTATACTAGAGTCAAACCCATCTACATCAAATGTAAAATAAATATTTTTATTTTTTATTAATTTAATTAAATCTTTAATTTTCCATTTATTTTTATTCTGGGCCCAAAATATTTTTACTCTTTTTGAATTTTTATTTAAAAAACTTATTTCACTTTTTGAGATATTTCTAATTCCTAAAGAAATTAGTGATACGTTTTTATTATCTAAACATCTTCTCATTGCCGATGCATGAGAAAATTTTTCATTATTATACATATTACGTAAATCAGCGTGGGCATCAATTTGAACGATAGTTATTTTTTTATATTTTTTTATAAATGGTTTTATACATCCCACTGTTATTGAGTGTTCACCACCTAATGTTAAAGGAAAAAGATTTTTGTTTATTATTTTTTCGTTTAATGAAGAAATCTGGTTTAAAGAATTTTCGATATTATTAGATAATTTAAAAGGCTTAATCGTTTTAATTCCAATTTTTCTAAATGGTTCTAAGTCAAATTCCTCATCATATAACTCAACTTGATGAGAGGCTTTAATTATTTCTTTAGGACCATTTTTTGTACCGCTTCCATAGCTGACTGTTTTTTCTAATCCAAAAGGAATAACTACTGCTTTTTCTTTTATTTTAAATTTATTGTCTACACCTAAGAAACCGTTTTTGTTTGATAAATAATTCAATCTTTTAATCAAATAATTCCGAGAAATTTTTCTTCTCACGTCTCTTCCATTCGCCTCTATGGTATGCATCGCTAACAATTAAAGGCAAAACACTTGTAGCCTCTGCAAACACCATCTGTTCTTTGGTTATATCAACTTTTCCCCAGGAACTAGCCTCTTTTAAAGTAGAGCTACTACATGCACCATCTCTGGAGTCAGCAACTGTAATTTGTATTGCATATTTGTGCATATCTACTTCTTTCCCAAGAAGTTCAGCACAAATAACAGTATCTTGAACAAAGTTTTTTGGAACTCCGCCACCTATCATAAATAAACCTGATCCTTTAGATTTAATTTTAATTTCTGTTAATTCTCTAAACTCCCGAATTGAGTCTATAGTTATATGTTGATCAGGATTTTTTTCTTGATGCATTACAAGCCCAAACCCCGCACTCGAGTCAGTAAATGCAGGACAAAATATTGGAACATTATTGTTATATGCTGTTTCAATTAATGAACCTCTCTTCTTCGCGTTTGATTTCAAATATTTACCAATCTCTTGAATGAATTCTCGAGAAGTATAACTTTTAGGTTTTAATTTGTCAGCTATTTCGCATATAGTTTTGTCGCAAAATTGCAATTCATCTTCATCAATGTACGTATCATAAATTCTATCTATATAGTTTTTTCTTAATTCTCTATCATCTTGAAATTGTGATCCTTGATAGTGTTTAAATCCAAGCGCCTCAAAAAAATCCATATCAATTATTGATGCACCTGTAGCAATAATTGCATCTACCATATTATATTTGACCATGTCTCTGTAAATATTCATGCACCCAGCTGCAGATGTAGACCCAGCTAGTGTTAAAAATATTGTACAACCTCTGTCTTTCAACATTTGATTATATATATCTGCAGCATTTCCAGTTTCTCTTGAAACAAAAGACATTTTTTTCATTGAGGAGATTATTTCCCTAGCATCGAAAGATGTAATATCGATGTGTTCTACAGGATTTTTAAGAAAATCTTTTTTACTATTATGTCCTAAGTTTTTTTTATCTGACATTAAGCAACAAGAAATTCACCTTTATTTTCTTTGTCGTACATTGTCATAATTGGTGCATCTTCTACTTCATAAATCGTGTCAGAATAGAAGCCATTAAATTCTGTTCTAAACGTAAGACCATATGCACCGAGTTGACCTAGCTCTATATAGTCACCTTCTTTAACATTATTTGGCAATAGAAAAGGTCCTTTCATGTAATCCATACTATCACATGTCGGACCATAAAAATCAAAAGCAGTAATTTTTTTAGAAATTAATCTACCGTTTGTTATAAGTTTTGATGGATAAACAATATTGGGCACACCTGCATCAAAGAGTGTTCCATATGTACCGTCGTTAACAAACAACTTTTGTTTTTTCCTAAGTATTACTTTAACTAAAGTCGATCCGCTCTCTGCTACAATTGCTCTACCAGGCTCACATATAATTTCAGGTAATTTATCAAGTTTTAATTTATCAAGGCTATTTTTAATCTCTTCAAAATAATTAATTAGTGGTTGAGAAATTAAGTCTGGATAAATTGTTGGAAATCCTCCACCTACATTAATGTAGTCTGGTAAAATTTTAGTTTTTTTAATTATCTTTCCTATTTCTTCAATCCCTTTCGAATATGAAATTGGATGCATGCACTGTGAACCAACATGGAAACTAATTCCAATTTTTTTTGAATATTGATTTGTCAATCTAAACAAACCTATAGCTTCAGATGTTATTGCGCCAAACTTTTTAGAAAGATCAATTTCTGCATGTTCGTTTGATACTGAAACTCTTACAAATAATTCCAAATCTTTAGCATAGTTAGTACTCTCAATTATTTTTATCAATTCATCTTTTGAGTCTAATGCAAAAGTTTTAATTCCATATTTAAAATAAGCTTCTTTAATATTTTCTCTACTTTTTACTGTATGCATGTATGAACATTTTAAGTTTTTATCAATTTTTTTGATTGCCTGAACTTCTTTAATAGATGCAACGTCGAATTGTTTTATACCGCTACTAATTATTGTATTTAAAACAATTGGATTAGGATTTGTTTTAACTGCATATAATATGTTACCTGGAAAATTTCTTTGAAAAAAATTTGAAGCTTTAATTATAGGCTGCTTCCTAATACAATATACCGGTTCATTTGGTTTCAGTTGTTCAACTAAATTTTCAACTGATTTAAATTTTTTCATAATTAGCTCCTAAAAAAAAATCTAATAAAAAAAATTTGCATATCTAATATGCAAGTTTATATAATTTGCTGAATTATGGGATATTTTGCTCAATGTAAAGTAAATAATACCATTGAAATTATTTTATTCATGACCATATATTCCTCATGAATACAACTACTGACATGTTAAAAATAACTGATTTTACAGATAAATCATTACTTTTAGTCGATGATGATAATCCATTTAGAGAAAGATTAGCAAGAGCAATGGAAAAGAAGGGTTTTGAAGTCATACAAGCTGAAGGAGTAAAAAAAGGAATAGATGCAGTAAAAACAAAAAAACCAGCATTTGCTGTTGTTGATTTAAGATTAAATGATGGAAACGGTCTCGAGGTGGTTAAACAAATCCAAAAATCAAATGAAAATAGTCGAATCGTAATGCTTACAGGATACGGTAATATTCCTACTGCAGTATCTGCAATTAAACAAGGCGCCATAGATTACATGGCTAAACCTGCAGATGCTGATGACGTTGAAAAGGCACTATTGGCGGATCCAAATAAAAAAGCGGAACCTCCAGAAAACCCAATGTCTGCGGACAGGGTAAAATGGGAACATATACATCGAGTGTTTGAACTATGCAATAGAAATGTATCCGAAACTGCCAGAAGATTAAAAATGCATAGAAGAACTCTTCAAAGAATACTTTCTAAAAGATCACCTAGATAATACTTTTAATTTTTAAAAGACCTTTGCTTATTAATAACAACAATAAAATTTTAAATAATTCGGCTAGCAAAAATGGTTTTGCTCCATATTCGAAAATAGGTTTGTCCCAACCAATCAAATTTCCAAGCCAAATTAAACCTAAAAAATATATTATAGAAACTGAAAAAAGTAATTTAATTAAAATTTTTAAATATCTATCCTGATTATTTATGCTACCGGCAAAATAGGATGCAAATATAAATCCTATTAAATAACCCATTGTAGGACCCGTAAAGTATGTCAAACCTACTCCTTTTTCAGGTGAATTTGAAAAAACTGGCAAACCTAACAATCCCTCAAATAAATAAAGTATCACCGTAGCTGTACCTAGTAATGGTCCTAATAATATTCCTAAAAACAAAACAACAAAGGTTTGCATGGTCATAGGCACCGGATAGAAAGGTATTTTAATTTTCGCAGAAATAATTAATAAAATCGATCCAATTAAAATATATGTAGTATTCCTCAAAATTTGATTTTGTTTAAATATTCTAACGAGCTCCATTACAAACATATTATCTTAAATAATCAAAATTTCTAGTTATTTGTTAGTGAAACGAAAACATCCTCTAAATCACCATCATCTGTTGACATATCAAGAATTTTAACATTTTTTTTGTTAATATGATTAATTATTTCATCAATATTTAATTTATTTTTTTCATACGAAAAAACTAATTCATTTGAATTATTAGATAAAACCTTAAATGAAGTTAGTTCTTCATCATGTATATGAATTGTCTTATCTAATTTTAAATTTATTTTTTTTCTTTGTATTCTATTAACAAGATTTCTTGTTGTATCCAAAGCAACTAGTTCACCTTTATTTATTATTGCAACTCTATCGCACATTTCCTCTGCTTCATGTAAATAATGTGTAGTTAAAATTATACTTACACCACTTTTATTAAGTATCTTTATATTGTCCCATAGATTTTTTCTAAGTTCTACATCTACTCCTGCCGTAGGTTCATCTAGAATGATTATAGGCGGTTGATGTACAAGCGCTTTTGCTATCATTAACCTTCGTTTCATTCCTCCAGATAGTCCTCTTGAATAGCTATCGGCTTGATTATCTAATGATACCATTTTTAGTACTGTGTCTGTAATTCTATCTTTTTTTCTTACTCCATATAAACCAGCCTGTAATTCTAATAACTTTCTAGGATTAAAAAACGGATCTAAGTTTAGCTCTTGAGGCACTATTCCAATTGATGCCCTGACTTGTCTGGGATTTTTATCTATATCAAAACCCCATACATTTACTGATCCTGAAGTTTTTAAAACAAGTCCAGCTAGTATATTTATAAAAGTGCTCTTTCCTGCACCGTTAGGCCCTAATAAACCAAAAATTTCTCCCTCTTTCACCTCTAAGTTTAAATTTTTTATTGCTTGAGTTTCCTTAGATCCATTTTTTTTATAAATTTTCCTTAAATTTTTGACTGACAGAATATTTTTTTTTTCCATATAGAATATAAATTTATAACATTAGGAATTATTAAGATAAAATAAATAAAATGAATAAAATAAAAAAAAACGATCATTTTTATTTAATAGATGGATCTGGTTATATATTTAGAGCTTATTATGCATTACCTCCATTAACCAGAAAAAGTGACGGGTTACCTACTGGAGCAGTTAGTGGGTTTTGTAATATGTTATTTAAATTATTAGAGGATACAAAGTCAGATGAGAATAAAAATAAACCAACACACTTTGCAGTAATTTTCGACTCTGCTAGAAAAAACTTTAGAAATGAAATTTATTCAGATTATAAGGCAAATAGATCAGAAGCCCCAGAGGATTTGGCTCCACAATTTGAATATATAAGGAAATCAGTTTTAGCTTTTAATTTACCCTCAATTGAACTTTTAAATTATGAAGCTGACGATCTAATAGCTACTTACTCGGAACAAATAATCAAAAAAGGTGGCAAAGTAACAATTATATCTTCAGATAAAGATTTAATGCAATTATATAATAAAAATATTCGAATTTATGATCCTATGAAAAATAAGTTCATAAATGATGAGGATATAAAAAAAAAATTTGGAGTTAGTGCAAATAAAGTTGTCGATGTGCAGTCCTTGGCAGGAGATTCAAGTGATAACGTTCCGGGGGTTCCTGGCATTGGTATAAAAACTGCATCCGAACTTATAAATGAATATGGAACACTCGAAAATTTATTAAAAAATTCTTCTAGAGTAAAGCAAAACAAAAGAAGGGAAACACTTATAGAGAATAAAGATAAAGCTTTAATTAGCAAGAAACTAGTAACATTAAAAAAAGATGTACCCACGAAAGAGAAGCTTGAAGATTTTATTTTAAAAGAAGTTAATAAAGAAAAACTTTATTCTTTTTTAAGAGATATGGAATTTAATAGATTGCTAAGCTCGGTTATTTCTGCATATGGCCCAACTTCATTTGACAATAAAAACAACCCTAATGTAGTTAAACAGGAAAAAAAAATATCCCAAAAAAACTATGTATTAATAAAAAAGATAGAGGAAATATTAGAATATACAAAAGAAGCTGATGAAAAAGGTGAAATTTGTATTGATACTGAAACCACCTCCCTCGACCCTCACCAAGCAAAATTAGTCGGTATTTCTCTTTCTACAAAAGTTGGATATGCATGCTATATCCCTATAGGACATAGTAATTATAAAAATTTAGAAGAAAAGAGTGTTATAGAAATTTTAAAACCTACTTTAGAGGATTCTAGTATAAAAAAAATTGGCCAAAACATTAAATTTGATTTTATAATTTTATTTAAAAGAGGGATTGAGATGAACACTTTAGAGGATACAATGCTGATGTCTTACGTTTTAGATGCTGGAAAAAATCGTCATAATATGGATACATTGTCTAAAATTCATCTGGATCATTCACCCTTGTCATTTAAAGAGTTAGTTGGCACAGGAAAAAAACAAATTAATTTCAGTGAAGTTGAAATTAAATTAGCAAAAAATTATGCAGCAGAAGACGCAGATATTACTTATAGACTTTTTAAAATTTTACAGAAAAATCTCAAAGCAGAAAAGTTAACCAACATTTATGAGATATTTGAAAAACCTATGATTAAAATACTAGCTTTCATGGAAATTAATGGTGTAAAAATTGATAAACAGTTTTTAAAAAAACTTACAAAAAAATTTGAAACTAAAATTCAATTTCTTGAAAAGGAAATTTTCAAGATTTCAAAAAAAGAATTTAAAATAGGCTCAACAAAACAACTAGGTGAAATAATGTATAATGATTTAAAAATATCAAATACGAAAAAAACTAAGAAGGGAAGTTTTGCAACAAGTGCTGCTGTTTTAGAGGATTTAGCTTTTAAAGGATACGATCTTCCAAAATTAGTATTAGAATGGCGTCAATTATCGAAATTAAAAAATACTTATTCAGATTCTTTGCCAGAACATATCAATTTGAATACTAAAAGAGTCCATACTTCATTTCTTTTAGCAGCTACTTCAACAGGTAGACTAGCGTCTAGCGATCCCAACCTTCAAAATATTCCTATTAAAACTGAAGACGGAAAAGATATTAGAAAAGCCTTTGTAGCTGAGGAAGGTAAACTACTAATTTCAGCTGATTATAATCAAATTGAGATGAGGATTTTATCTGATCTTGCAGACGTAAAAGAACTAAAAAAAGCTTTTAGCAACAATGAAGATATACATTCCCTTACTGCAAGCCAGATTTTTAATGTTAATTTAAAAGAAGTTACTAGTGACATGAGAAGAAAAGCCAAAGCAATAAATTTTGGAATAATTTACGGAATTTCACAATATGGCTTAGCAAAACAAATAAATGTATCAAATAACGAAGCTGCAGATTTTTTAGAGTCTTATTTTGCAAAATTTCCAGAGATAAAAGATTATATGTCTTCAACCATAAATTTTTGTAGAAAAAGTGGTTACGTTAATAATATTTTTGGAAGAAGAACACATATTACAGGTATAAATGATAAAAACTTTAATATTAGAAATTTTCAAGAAAGGGCTGCAATAAATGCCCCAATTCAAGGATCAGCTTCTGAAATAATGAGGCTTGCTATGATTAGAATTAACGAAAAATTATTTGATAAAAAGTTTAAAAATACAAAAATGATTTTACAAATTCACGATGAATTAATATTTGAAGCACCTAAAGAACATCAAAAAATAGTATCCAAAATGATTAAAGATGAAATGAACAGTGTTAAAAATAGCGATCTACATTCTTTTTCTATTCCATTATCTGTTGACATTAATTATGGTGAAAATTGGGGATTATTACATTAGGTTACTAAATGTTGCCCAATTAAGAACAATTTAGTATTTTTAATTATAAGAATGAGTCAAACAATAGCATTAGTTGATGATGATAGAAATATCCTTACAAGCATTAGTATAGCTCTTGAGAAAGAGGGTTATAAAGTTCAGACATATCTTGACGGAGAAAGTGCTCTTATTGGACTTACTAGAACTCCTCCTGATTTAGCAATAATAGATATTAAAATGCCCAAAATGGATGGGGAAGAATTATTAAAAAAATTGAGAAAAAAAACAACTATGCCTGTAATATTTTTGACCTCTAAAGATGAGGAAGTTGATGAATTATTAGGACTTAAACTTGGTGCAGATGATTTTATCAAAAAGTCAGGCGGTTTTTCAATAAAAGTTTTGATTGAAAGAATAAGAGTCCAATTAAGAAAAAAAGATATAAATATCGAGGACACAAAAAATATAATTTCTCATGGAAAATTAAAGCTAGATCCATCTCAACTAGAGTGTGAGTGGAATGGGAAACAATTACCCGATAAATTGACAACTACAGAGTTTTTAATAGTGAAAGAACTGGCCAAGAGACCTGGTATAATTAAAGAGAGGGCTCAATTAATGGACATAGCATATAGAGAGGATACAGATATTGAAGACAGAACAATTGATAGCCATGTAAAAAGAATTAGAAAAAAATTTAAGAAAGTTGATAGTAATTTTTCAGCGATTGAAACAAGATATGGAAGCGGCTACAGGTGGAATGTTAGTTGATGTTGAGCAAGATTTTAAAAAATTTTTCCATATTAAAAAAATTTTTATTTATTAATTTTATTTTTTTCTCAATTATTAGTATTTTTACTTTTATTTATATAAACAATATACAACCAAATTTAATTAAAGATAAATCTTCAAATCATAATAAAATTATTGATAATACTATTAATCATCTTCAAAGGTTAAAAATTAATTTTCTGCAAGAAGATATAAGAAAATTTCTATTTTCAACAAAGTTTTTATTCCAAGCTATTGATAGAGTAATTATTTATGATAAAGGTTTTAATAGTATTTCAGATACCGACACTCTTGATTTAGATCCTAGATCTTTTTCTAGAAATTTTGAAATTGTTGAAACAGATATTTTAAATAATGATAGAGATATAGATAGTAAAACAGATAACAAAATAGTTAATGACCAAAGTTTTTTAAAAGATAAATTTTTAGATTATTCAAAATCAAAAAGTTTTAATAGTTTATTTACATTTACCCACGAACATAACGATCAATTTTTATTAATTTCGGTAAAAAATATTATAATTCAAGATAATTCGGTAGGCTATATTGCGGTTGTAGAAATGGCAAACGATATAAAGTTTGCAATAAATGAGAGAAAAAACTTTGTTCTCCGTACCGCAATAATTATAGCTTTAGTTATTTTAATATTTTCTTACGTTTTAAATAGATACTTTTTAAAACCAATAAAAAATTTAGTCCACTATACTGAAATCATCAAAGATAAGAGTAAAGAGGATGCCAATATCGATATTTATAAAAATAGGAATGATGAGTTAGGAATTTTAACTAAATCTATGGACGAAATGACAAATGAGCTACAAAAAAGGATCAACACTGCGGAAAACTTTTCTAGAGACCTTGTTCATGAGATTAGAAATCCATTAGCCTCCTTAAAAAGTGCTTCAGAGATTATTTCTGAGTCAGATGATAAGGACCAGAAAAAAAAACTTATTAAAATAGTTTCACATGATGTAGAAAGAATTGAGAGATTAATTACAGACTATTCACAAATTTTAAAAGATGAAGTGGCAATTTCATCTGAGAAAATGTCAAAAATTAATTTAAAAAAAATATTAAATTCAGTGGTTGATGATTTTAATAATATTTATAATTCAAAAAGAGGAATTTCTGTAAAGCTTATCTCAAATGGAAAGGGTAATTATGACATAATAGGTATTGAAAATAGGATTGAACAAATAGTAGCAAATCTTTTAGATAATTCTGTTTCGTTTAGTGAAGATAATAAAGAAATAAATGTTCTATTAAATTCTGACGATAATGGCTTTATCAAATTAAATGTGATTGATGAGGGAAGAGGTTTTAAAGAGGCTGATACTCGAAAGATATTCAATAGATTCTATAGCAATAGACCTGAAAAATTTGGAGAGCACTCAGGGTTAGGACTAAATATTGTTAAAAATCTTGTGGAAATACACCATGGGACAATTTCTGCAAAAAACAATGAAGATAAAGGAGCAAATGTTGAAATTATCTTTCCAAAAGCAGATTCTTAAGTTGATTAATTTATCTAAAGTTGTTAAAAGCCTCGCTCATGACAGATTACAAAGTAAAAGATATTAAAGAAGCTGAATTTGGAAGAAAAGAAATTTCGTTAGCTGAAACAGAAATGCCAGGATTAATGGCATTGAGAAAAGAGTATAAGGATAAACATCCACTAAAAGGAGCTAGAATTGTTGGTTGTTTACATATGACAATTCAAACAGCTGTACTAATAGAAACATTAGTAGATTTAGGAGCTGAGGTAAGATGGTCTTCTTGTAATATATTTTCAACACAAGATCACGCTGCTGCTGCAATAGCAAAGGCAGGAATACCAGTTTTTGCTTGGAAGGGAGAGACCGAAGAAGAATACTGGTGGTGTGTTAGACAGACTATCGAAGGTAAAAAAGATTGGAAACCAAATATGATATTAGATGACGGCGGAGATCTTACAGCTTTGATGCATAAAGATTATAAAGATTTAATGAAAAATATTAAGGGCTTGTCTGAGGAAACCACGACAGGAGTATTAGCTCTAAAAAAAATGGAAAACGAGGGAACTTTATTAGTTCCTGCAATTAATGTAAACGACTCTGTAACAAAATCTAAGTTCGACAACCTTTACGGTTGTAGAGAAAGTTTAGTGGATGGAATTAAAAGAGCTACGGATGTAATGATGTCAGGAAAAGTTGCAATCGTTGCAGGCTTTGGTGACGTAGGTAAAGGTAGTGCAGCTTCTCTGAGGCAGTCAGGTGCAAGAGTTATGGTAACCGAGACAGACCCAATTTGTGCTCTTCAAGCAGCTATGGAAGGATATGAAGTTGTGACCATGGATGATATGATAAGCCAAGCTGATATTGTTGTAACAGCTACGGGAAATAAAGATATTGTAACTGCTGACCATATGAGAGAAATGAAGGACAGAGCAATATTATGCAATATAGGTCACTTCGATAATGAAATACAAGTTGACGCTCTAAAAAACTATAAGTGGGATGAAATTAAACCCCAAGTTCATGAAATTACATTACCAAGCAATAAAAGGATAATATTGTTAGCAGAAGGTAGATTAGTAAATCTTGGTTGTGCCACAGGTCACCCTAGTTTTGTGATGAGTGCATCATTTACTAATCAGGTCACTGCGCAAATAGAACTATGGAATAACTCTGATAAATACGATAAAAAAGTTTATGTGTTGCCAAAACATTTAGATGAAAAAGTAGCAATGTTGCATTTGGAGAAAGTTGGTGCAAAATTAACAAAATTATCAAAAGACCAAGCAGACTATATAAGCGTTAAACAAGAAGGACCTTATAAACCCGATGCATATCGGTACTAATTTAAAAAAATTAGATATTACAAAAGAAAAAAATACCAAAAAAATATCTGAAAAGTTTTCACACAATCTCGAAGCTGGGGATATAGTATGTTTATTTGGTGACTTAGGTGTAGGCAAAACGACGTTCATAAAATACTTAATTAACTTTATTCAAAAACAAAAAAATCAAAAAATTTCTGAAGTTATAAGCCCAACGTTTAATATTTTGCATGAATATCAAGTAAAAGATCTAAATATACTACATTATGATTTGTATAGAATAAAAGATATTAAAGAATTGCACAATCTAGGTCTATTTGAAGAAAAAAAAAATTCAATTCTATTAATAGAGTGGCCTGAATTAATTTTTGATACTTTTGAAAATATTATTCATTTAAAATTTGAATATGAAAGTAATTTTGAAAAAAGAACATTAATAGTCAGTTCAAAAAATAAAAAAACATTTATAGATGAACTTTAAGAAATTGGTTAAACTTCCAGGTGACGCATCACATAGGAAATTTTTTAGAGATAAAAAAAATCAATTTATTGTAGTCTACTCAAAAAAAGAAAAACAAAAAAATCTTTTGATATACTCAGCAATCAATAATTTGCTAAGAACTTACAAAATCTATACGCCAAAATTAATTCGTGAAAATTATAAAGAAAATTATATTATTATTGAAGACCTAGGAAATTTGACAGGTCGAAAAAAATTTAAAAAATTTAGATTTGTCAATTACTTAAAACTTTTTAAATTATTAGATAAATTGAAAAGTATAAAAAAAAAAAAAATTTCGACTTTTAATAAAAAATACATAATTCCAAATTATACAAAAAATGAATTATTAAAGGAGGCAAAAATGTTCTCTGAGTGGTATATTTTAAAAAATAAATTTAGAAGCGGAAATAAAATAAGTAAATTTTATATTCAAATAGTTAAAAAATTAATTTCTGGGTTAAAATTAAAAAAAAGAATTTTTGTCCATAGAGATTTCCATATTTCAAACATTATGATAAAAGAAGATAATCTTTATCTAATAGATACTCAAGATGCAGTTTACGGGAATCAAGCATATGACTTAGCATCTTTGATTGATGACGTAAGGATAAAAGTCAGTTTTAAAAAAAGAGAAATGTTGTTTAATAAGTATGTGTGTACACAAAAAAAAGTTAATGCTTTAAATTTAAGACATGATTTTGAGGTTCTATCAATATTAAGAAATTTTAAAATTATTGGTATTTTTACAAGACTATCTAAAAGAGATAAAAAGCATCAATATTTGAAAATGATACCGTATGCTTGGAAAATGATAGATCAAAGAAGGAAAAATAAACAGCATCTAAAAGACTTAAATAGTTTTATTGATTTATACTTTCCAAAAAAAAAAAGATAAAAATGAAAATTAAAACTGCAATTATCTTATGCGCCGGGTTTGGGAAAAGATTAAACCCAGTCACTTTAAAAGTTCCTAAACCTTTATTAAAAATTAACAATAAATCCTTATTGTCAGAAACTATAGAACTAGCGATAAATATTGGAATAAAAAAAATAAAGTTAAACACTTATTATTTATCAGATAAAATTACAAGTTATGTAAAAACTCACAGTTATAAAAATAATATTGAAATTATGCATGATGGTGAAGAGATACTTAATACAGGAGGGGGAGTAAAAAATATTATAAATAAATCGACTGAAGAAAATTTTATTATCTTTAACCCTGATACACTGTGGAACTTAAATTATAAAAAAATTATTTTAGAAATGATCGATTATTACGAAAATAATAAATTAAATAATTTATTGATGGTAGTAAATAAATCCAAGAGTTTTGATAAAAGATTAAAAGGTGACTTTACTATGGAAAATCATAAATTAAATAAAAATAAAAATAGCGAATATATATTTACTGGTTTTCAGATAATAAATAGAAAAATTATTGATAAAGTAGACGAAAAAATTTTTTCTATGAATAAGGTTTGGGATATACAATTAAATAATTCAATGCTACATGGATATGAAAGCGATCAGAAATTTGTACATTTGACTGATATAAAAATTTATAACAGTTTATTAGAAAACAATTAGATCTTTTGCTCTGTCTTTATCAAGATATTCTGCATTAACAACTTTTTGATTATTAATTGTTATTACAAGTGGATTTCCGGTTGGAATTTCTAGATTCGATATATTTTTATTGTCAAGATTGAATAAATATTTGCAAAGAGCTCTGATAGAATTTCCATGAGCAGAAATTAAAACGTTTTGTTTTAAATTTTTAATATTATTTTCATAATACGGTATGACTCTTTCATATGTATCTTTTAATGACTCAGTGTCTGGGATTTTATCTCTATGAATTTCTTTGTATATATTAATGTTATTAGGATGATAAGGACTATTTTTGTCTAATTTTTCCGGTGGACAATCCCATGATCTTCTCAGCTCATGTACTTTTTCTTTACTTAACTTTTTTTGCATTTCATCTTTGTTTAAACCAGTTAAAGCTCCATAATGTCTCTCGTTTAATTCCCATGCTTTAACAACTGGTAAATTTTTAAAATTATTAATCTTCATTATAAATTCTAAAGTATTAATTGCTCTTTTTAAATATGAAGTAAAAACTCTTTCAATTTTTATATCTAAAGTTTTAATAAGATTTCCAGCTTTAATTGCTTCTTTTTCTCCATTGGAAGATAACTCAACATCTACCCATCCGGTAAAACGATTTTCAAGGTTCCAGATACTTTGACCGTGTCTAACTAATATTAAATGACTCATAGTAGATTTTTATTTATAAATATAATTAACAAATGTTAAAGATTTTATTTTATACCTATAATTCAATTTTGTTAATTTTATACTTATATCCAGGAAGTATATTAGGTTTTTTTGTTTATAATGATATATCTAGACAACCCCAAATAACGTCTGATTTGTTTTTTATTTCTTCAAATCATTTATATGTATTTTTTATACTCGCCTCTCTTGGATACTTCTCAATAAAAAAAATAAAATATTTAATTTTTTATTTATTTTTTATTTCTATATTTCTCGAATTAAGCCATTTAATAATTCCTAATAGATCATTTCAATTTTCAGATTTATTTGGTAATATTATAGGAATAATTTTACCAACTTTACTAATATTTATATATAAAAAAACTAAAAATGAACACCTTTGAAGATAGAAAAAAAAGTTTTGAAAAAAAATTTGCACACGACGAAGAATTGCAATTTAAAGTTAGTGCTAGAAGAAATAAATACATTGGAGAGTGGGTTTCTGAAATGTTAGGATATAGCGAAGAACAAACTAAAGAATATATCCAAGATGTAATTAAAGCAGACTTTGCAGAAGCTGGAGATGAAGATGTATTCAGAAAAATTAAAGAAGATTTAAAAAATCAAAATTTATCAGATGAAAGTATAAGAGCTAAAATGAAAGAACTTAATGAAAAAGCTAAATCTGATTTTAATTAAAATACTATTCTTATTTATATTAAGTGTATCACCTTATTTTATTGCAAATTCCAATGAATATATAATTGGCTTACCCGAAGTGATAGATGGAGACTCAATAAAGATTAACAATACAAATATTAGACTTTCAGGAATTGACGCACCTGAAAAAAAACAAAAGTGTTTTAAGAAAAAACAACTTTATAATTGTGGGTTTATTTCTTTAAAAGCTTTAAAAAATTATATAAATAAGAATTTAGTTTCATGTTCTTATGCTAAAAAAGATAGATATGGTAGAATTTTAGGAACTTGCTATTTATATAATAATCAAGTTGAGTCTTTGTCTTTAAATAGTTATATGGTTAATACTGGTAATGCAGTAGCGTATAGAAGATATTCTAAGAAATATATAGTAGATGAACAATTTGCTAAACAAAATAAACTAGGAATGTGGCAAGGAAAATTTATCAGACCAGAAGAATGGAGAAAAAAAAATAAATAATCTATAATTTTTTTATGATTCAAAAAAAAAAAATATTTTTTTTTCTTATAATTTTTTTCATTTCAAGTTGTTCATCAATACCAAAAAATACTGCTGACAGTTGTTCAATATTTTCTGAAAGATATCTTTGGTATAAGCATGCAAAAAAAGCAGAGGTAAAATGGGGAACTCCGATTTATGTTCAATTAGCAATAATAAAAATGGAATCCGATTTTGATTGGCTCGCAAAACCTCAAAGACATAAACTATTTAAAGTTATTCCATATAAAAGACCATCCTCATCATTTGGGTATTCACAAGCAGTTAAAGGAACGTGGAAACAATATAAAGAAGAAACAGGAAATAAATATGCTCTAAGATCGAGATTTAAAGATAGTGTTGATTTTATAGGTTGGTACACAAATAAAACAGAAAAAATTTTGAAAATATCAAAATCTAACGCCTTTAAACAATATATTGCGTATCATGAAGGCTGGGGAGCCTATAAAAATTATAAGAATAACCCAAAAGTAATAAATTTAGCAAAAAAAGTTGAAAGTCAATCAAGTAAATATAAAAGTCAACTTAAAAAATGTAAAAACTCACTAACAACGAATAAATATATTATATTTTAACGAATTTGTTTTTTGAGATCAATATCTATCGCATCTATTCTTTTAGTATTTTTAGCGAGTGTTAAATACATACTTGGGGTAACGTACAAGGTAAAGAATGTAGATATAATCATTCCGCCCAATATTGTAGATCCAACAGCCAATCTCGATCCTTCACCTGCTCCCGGACCTATATTCCCAACAACCAAAGGTATCATTGCAATCATTGTACTCAAAGACGTCATTAAAATAGGTCTAAATCTCAGATAACATGCTTCTTTAATTGCTGTTTCAATATTTTTTCCTGCAACTCTTAACTGATTAGTATAATCAACTATTAGAATACTATTTTTTGTAGATATACCAATTAAAATAACCAAAGCAATTTGAGAAAAGACGTTTATTGAGCTATTTAAAAAAAGTATAAATATTAAACCACCAAAAACAGCTAATGGTACGGTAAGTATTATAATAAATGGATGGACAAATGAATTAAATGTAGCGGACATAACTAAGTAAGCAGTGAGTAAAGCAAGAATAAATATTATATATAATTCATTACTAGTTTCTTTAAGCTCTTCAGATTTGCCTTTCCAAGTTATTTCTTTCTCTGAAGCCACTTCAGACATAGTCGTTTCAAGGAATTTTATTGCCTCATTTAAAGTATAATTTTCACTAATATCTGCTGAAATTGTTACCGCCCTTTGCCTATTATACCTTGCTAATTTATTAGCCGAGCCCTCTTCCTGGAAGTCAACTAAATTTGATAAAGAAACAAGTTCACCAGATTTTTCAGACCTTACAAAAATTTTGCTCAAACTTTGCTGATTTTTTCTATTTTCCTTATATTGTTGAAGAATTATTGGATATTCTTTCCCTAACATATTAAATTTAGTAACAACTTTTCCTCCGTAAAGTGTTTCTAAAGTTTCTCCAATTGTTCTAATTGAAACTCCAAGATCTTTAGATTTATTATTATTTATTAAGAGTTTTATCTCAGGTCTATTTCTGGAATAGTCAGATTCAATTCTAGACAGATTTGGATTTTTTCTCAATTCTTTAATTACTCTCTTTTGAGTCTCCTCTAAATCTTCATAAGTACTTCCATAAATTACCATCTGAACAGGTTTATTATAATTAGATGTTCGTATTGATTGTGGAGATATTGGAAAAGCCAAAGTCTGAGGGACAGTAACAATTTTTCCGATTGCGTTTCTCATGATAGTTTGAGAATTGTCTTTTCTACTATTCCAATTATCAAGTAAAGATATTATCAAAAAACTATTATCTGCACCAAAACCGGGTACTATCATTAAAAATTTTTTATAAGGACTTTCCTCTGCGTTTAAAAGTGGAATTAACCTTTTCTCCACATCTTCTGCTCTATCCTGAGTATAATCAAATGAACTTCCCTCATCGGTAAAACCAATTACTAAATATGCACCTCTATCTTCTAATGGCAATAACTCTTTCTTTGTAAAATTGTACAATAGAGCTGAACCAATAATGATAAATATTATGAAACCAATAATTGTATTTTTACGATACATCCAGTAACCTAAAGAACTTTTATAAAATTCTTGGAAACTAATAAAAAAATTATTAAACTTTTTTACTACGAAATTAGTTTGTTTTTTGCTGTTTAAAAATTTACTACCAAGCATTGGTGACAATGTAAGTGCAACTAAAGATGAAACTATTATTGCAAAAGTTAATGCGATTGCAGTTTCTTTAAATAAAGTTCCTGCTATTCCCTCGATAAATATAAGTGGCAAAAAAACTGCAACTAAAATTAATGTCGTTGCAATAATCGCAAATGTAATTTGTTTTGAGCCTTTGTAAGCTGCTACTAAAGGAGTTTCACCATTTTCAATTCTTCTATAAATTGCATCAGTCATAATAACAGAATCGTCTGTAATTATTCCGATTGCCAATATAAAACTAAGTAAAACAAATATGTTAATAGACAAATCAAAGATATAAATACCCAGAAATGTGGCTATCAAACTTACTGGGAGAGCAATAGCTGGTACAATGACCGCTTTAATGTTACCTAAAAAAAGATAAATAATAATTACTACTAATACAAATGCTATGAATAAAGTTTTATAAACCTCATTAATAGCAACACTAATGTAGGTAGCTCTGTTGAATGCAATTTCCAAATTCAATCCGTCAGGTAGATTTTTTCTAATTTCTTTAATTTTCTTTTTAATATCTTTCGATAACTCTACAGTAGATGCTCCGCTACGAGCATAAATTCCAATTCCAACTGAATTATAGTTTAATGCACCTTTACTTTGCGATCTAAAAAATGCTTTTTCAGAAACTGGCCCAAATTCAATTTCAGCTATATCTGATAATTTTATTGTATTGTTTTTTAAGTTTTTAATTGGTAGCTGACTTAATTTATTCAAATCATTGTAGGACTTATCTATATTTAACGTTAAATCTTTATTATCAGCCTCAAGTGTGCCAGCTGGCAACCTCACATTCTCCTTATTTAAAGCAAGTTCTACTTCTTGGGTTGTTAAATTATATGCAGCTAATTTAATTGGATCTATCCACACTCTAACACTTAATTCTCGAAGACCCCCTGTTCTTATTCTTCCGACATTTTTTACACTTGAGAACTGATCAATTAAATATCTTTCAACGTAATCTCCTAGCTCCAAATCACTCCAAGTTGGTGATGACAATGACAACCACATTGTTGTAGTAAATCCTGCAGCTTGCTTTAAAATTCTTGGTGGATCAGCCTCCGATGGTAGTCTTTCAACAACCCTTGCAACTCTCTCTCTGATATCGTTAGCAGCATTGTCTAAATCAATATCAGTATCGAATTCAATATTAATTTTACTCTTTCCATTCTCTGAAGTTGAATCAATATTTTTAATACCCTCAGCACCACCTATTACTTCTTCAATAACTTGAGTCACCTCCTCGTCAACTATTTTAGAGGATGCTGAAGCATACTCTACATTTACTTGAACCACAGGAGGCTGTAAACCCGAGGGAAGCTCTCTTACCGGTAACTTCCAAAAAACAAATGATCCAAATAAAACTAATATTAATGATAAAACCCACGAAAATGCTGGACGTTTGATACTTAATTCGGTTATTAACATTATTTATTTAAAGGTTTAATTTTACTATTTGGTCTTACTTTCTTAAGACCTTCTGCTACGATAATATCTCCTGAATCTAGCCCATCAATTATCTCGACTTTACCAGAAACTCTTAATCCTATTTTAATTTCTGATCTACTTGCAACATTATCTTTTGAAATTTTATAAACATAAGCTTTATTTCCCTCCAAAATAATACTTGTATCTGGAATACTCAAAGATTCTCTTTCATTAAATTTCAAAGTTACTTCAATTAGAGTTCCGGGTATAATTTCAAAATTAGAATTGTCTATTTTCACTCTAGTAAGTATACTTCTAGTTTCAGCATTCACTCTGCTTGATACACCATCAATAATTCCATGATATATTTTTTTTTTCATACCCGAGAATTTGGCTTCTACCTTTAGGCCTTTTCTCAATACTGGAGCGTATTTTTCTGGAATCTTTAAATCTGCAAATATTTCTTTACTATCATCAAGTGTTAATATTACTGAGTTGTCAGACCCTAGTACATCTTCCGTTATACCCCTATAACCCAAAATGCCACTATATGGAGCTGTAATAACTCTATCTTTCAATCTAACAATTAAATCTCCTTTTTTTACAAACCTTTCTAGATTTAGCTCTGACTGTAAATTATCTTTTTCAATTCTAAAAGTCCTAGTTTTTCTAGGTATTGCTGTACCAAAACTTTCAACGTTATCGGAGAATTGATTTTTAGTAACTTCAGTAACGATAATTGATGGAGGTGGTCTTTTACTAAATTTTTTTTTAAAATGATTTCCAATCATTGTTCTTCCAATTATCACAAAAGCGATTACAAGAAAGAAAACTATAATTATAGAAGTGACTTTAGTAGATTTTTTCATTTTATAATTTTTCCATACTCTGCCCATGAACCATCATATATTTTAGGTTTATAATTGTTATTAATCAAGGAATATGCAAGCGCTAAAACACATGATGTAATACCTGAACCACATGTAAAAACAATATTATCTTCACTAAAATCGTCGATAACACTTTTATATATATACGTTAATTCATCTTTTTTTTTAAATGTCTTATTTTTATTAATTACATTTTTAAAAGGTAAACAAACAGAATTTGGTATTGATCCACTTTTCAAACCTTCCCTTGGCTCAGGTATCTTGCCGTCAAATCTTTCTTGACTTCTTCCATCAATTAACCTGAACTTCATTTGCTTGATATTTGATTTAATACTATTTATGTCTATTACTAAATCTTTATTTATATAAGATGTATAAATAGTTTTTTTGTTTTGGACTTTATTATTTTCTAAAGGAAGCTTTTCTATTTTCCATTTGTATAATCCTCCATTTAAAACTTTTACAGAGCTTGGATTATGTCCGAAGTATATAAAAGTATACCACAGTCTACATGAGCTTATAACCTCTGAATTATCATAAATTACTATTCTGTCTTCATTAGAAATTCCTAAAGAAGACATTACTGCCTCCCATTTTTTTTTAGATGGTAACATGTGAGGTAACTTTGACTCTTGATCTGAGTATTCATCAATATCAAAAAATACTGCATTTGGAATATGTTCATTTTGGTATTCATTAAAACTATTTCTATTTTCACTTGGCATATGCCAAGTGCTATCTATAATTTTCACACTAGAAATATTCTCGTATAACCATTTTGTTGATGCTAAAGGCATTTAAATTTATCTTTCAAGGTATTTTTGGTGATAATCCTCTGCTTTACAATAGTTTTTGTTTTTAGATATATTTGTTACTATTTTACCATTAAACTTAATATTATTTTTTTTCAGAATATCTTCAGCTATTTTCTTTTGTTTTTCAGAAGTGTAAAAAATTTCACTACGATATTGTGTTCCTATATCGTAACCTTGTTGATTTAAAGTAGTAGGATCATGAATTTCAAAAAAGTAATTTATTAAATCTTCATACGATATTATTTCTTCATTAAACTCAATTTTTACGACCTCTGCGTGATTTGTTTTCCCAGTGCATACTTCTTTATAAGATGTATTAGGATTATCTCCTCCACAATAACCAACTTCGGTTTTTAAAACTCCATTTAGTTTTCCAAACTTAATTTCTGGGCCCCAAAAACAACCTGCTGCTAAAATTGCTATTTCCATTGATATATTTTTTATTTAACTTAAATTATTTATATGTTCTCCAAAAATCAATTAGGCTTTTTGTACATGTTTATATCTGTTTGTGCATTTTCATTAATGGATTTAGTTGTTAAATGGTCAAATTCTTATCCATTAGGTGAAGTACTATTTTTCAGAGGTTTTGTGGGTGCAATCGTATACTTTATTATAATGCCCAGGGATAGAATAAAAAACTTTTATCATACTCAAAGGCCTCGTTTACATTTACTAAGATGTATTTTTGGTTTAATAGCCTTGTTATCAATTTTTACAGCTTTAAGAAATTTACCTTTAGCTACTGTAGTAAGCATTTCATTTGCAGCACCTATTTTTACTACTATACTTTCAATCTTCTTTTTAAGTGAGAAAGTTGGGAGATATAGGTGGATGGCTGTTATAATTGGATTCATTGGCGTCTTAATAATTGCTGAGCCTGGTTTTAGTAGTTTAAATTTTTATTACGTATATCCAATTATATTTTGCTTGGGGATGGCATATGTTGCAATATCAATTCGACAACTCTCAAAAACAGAACCTGTATGGTTGATATCTTTATATTTTTCATTAGCAATAACTTTTGCGAGTCTATTCACTATTCCATTTGGATGGGTAATGCCATCTTTAAGGGATTTTTTTATTTTGTCCCTATTAGGAATATTTGGGGGATTAGCAAACTTATGGTTAAGTCTTTCATATAAATATTCCGAGGTATCGTTAGTTACACCTCTAAAATATTTAGCTCTCGTTTTTGCGATACTTTTTGGATTCTTTATTTGGGGAGAGATACCAACCGTGAAAACTTTGTCTGGCGCATGTTTAGTAATATTGTCATCAATAATTATATTTAAACGTGAAATTAATTTAAATAAACAAGTTACTGTTCCTAGACATGACTAAAGCTCCTAAGTATTGGAAAAATGCAATTAAATATTTATCAAACAAGGATAAAGTTATGAAATTTTTGATAAAAAAATATAAAGACAAAACTCTCACAACACGTAAAGATATTTTTTTTTCTTTGTGTAATAGTATTATAGGTCAACAAATAAGCGTTGCTGCTGCTAATTCAGTTTTTAAAAAATTTAAAAAAGCGTGTCGTGGAAAAATAAATCCAAAGAGAGTTAAAAATCTATCAACTATTCAATTAAAGAAATGCGGTCTTAGTAGACAAAAAGTTAAGGGCATAAAAGAACTAGCATTAAAATTTTATAAAAAAGAATTTAACCCCAAATTAATAAACAATATGACAGATGAGGATGCGATTAATTATTTAACAACTTTAAGACAAATAGGACCTTGGTCAGCTGAAATGATTTTACTTTTTACTTATAACCGGTCTAATATTTGGCCAGTACAAGATATTGGATTATTAAGAGCCATTTCGAATAATTACAAAAAAAAATATTTTCCTCCAAAGACCTTTGTAAATTTTTTAAAAAAAAAATTTTCTCCTTATTGCTCTGTCGCTACTTGGTTTTTATGGCGTTCAATAGATGATGAGCCAATACAGTATTAAGCACCTTCTACTATTTGGTGGTGTCTTATAGCAATATCTTTTAAAATATCGTGTGCCTCCTTATATTCTCTTGAGTCATAACAATTTATAGCAGAAGCATAATCAGGAAACTCAATTACAACTGTTCTCGGAGAATTAACACCTTCATTAGTTCTATTTTTTCCACCTCTGGCAAGAATTTTACCGTTATACTTCTCTAAAGCTAAAACTGCTTTAGATGCATATTCCTTCAATTTTTCTTCATCATTAATTTTTTCGTATATACAAACCCAATAACCTTTCATACTAATCTATCCATTCTTTAAATAAAATTTCGTTGCTTTGAATATACCTTGGAAGCTTTTGCTTATCAAAGTTTTGTAATTTTACTCCTGTACCAACTTTGTTGGCTGTTTTATCAGCTTTAAGGTCATATATTGCCATTTTATTTTTAATTGTCTCTTCAATTTGTTTTATTGATAGGGACTGTAAATCAAATTCTCGATGATGAAGATATGATTTGAGCTTATGTTTAATTTCATTTGCAGATTTCAAATAAGAAAAATGCCACCCACCATCTTCTATAATTTTTATACTTATATACTTATTTTCAGAAAAAAAAGTATCTAATCTATAAAAAGGATATTTTTTATCCTTTACATTTCTAAGCCACTGTGGCGAAAGTAGATTTTTTTTT
>MDSW01178956.1_pt1 | contig 30641 bp, 29 predicted proteins | sample 811171 | NCBI WGS metagenome assembly MDSW01 (sample SAMN05326641, study PRJNA326480) | marine metagenome | isolation source: seawater | place: Atlantic Ocean: North West | collected 2012 | reverse complement strand
CGTTTGGGAACTCTTTTAGAAGAAGATGACTCAGAAGAAGAGTTTTTACTGATTGGTCGGCGTCAATTGAGAAGTAACAACTCTTGGCTGCATAACAGCAAACGTCTTATGGGCGGCAAAAATCGTTGTACTTTGCTCATGCATCCAGAAGATGTCGCCGGTTGCAATGTTGAAGATGGTGATACGGTTGTCGTGTCTTCCCGGGTTGGAAGTGTTGAAATTCCGGTTGAAGCCACCGATGCAATGATGCCGGGTGTCGTGAGTATTCCACATGGTTTTGGGCACGGCCGAAAAGGCGTCAAGCTGGATATCGCGAGTAAAAGTGCAGGAGTCAGCATCAATGATTTGACCGATGAGATGCATCTTGATGCGTTGACCGGTAACGCCGGGTTTTCTGGTGTTCCCGTTGTTGTGAAGCCCCTGGGAGAATAACCATGGCGGGAATAGACGATTCACGGCCCTTTATCGCTTTGAATATTGTGGTTTTAACGGTCTCCGATTCTCGGACGGACGATGATGATATCTCAGGCCGCACTTTGGTAGAGCGTGTTGAGCAAGCAGGTCACACTTTGCACTCCAAGCGTATAGTTCCCGACGACCAGGCGGCCATTGAGTCAGCATTGCGAACTTATATAGATGACTTGGGCGTAGATGTCGTGATTGCAACTGGCGGTACGGGACTGACCGGGCGTGACGTTACCCCCGAGGCTTTTGCTGCCGTCTACGAGAAAGAGATTCCTGGGTTCGGTGAGCTCTTTCGAGCGCTCAGTTATGAATTGATTGGAACCTCCACCATTCAGAGTCGGGCGACGGGCGGCGTCTGCCGAGGAACCTATCTTTTTGCCTTGCCTGGGTCCCCCGGGGCCTGCCGCGATGGGTGGGATAAAATTCTTCAATATCAGTTAGATAACCGATTTCGACCCTGCAATTTAGTTGAGATTTTGCCACGCCTACAGGAGTGACGATCGCTCCGGAGCGACCTCGAATTTCTTTTCACTTAAGAAAAATGCCAACACGTCGATGACTTCACGTGGTTCCGCTGTGTCCAAAGACAGCGATTAGGCGATAGCGAGTGAGGCGGGGGTTCGATGAAAACGACCAATTATCTTCCTGAAGTTCGACAGCAGTACGAAGACTACCCATTTCCACCGGTGGAAGCTCGGGATGAATCCTGGCGACTTCAGGTTATGCCTCAGGATTTACTGGAAAACATTAACCATTATTGCTTCGGTGGTCGGCGTGACTTCCGAAAAGATTTTAGGGTTTTGGTTGCCGGTGGGGGTACGGGGCATGCGGTTGTTTTTCTTGCAGAGCAGCTCCGAGACACCAACGCCGAAATTTATTACGTGGATCTTAGCCACGCATCGAGAGCAGTTGCGCAGGAGCGAGCTGAAATTCGTGGACTGACCAATATTAACTGGGTCAGCGGGTCACTTTTGGATGTTCCCACAATGGGAATCGGACAATTCGACTATATCAACTGTACTGGAGTTCTTCACCATCTTGAGAACCCTACGGCAGGTCTTATGGCTCTCAAGTCCGTACTTAAAGAAGATGGTGCGATGGGCCTGATGGTCTATGGTAAATATGGTCGAGCATCTTATTATCATGTCCAAGAGATGATGAGATTGATCAATGACCCCTCGGAACATCCAGAGCAAAAAATCGAAAACACGAAAGCGGCGATGAGTTCGCTTCCAGAGACGTTTTTTCTTGGGCATGGAATCCACCGCCAAAAACATCTGGATGGATTTTTCAACGACCATATTAATCTTTACGATACATTTCTGCATTCCCAAGACCGCGCTTATACAGTTGAAGAGCTTTATGAATGGCTGGATACTTGTGGACTTGAAATGAATGGATTTACGAATTTCAACGCAAGCATGAGTGAGAAAATTCTGTACCGGCCCGAGCTGTATATCAAAGACGATAAGCTCCTTGATAAAGTGATGGATTTTCCTCTGCGAAGGAGACAGGCCGTCGCGGAGCTGGTGAGTTCCCAGATTGGACTCCATACATTTTACTGCTCCTACCGCTCAGATGCGCAGGCTGTTCCTGACGACTTTTCGATGGTCCCGTTTTTTAGCGATTGCCATTGCGGTGGTGAGCCAGTGTTTACTCGTTTAAACCCGGTTGAGACGTGCGAGTGGATGGAATCAAATCCAGGACAACAATTTGTGCTGCGTCACCCGATGGGACTTACCATTGCTATTCCGAATACGCCGTGCACGGGACGAATTATCCGCTATATCGATGGTGAACGTTCGCTGGAGACGATTTTTCAAATGGTGGCTGCGGACATGGAGTCCATGACGGCGACGCCTTTGGCGAAGTACGATTTCTTGAGCAGTTTTATGGGCATTTACAATGTGTGCTCAGAGCTGGAATGGTTGCGGCTACGGCATGAATCGGTTCCGGCTTACCCAACTTACCAAGAAATGCAGAGCCGCGTAACATCTCAGTATGCGGCTAAAGACCACGTTGCTTAAGCGGCTAGTTCCTGAAATGCCTCACAAGCTTCTTGGATAGATGCTACCGATTCGGGTGCATGCTCGTCGGCGGCAGCGGACCATGCTCGGTTAAGCATACGCTCGCCATAGGCAACCACGACGAGAAGTTCGGCACCCTTGTCCATACCCAATTTTTCAACGACTTTATGACGGGCCATTGCGAATGGGATGACGTATTCTTGGAGAATGGCGTCTACGCGTTCACAGAGTGCTTCGGTTTCAAGGGTCGGAGCTTCGTCGTTGAGTTTCAATAAAGGTGCTTGAATACTCTCGAGCCGCTCAAATGGATTGATAGCATTGGGGTCGGTATCGGGTTGCTCTTGCTCTTGCTTGATTTGACGACGCCAAAGAATGGTGCCGACCACTGCGGCGATTGCCCCTAGGATAAAAATAGGAAGGGTATCAGGAAATCCACCCTGGGTTTCCGGAAGCTTGGCGCTCGCGGCAATGGCAATGAGGATTCCGCCGGCAAAAAGGTAAGGGCCAAACGACAAAGATTTTTTGGTTTCAGTAGTCATTGTTTTTAGGCTCCTGTGAAGATTTCAAAAGCAGCGTGTCCAATACCCAGAAGGGCTTCACCAACGATGAGGCCGGCGGCAAGTGGAACCAGTTTGTGTTCTACAAAGGCTGAGCCTTTTTTCTTCATGATGTACATGTTCGTTAAGCAACCAACGCCGTATCCCAGTGTGATGGAGAAGGGTAGGTACATGGCTAAGCCAATGAGTACGCCCAGTCCACTCATGGGAGCTGCACCCAGCAATGCACCAACGATACCGCCCATGACGTATTTGTCTGTGGGGACATTGCCGCTTTGAACCGCATCAATGATTCCCATCAGCGCACCGGCTTGAGGTGCAGGAAGTGCTGTACCCTCACCAAAGCCGCCTTGCCCACCTTCGCCATTGGTCCAGAGAACGTAGATTGCTCCAAGAGCAAGGATGGCCCCAATCCAGGTTACAAAGAACTGGGCAATTTGTTGTTTGACCGGGCGACCGCCGATGAGAAAACCTGTTTTCAAATCTTGCATCATGTCTGCACCTTGGCCGATGGCAACACATACCGCGACTCCCACAACCATGGCACCCGCAATGTTTCCGTTTAGAAGAAACATCATCAGCGTGACACTGATAAGTGCCATTCCACTCATGGGTGAGATGTCTGTCATACCGGTTGCCTGAGCAACAATAAGTCCTGCTAGGCCAAGCCAAATGGTTCCAACCACCGAGGCCAACATTGCTTGAGGAACCGTAACACCGGGAGTCAGGATGGAGGCGACAAAGAAAAGAACCACGGCTCCAATCGTTCCCGCTATAAGGACGTTAAGTGGAAGCTCATCGGTACCGACTTTACTCCCACCTGCTTTGGCTGTTTTGGCCGCAGTGGAAAGTGACCGGATGGCGCTTTTAATGGCAGGAAAGCTAACCACAACTCCCATGAGTGCTCCGCCAATCAAGGCGCCGATACCAAGAGGTCGAATCATTTTACCGTAAAGAGCGCCAAAGGCAGGTGTACCATCAGATATAGAACCCGCGGTGAAGTTAGCCAGTAGGTCTGTCGGAATGCCAGCCGGTGTCCAGCCCATATTGTAGGAGATGGGAGCAACGACCCACCATGCTATGACGCCGCCAACAAAGAAGGGCAAGCCGCCTCGGCCTGAGAGTAGCCCCGCCGCAAGGTTCATCAGCGAAAGATAGATGACAGGGGATAGGTAATCAGGAATGACCCCAAAGCTAATGTTGAGTTCTTCGTGATAGAGAATACCGGGAGCATCAAGGGCTCCAGATACCATGACCAGTTTCCAAGCAGCACTGATGGCAAAGCCAATGCCCAGAAGCTTTGCTTTTTCAAGGCCCGACGAGCCCGAGCGGATGATGGTTGAAACGGCGACACCGGAGGGAAACCGCAGCCGATCCAGATCAATCATTTGTTTGCGCAATGGAATAATCAGAACCACGCCGAGGATCGCGCCGGATACCCCACCGATGATGAGTGGAAGAGCGTCGAACTCAATGCCGGGCAAGCCTTCGGCTCGCCATTTTGCATCCAGCATGAAAAGTGCGGGTAAAGTAAAGACGACGCCTGTGCCGGCGGTGTTGATACCCGATGCAATGGTTTGATTGATGTTGTTTTCAATCATGGTGCCTTTGCCCAAGACGCCTTTAAGGAGCGCGTAGCCCATAATTGATGCAACGGTGGAGCCACCGATGGAGAAGCCCAGTTTGAGTGCGGCGTAGACAAATGCCAAGTTCAACACAATTCCCTGTAAGACCCCCAGAATAATCGCTGCCGGTGTCATTTCGCGATAGGGCCCAACCATCGCATCTTTGACCGCGCGTGCGCGTACTCCCTCTGCCATTGCACTGCTCCCTGTTTTTGGTGCTTGTATGGACGCCTAGATACAGTTTGATATCTTATGTTGCAAGCAGTGGCAGCAGGGTCCAGAATGTTGAAACTGATAGACTTCTGGCGGACTGTACTTTGGGCACTGCAGCAAACGTCGTCCATGAGGAATTTAAAATGAGTCGATATGGGATGCTTGTAATTTTGCTTTTGGTTGTTCCCGGATTTGCATGGGCTGCGGCTGAGCGAACTTCTGTTGTGAACGATTTAGAGGCAGGCTGCAGCTTGACGGCTCCTGGTCCCAACCAAATTAAGACTTGCACTGGACCTGCCGGCTACCAAGCGGTGATGCATCAAACGCCCATGGGCGAGCAGTTGACTCTGGAGAATACGGGGATTGCTTTTTCGGCTGCCGTCATCCGATGCGAAAGCGGTCAGCGGATTACAAGTCTTGTTTGGAGATTACGTAAGGGCAAACCATTTGCTGCCTTGGTGGGTTATGCGTGTCGGGGATATAAAGGTCAGAGCGCCGCGGGGGCTAAAAACCGTATTTTAGTGCAAGGTTTAAAGGGTTTTGAAGAATACGGTCATGAAGTTCGGGTGAAGGTTGGGACCCCCACAATAGCAGATGCAGAGCGGCTCGCGGACAGTTGGCTTAAGTCGAATTAGTTCTGCGAGATCATGGGTTTGTCGAACCATTTCCAATTTTTTTGTTTTACGGGTCTTAGGTTGTGGTGGATGTTGTTGGCATTCGCTATAGCTGAGCGGGGTGGGAATGCGATCGGAGTTGATGATGATGATGAAAAAGACGGTATTTTATGTGTTGGCAGCCATGGTTTGCATGTGTATGCCCGCCGTTGTCGGAGCTGAAGTTAAGCCCATCATCCGAGATAATATGTCGGTAGAGCGAAGCCTAAGGGCGGACTTTTTAGGCTCCGTTGGTAACCATCTCGTCGGTGGCGCCGGTTGGTTTGTTATGCCGGTTCTACACGATGGGTTCTTGCCCGGAGTCAATGACTCTTTCGATGTTGAACTGGGCGGATACGTTGCTTGGTATTTCAAAAGCGATGCGAGTTACGTTTTTATTGAGCCTGCAGCAGGTTTGAAATGGAACTTTCATGTTTTGAATGAGCTCACGTTGTATGTGGGCGCGCGTACCGGCATCGTAATCGGCTTGGGCGCAGATATTTTTGAACCCGATGGCGGTGGCATTGTTGGTCTTTATTGGCATCTTGGAGAAGGTGTGGATTTAAGGTTTGAAGCTGCCTATGCCCATGTGGGTCGAGCCGGCGGTCAATTGGGAGTTAGCTTCCCGTTTTGACAAAAAGTCGTCTCAAGAGCCTTCACTGAGGCTCTGATTGAAAAGATAGCCGATATTCCTGTTGGCTTGATTGTACGTAGGAATCGATGACGTGTTGATACCGGTCCAAGTGGGCGGGTTTCGCGAAATTCTAGACATGGAGTGGTGGATACCATCTCCTGTTAACGTGGAGGTTTATGATGGAAGCGTTGGCAATTAAAAGCTTTTTGACTTTGTTGGTTGTAATGGACCCTATTGCATTGGTCCCCATGTATTTGGGTGTCAGTGGCTCAATGGGCCCTGATGAGCACCGCCAAGTTGCACGTCGGTCCACTTGGGCAGCGGGTATTGTTTTGTGGCTCTTTACCCTTGTGGGTGGAAAGCTATTGGCCACTTTGGGAATCTCCCTGGGAGCTTTTCGGATTGCTGGCGGATTGCTCTTGTTCAAGATTGCCGTTGATATGGTGTTTGCCCAACGGGAACGTGAAACTGAAGAAGAGCAAGCTGAAGCCATGTCCAAAGAGGACATCAGTATTTTTCCATTGGCTATTCCATTGATGGCGGGCCCAGGGGCTATGGCCAGTGTAATGATTCTTGCGGGCGAAGGTGCACTTATTCATACCATGGGTGTGCCCGTGGTATTGGCATGCATCACAATTGTTTTGTTGATGTGTTGGGCTGCGCTGCGTCTCGCGGAGAGAATTGCCAGTGTTTTGGGTACCACTGGAATTAACGTGGTCACCCGAATCCTTGGAGTTCTCTTGGCAGCCTTGGCCGTCCAATATGTAGCGGACGGCACCTTATCATTTCTAGCTTAAGCTACGATAAGGGGAAACAATCCGAGCAACGTTCCAGCTGCCGTTAGCGCAGCGGTCGTTGCCGCGATGGCGCCAAATACCTGGATGCGACGGCGCTTCTTCAGACCAGCCATCTCCAGAAGGCTATTTGAGTCTAGCTTGTTTACTTCCTGTACTTCATTCATTGCGCCATCGGCACTGTAACCAGCCTGGTCTTTTGAGACGCTTTGGCTATCTACATTGAATGCTGAACGGGTAATGCGCTCACCGGTGGGTACTCCGGAAAGGGCCGCCATGGTGTTGACGAATTGTTCTTGTGACGTAGGGAGACTCTTCTCTCCCGATGGGGGATTACTTGCGACGTTCATATCTTCGGTCCTCGATTTTCGATGCCGGGTACCTTCGGAAGGGGCTTTCCGTTGGTTTCAACACCATTCCTCTCTGCGCTGAGGTTGTCGTGCTACCAATGAATTAGGTTGCGCCGAGCCTCATCGATTAGATGCCGCACGGTGCATATTTTGTATTATTATTTTTCCCTCTATTGATGCGCCGGATGTCACAACCACACCAAACTAGGAAGTCCCCAATTGAGAAAAAGGTGCATTATTTCGGTTACAACGTTCTTTTTAATCTGGATATTTGAATTTGATGTTTTCAAACACCCATTTTTTCAGAAGGGTGAATTTTCTTTAAGTGTCTGTTTTTAATGTTTTTTTTGGGTTCCGTGGCGCTACTTAAGGGCGTTTTGGGATAATTTAACAATAAATTGGCGGATAAAATAAGATCTTTATTTGAAGCGATTTCAAAATGAAAACAGGTGAAGTTCGGAATTATGAACCGCGATCTTGGAGCATGAATAATTAGGCTCGACGGTTCGATTGCTTGAGCTTTTCCATGATTTCTCGAGCATCTGCGGACTTGCCAAGAGCGAAATATACCCGGCTTAGTGTTGTTAAAACTTCCCGTGAATCTGGCTCCAGCGTGTTGGCTTGTTCAAGATGTTTGAGCGCATTTTCATAGCGATGTTCGGAGGCATAGATTTGCCCGAGTAAATAGTGGTCAGTCCACACCGTACTGGATTGCTCAATATTGTCCTGGAGAAGCTTGCGGGCTTCGTCGAGTCGTCCGTCATCCCAAGCGGCTTGAGCAAGTTTTCGAGCGGGAACGCGGTACCAAGGATTGGCTTCCAGAGCTCTTTGCCGCAATCTTTCAGCTGCGATGAATTCGTTTTCTTGCGCTGCGTAGTCGGCAAGTTTGTCTAAACCCACTGCAAATGTCGGTGCGTTCTCGATGGCTTGTCGGATGGTCCGGCGGGCGAGATCGATATCTCCCATTTCCTCAAACATTTTTCCCAACTCAAAATAAACATTGCAGGACTTTCGGTTGAGCTCGCGAGCTTGCCTGAGGCTTGCAATGGCTTGGTCTGGGTCTGAATAATTTTTCCCAAGCCAGAGGTGAGGGAGGTAGAATTTTGGCTCGAGAGATCTAGCTCGTTCCAAATTGTGGATCCGCTCAGCTGAGTCTGAAGTGATACTGGATTGACCATTGTATAGGAGTTTTTCCATGCGGCCATATTTCATTTTGCGATAACGACTTTTTGGGTAGGTCGTTGGCTCTTCATGACTGTCAAAGGCATTCATGAATGCCTCTTCGCGACCTCGACTCGTATCGAGCATTCTTGCTCGCTGACAAGCTTCTTCGTAAATCTCAAATCGTTTCTGAGCGTGTTGTGATTCCAGTCGGTGATGATGGACTTCTTGAAATGCACTCTCAGCGATACGTTTGATGGAAGCCCGGTTGGTTACCAGTTTTTCAAGTTCTACTTCTAGGTTGGTCTCTGAATTAAAGAGGAGTCCTGTTTCACCATGAACGATGGAATTTCGATAGACCGGCAGGCTTGAGCATACGGGAGCGGTTCGGGTGGCTGCATATTCCATAAACTTCACATCGTGCCGGCAATGGTTGAATTCAGAAGGCAGCAAGGGCGCAATCCCAATATGAAGACTTTTTAGAAACTCCACGTATTCGTCCAGGGCACCTGGCGCTCGAAACTCTAATTGGTTGCGTGGTATACTTGCAAAGTGATGTTCAATGGCTGGATTGGCCATGATGGCGAGCTTGACGTCGGGATGATTTTCCAAAATACGTTTGAGGGCAGGTAACGCATAGAGAATATCTTCGCGCTGTCCTCGTGAACCACCCCAACCAATTCGGAGCATGTCATTTCCCGATGGGTCCGGGATTTTCGTAGATTTTGGTTGTTTGAATGTTTGCCAGAGTTGACTGGGCACAATTTCGCAGTGGCTTCCAAGATGTTCAAACTCACTGGCCAAGGCCGCGGTTGAAAAGATGAGAGTCTCTGCCTGACTCGCCAATTGGAAATACATGCTTTGATAAGATTCGATGAGCCTGTTGGTTCGAGACCATGGCTGCGGTACCGAAATATTACTGTTGATTTCAAAGATCGTGGGAAGCCCTCTGGCGCGTCGGTGAGCAAGAATGGGCAAGTAGTCAGGGTGAGCGGTGTCACAGAGAACGAGAATGTCCGCACTCCACATCATCGCGTGAACGGAAGGTGTGAGATACGAACCACTTGCAATATGAACGTTTGCTAGGGAGCCTAACGCTCGACACGGCTGTTCGGTGCGGTATGCGTGTTGCTCTGTTTCCTGACTGGCATAATATGGCGGCTCAACATGGACGATCAGCAAAAAAAAAGCCCTTCAATCAATGGTGTCGGCTTTTATTCCGACAACAGTGGTGCCTTTTCAGAATATTTATTTTGAAAGTTCAGATCCAGGGATGATTTTGAGTAGTTGAGCCCATTGGATGAAAAAATATGCTGCACTGCGGCGCAACGTAATAGGGTTTAGATCTCATCTTGATAGTCGTGTTAGGATAGCAACGGATGTTGTTAGATAAGTGCACAGCCTGCGAGATGGTTATCCGCAAAAATGCTAGGTATTGTCACGCCTGCGGTGTGCCGGTTTGGCCTTTGCGCATTTGTGAGTCCTGCAATTTACCCACTCCTGCCCGCGGAACTTTTTGTGACCAATGTGGCTCTACTTTGGAAAACCCTGGCCACGTCTCAAAAGTGGTACCGGTGTCGTCCATTGAACAGGTGGATAACGATTTTGAGCCAGAGTTCGACGATTTTGAATCAGAATTTGATTCGGACTTCGATGCAGAGTTTGGTTCGGATGAGGGGGAGGTATCCGCGACCGAAGTTGGTACCAGCAGTCAGTTTATAAATCCTTCGACTGAACAAAGGTCAGAGTCTGACCTTCCTGCTGAGGATACAAACTCCGAAAAACGTGTGGTTACCATTTTGTTTGCTGACATCTCTGGCTTTACTCAAATGTCAGAGCGACTGGAGCCTGAAGACGTCAGCGAGATCATGAATACCGTATTCGATGCGATGACCGATATCATTGTTAAGAACGGTGGGACCATCGACAAATACATTGGCGACTGTGTGATGGCTCTCTTTGGAGCTCCACGGTCCTATGGGGATGACGCAGAACGAGCGGTTAAAGCGGCGCTTTTACTCCAGGAAGAAATCAAGAATTTATCTGACAGGTTTCGTAAGTTGGTGGGGGGAGAGCTTGAAATTCGCGTGGGGTTGAACACGGGGATGGTCGTTGCTGGATTTGTTGGTGGACAAGGGCACCGAAACTATACGGTGATGGGCGATGCCGTTAACCTAGCCAGTAGAATGGAAGCGGCTTGTGAGCGAGGGCGCGTGCTGATTGCTTCCAATACTCAGCGTTCGATCTTCAATGCTTATGTGACTGAGGACGCAGGCACATTTGATGTTAAGGGCAAATCTAAACCGGTTCAGGCATTTTACGTAGTACGTGAGCGTGAAACGAATGTTTCCGATATGGCGGCGTTTTTTCAAGGTCAGCCTATTCCATTTGTCAGTCGGCAAGCGGAGCTGGGTTTACTGATGAACTCCTTGGAAACTGTCTCCGAGCGTTCTTCAGCCCATTTGGTCAAAATTGTGGGAGCAGTGGGTTCGGGTAAAAGTCGTTTAATCACAGAATTTTCCCGCTTGAGTAATGAGGAACGTCAGGCACGCATTGTGTATGGGCGTTCGACCAGAAGTGTGGGAAGTTTCATGGCGCCGGTACGTCTGGGACTACTCAGTTATTTAACTTCGGTCTACGGAAGCTTTGAAGCAGGTATTCAAGAGCTTTTAGCGTCCTCACTCGACCGGGCAGTGGCATCGGCTGATACCGTAAGTGGCTCGGGTCTCGAGCTTCTCGATTCCTTTTTTAAAGGAGAGAATGTTTTTCAGCGCGGTGGAGAGGATGTCCGAGCGCTTCGTAAAACACTCTTTTGGGCAATCACACATTTATTGAAAGCCATTGCAGGTGAACAAGTATGTGTGCTGGTGATGGCTGATGCTCATTTAGCAGATGAAACACTTCAAGAGTTCGCCGAGTATCTATTGGGAGATTCGGGGCAGCACTCAAGAACTCTCATCTGCTGGGAAATGCAGGTCACCACCGAAAATCTCGAGGAAGCTCGTGAAAAATTCTCGCATCCAAAGACTGGTTTGCTGGAGCTGATGAGTCTAGACGACGATGCCGTAAGTGAATTGGTCAATACGATACTGGCGCCGGTAGGCCGTGTACCTCAATGGGTTGTGGAATGGATTGGTTCACAAGCCGAGGGAAGACCACTCTATGTGCTGGAGCATTTGCGTTCTCTTAAAGCGCTTCGGTTGTTAACCATTGATTCAGAGCTTGGCACTTGGTCCATTGTTTCGGATAAGCCTTCTGAAATCGTCTTACCTCCTACGATTTATGGAGCCCTGCAAGCAGAATTGGATGCTTTGGGGCCTACTGAGAGATTTGTCTTGCAACGGGCATCGGTTGTTGGCCGCGTCTTCTGGGACAGTCTCATGTTGAATATCTGCAATGGACTCATTGCCGAGCATAAGATTGAGCGGGCGCTCCAATCTCTACGTGTTTTGGGGGTGCTGCATCGGCGCGGATCTTCTGCTTTAGAAGGTGCTTCAGAATACCGATTCCAGAGTGAGCTTTTCCAGCAGGTTTGCTACGACTCGATGGTGCAAAAAGAGCGCAAACTGATTCATGGTGAAGTGGCTCGTTTTCTTAGCTTGGTGAATGCTTCAGTCGACCCAGCCTTAACGGCTCGGCACTTTGAACTCGCGGAGCGAACCGAACGTGCCGTGGCTTGTCTTTTGGTCGGCCTTGAAGATTGCGTTGAAAAATACTCCTTAAAGGATGCTACGCATTACCTTGAGAAGATAGAGACAATTCTCGATTCTCACGATGGTCGTTTGATGGGGAGGATTGCTGACCGTTTACAACGCATTCGGTATTATTGTGCTCTGGCCGAGGTGAGCCATCACATGGGTAAACTAGATGATTCTATGGAAGCCTTGGACCGAGGCTTTGAACTGCTAGAGTTAGAGCAGCGTGCGGATGAAACCACGGAAATGCTGGAAGCAGCAGCCGGTAATCTACACCACTTGCGTGGACTGGTTTATCAAACAAGAGGAGAGTGGAAGCTCGCGGTGTTGGCATTTCGAGAATCCTATTCTCGCTTTTCTGATTGCGGTGCAGCTCCTTTTGAACGCATTGGTGTTCAGGCGCGACTTGCTTGGAATTTAGTACGAATGGAAAAGTATCTAGAAGCAAAGTCCATATGTGAACCGATCTTAGCCCGTTACCAAGACCTTGAGATCAACGATTCGAAGATGGCTGATAGGCTTGCGCGTCACTACGATACTGTTGGTAGAATTGCATTCATCGAAGACGATTACGAAACCGCCAGTGAGATGTACCAGAATGCAAAGAAGCTTCGAGAGGTCAGTGGGAATATTGGTTTGCTGGCTCACTCTGCCGGCAACCTTGCTGGGGTCGCCGCTATGCGAGGAGACTGGTCGGGTGCGGCGCTCTCCTTTGAAAATGTAGAAGCGCTTTGGCAAACCCTGGGCGATGTAAGAATGTCCACCATTGGCTCTCTGAATTATTCAGAGTGCATGATTGAACTCTCTGAACGCGCTGAAACTGAAGACGATAGGAAGAGCTTGCTAGACGAAGCTCGTAAGCGATTGTCTCGTGCTGAAGGACCCATCAAAAAGATGGGCTCGAAGGACTTACAGGATTCTCTTGATGAACTCTTGAAGCGGTTAGTTGACTGAGTCGGCTTGTGCCCGCTGTTTCACAACTAAATCCGGACAAGCCATGGATGTTTCGCTGGTAAATCCCGCGGAACCCAGTTTGATTCTCTGAATGAGAGATTACCGAATTCTAAAGTCTGCCACGTAATCTCCGTGAACTGTTAAGCTCACCGGATCAACCAACCATGGCATGACAATCTTTTTGGGAACACGAATGGTTTCGGGCTCCTCATGGGTACCAAATACAATGTCCCAAAGCGGAGTGGTAACACCGTGATTCATTTTCGGATTTTCGAAGTGATGATGAAAGTGGTGTCGACGTGCCCATCTTCCGTAAGCATGGCGTGGTGGATTAACGTGTAAGCTCCAATGGAGATACTCATACCAGGCATATCCCACGGCAAAACCTGCGGTAAACGCTGCGCCCGCTCCCGTTCCGAACAAAAGAATCGTCGTGAAAAGCATCTTGGATAGAACCACCAGCGTTCGAAGTGCTTTGCCGGCCCATGGTGTAAAATAATTACCCAATCGATGATGCTTGAGATGCTCCTTCGAGAATGCGTTTTTTCCTTTGGCGCGGTGTCCTACCCAGTTGTGCATTGCATATTCGGTAAAGGTCCAGGTGAGAAGTCCGAGGGCAAATGCGGCGATAAGAATAAACATGGGGGTTTCCTTAGGATTGATGGGTTGGGTTTGTGTTGTGGGCTTGAACAAACTTAAGAGCCTGTTCCGATGCTTTTTCCAGAGCCGATGGGTCGCAGCCCCAGGCGAGAAAAAGGGGATAAAGCGTTTGGGCAGCGAGATTGTCTGCTGGGACTTGTTCTGGATAGAGGCGACGCATTTTTTGCATCGAGCTGATGCCCAGTAGAGAACTCCAGAGTCCAATGGTTCGTTCCCGGAAGGGTCCTTTTGAGATTGTCTTTGCTTGCGCTGCTTCTTCGAGCCGGGATTCTACTCTGGCCAAAAGTTCGAATAGGGTTTGAAGCACTGTCATGCGGTCTTCTTTTTGAACCATGGTTCTTGGATCAACCAACATCAGATCCACCATGCGGTAACGTGCCGGAGACCTCTCGGCCATATCCAAGAAACCGTAACCCACGACAAATACTTCAGTGATTTCTGGGTGGGGAGCATCTGGATTTTCGGAAACGTAGAGTTGCGCGAGTTCTGTTAAAGTCGATGTAAACCCTTGAACAATATCTTCCCCAAGTCCGGTGAGCATGGCCTGCTTGGAAGGAAAGTATCGATAGAGTGCGCCAACGGTGAGATCGAGTTCTCGAGCAATCCGGTGAACTGTGACGGCCTCAAGCCCTTCGTTCAGCAGTATGGTCTGGGCTGTCGATAGAATCAGCTTTGTCTTTTCGAGCCTTTTTCGGGTTCGTCGGTCTGTTTCGTGAATCATGTTTAAAAAGTAAACGATGTTCACTTTTCTGTCAATCTCAAAAGTCCAGGCGAAACAATAAGACCGATCATTCAATATTGTTTAATTTTATTAGGTGCTTAGGGCTACCAGTGCCTGACTTTCCAGGTCTGATTCTCCCGAATCAAGAAGACGCGGCTGGATGATTTGACGGCTTCGCCATTGAGTTCGGCGAGATAGATGAGCAGTTCTCCGCGCGAGTAAGCCTCAAGCGCCGCTTCGAGCATGCCTGGGCTAAGATTGTGAAAAGCAATTGGGACGAAGCGTTTGGTCGTAGTTGTTGCCGGACTTGCTCGCAGTCCCAGTCGATAGTTCAGGGCGGTTTGGTGCGATGCACTGTAAACACCAGCCATGATTTTCGAGTCCCCAGTTTCCCAGCCTTTGAGAAGTGTCTCGATGACTTGTCCCGCTGGTGTGGCCGCTGCGATGTAATCTTCTATGGATTTTTTGTTGGGCCACTCAATCGCGGGAGGCGCTTCGAAGCGAAGAGGTCTGGAGCTTGGTTGAATGCCCAGGGTTCTTGCTCGAGCTCGAATTTCTCTTACTCGATTCAGATCTTCCCGAATGGTGCGCCACATCGCTTGGGCTTTGATGTGATGAAGGAATAAATCTCGAGACGGAGCGAGAAATGATTCCAGCTTGAGCTGAGCAATCTCATTTCGCGAAATGCTGTCGAGAATATCTATTTTTGGGGCAACATCGTATTCGAGTTCTGTTTTAATAAGGTCTAGGATGATTCGCTTTCGGTGGTGCTTTAGATTTTGTTGGGGTGTTCTAACTCTTTTAGCGAAACCAGCGGTGGCTGCTTGAAACCCCAGTCTGGACAAGGATCGGGGACCTTCCAAATGGGCTGGGATTTTTTCTCTGAATAAATTTCGGACGGCATTGAGAACGGCATCTTGAGCGGCGGAATGGTCGCCGGTACGTGCGCCGGTAGACTGCCGAATGACGGTATTCTGGTCGAGGTTGGTTAGGGTGAGACTGGCTATCCATTTCCGCCCCAAGCGGCCCAGGGTTCCCGTAATGATAAATTCCGATTCAAAATTGCTGCTGGTCTCCAAAAAGCAATCTTCTGGTTTGCAGTCGGTAGGTCTCAGAGTCGGATTGAGTTCAAGGGCTGCTTCGATTTCTAGTTTGGATAGAATGGCAAGTTCTGGAATTTGATGAAGAGCCCGAAGCAAATTTTGGGTTAACTCTTTAGCCAGCTCTGGTTGAACCTTTTCAGATGGAACCAGATCATCAACGGCTACTTGTCCGGCTAGAGCCGATGCGCTCACCAGGACACTGATGATGAATCCGTAAATGAGACGACGTAAGCATGATGTGGGTACATGTATCCGCATTGAGTTAAAATCGTATCACGATTTTTGGGATACAGGCGAAATTTGCTCTGACTCCGGTACGGTACTAGAGCGTTTTGGAGCTTGCCTTTTTCGGCTTGAGCTTGGCCAATTCACAGGAATATCCGGCCTTTTTAACAGCCTCAATCATTTTGGTCTGTGACGGCTTGTTGCAGGCAGCTTTGTTAGCAATGACGCGCGCCAGTCTTTGGGCAAAAATGACCTCAACCGAGTCGACGCCTTTGACCGTTTTAATGGCTTTTGAAATCACCGGCGAACAGCCCATGGGGCAAGCCATATCAGCCACTTTGAGCTGGACCAAACATTGGTCTTTAGTAGGCTCTTTAGCTGTTTTGGAGGCAGCAAAAGCCATGCTAGGTACAAGAAAAGCGAATATAGTCAGTAAAATAGTGAGTTTGGTGTTTAGCATCTTATAAAGCCCTTGTTCCTGGTTTGGGGTGCAACTTTCCCCGATTCTACCAGTTTAACTACGAGCAATCACCAATTCTGGCAAGAGATTGTGTAAAATTCCCCAGTCTTTTCACTCAAACCTTGCAAGGCGCGTCTAAAACCAGAAAAATAGTAATCAATACATGAATTTGGGCAAGTTGTGGGTTGAGTGTGAGTAGCTGGCAGACTCCACCTACTGGTAGGAAAGTCATCACCTAGTATGAAACCAAAGATTCTTTGTGTCGACGACAGCCGCGCTTTGCGGACTGGAATGAAAAATTGGCTGCACCCCAATTACGATGTGGTTGGTATTCCCGATGGCCAACAGGCCTTAACACTTCTCGAGGATACAACGTTCGACCTGATTATTCTCGATTTGGATATGCCGAATATGACCGGTGAGGACACCATTCGGGAGCTGAGATCTCGAGGAGATCAGACTCCCGTTGTGCTGCTGACCGCTGAGTCTCGAACGTCGAATATCCAGCGTGTGATGCAGCATGGGGTTCTCGACTATATTTTGAAACCATGCAGCCCGCCGGACCTTAAGCAGAAGCTGGAGGCCGCATTAAGAACCGCTTACGACCAAAAATTAAAGCGGGCTCAAGAAGAAGCCAACGAAGACACCATTGCTGCGGCGAAGGTTCAGGCAGGAGGGGCGGCCGTTCCCGCTGCAGGAACCAATAGCGGAGCTGCGGCGGCTGGGGCAAATAGCTCCAAGGCTGCGAAAACCCAGGCTAAAGCGAAGGCCGTGGAGAGTGCTCCTGCGCAGGATAAGTCGTCGAGCCTCTTGATGATCGATGATATGAAGTCGGTATCACGAGCTTTGCGACGACATATTGATGATGGTATTCGCATTGGACATGCAACCACTAAAGAAGCTGCGTTGAATACATGTGCAAAACGCGACTACAAAATGATCATCATTGATATGGATATCCCTCGAGTAGACAGCGTTTCACTTGGGGCCGAACTCAAGAAGTTACAGCCCGACTCGAAACTTGTTGCACTCTATTTAGCAAATCAAAAAGATCCCAAAGCTCAAGCGAAAACCGATGGCTTTGATGACGCACTGGTTAAGCCATTTGATGGCAATGAAGTCAGTGCTCTGGTGGAAGATACATTTGGAGCAAAAGATTACGTCACGCTGACGGATAATGTTGTGACCTTTATCTCGGTAGAGGACAGCGAAGATAATCCAGAGACTGTGATGTCGGAGCTGCGTAATCAGTTGATGGCTAAAGTAAAAGATGTCGCAGCTGCAGCTTGTTTTAGCGCGGTCATCCTTGATTTGCGGGACGATGTGGCTACAGACCGTTTGGGCCGATTGTTGGCACCGGTTATTGAACTCTGCGGATCTTTACGGATCGAGATGAAAGTCGTTGGCGACGAGAAGATTGGTCAAGCTTTGCAGGCAACGCTTGAAGGTGATGTTGTTACGGTCTTCGCTGATTTAGCTCAAGCCAAAGCTTAAAAATCGGGATTACATTTCTACGAAGGTTTGATGCCTTTCCAAGGAAAGAGCGCCGGCGTTTTTGCCTTATGTTCGGCATACGCCGGGCGGCGCTCCAGCATTCGCTTATCAATCATGGGTATGCTGGCAAATACAAACATTGCGGTCATAGCAATGGCTCCTCCAAAACAGACCAGCTTCCCAGTGGCTCCGAAGCCAATGATGGCAAGGCTCCACCAGAATAAATTTTCGCCCAGGTAGTTTGGGTGTCGAACAATGCTCCATAACCCGCTCTTGAGATAGCTGCCTTTTTCAGGCCTTGAGAGGACGAATTTTCGAAGTTGTTCATCGGCTGCGGTTTCTATGACGATGGCTAAAAATCCCAGTGCGGCTCCAGCGTAGACGAGGGCAGTGGAGTTTAGTTCCGGCGCAGCCAGCGCTAAGTAGATTGGGTAAAGTCCCGCGAAAACAATGGCCGTGGGGAAGAGATGAATTCCGAGAAAGCTCGCCGGCCAGTAGAGCTTTTTACTGAATTCACGAATATTTATATATCGCCAATCTTCGTGGACAAGACCGGGCCAGCCACGCAAGAAATTCCACGTTAGCCTGAGTCCCCAGGTACAGACCAGAATGGTTGCCAGGCGGCTGACGATGCTGACATCGAAGTCGGAGAAAAAAGCCCAATAAGGCACGATTCCCATGGGTATGATGCTCCAGTATGGGTCGTAAAGGCTTGAATTATTTAAGCTTACGCTGAATATGAAGATCACTACGGTGGCGACCAGATCGGCGTAAATCATCGCCCAAAGTGGGTCAGAAGTGTTAAAATAGGAGATAGAAGCAACCCCCGCGATAACCGCCAATAAGTAAGCTACGGCCATGATTGCGATGGATGCAGAGCGGCTATGATGAGTCGAAGACATCTTGATTTTCCTTCATCTGGGTCTAAGCTGCGCAATTGTACTTTACTATTCGTGCAAGGCGGTGCAAGAACGTTTGACCGGAGGTCTCACATAGTTGGGGGACAATCTGGCTCAAGATCGCAATGGAGATGAAGAGATGTCTGAAACTGAAACAACAAGTCTCGAAGAAATGAAATTCGACGCAACAAACCTTTACCGTGAAGATAAAATTACGGACATGAGAATGGGCGCGATTCGAGTTTTGGTACCCATCACAATCGACGGTACGGACGATGATACTCGTAAGGCAGAGTATTCGGGACAAACTCAGATCATGACGCAGTCAGGTCCTGTTCCTCTGGAATTTGCCATCGAAGCGACTTCACTGAGTGAGGCCATTGAGGCGTTCGCCCCGAGTGCCAACAAAGCCATCGAGAAGATGATTGAAGAAGTGAAGGAAATGCAGCGACGAGAAGCTTCGCGCATCGTTGTACCGGGTCAAGGCGGCGGAATGCCGGGTATGCCTGGCGGCGGCGGTCCTGCTGGTGGTGGTTTTGGCGGCGGGATTATTTCCTAAGCCTGTCCTTTGGGACAACCCATAGTATTTGGAACTCCACCGGAGTTCCTCTTCACCTTCTATTCCCAAACCAGTCGGTTTTGGGCTTCATCCCATCTCAGTATGATGTCGTCCTGGGAAACGTTATCCCACGAGAAATTCTCCAAGAGTTGTTCAGGCGTACATGGCGTAGGCTCTTCACGGATGCCTGCGATATTTGCCAAGACACCGCACAGCTCTCTCGGTCCGTAGTGCTCGCGCAGGGTCGGTGTGCCAATGGAGCCGTGTAGCTTGGCCAGTTTCTCACCGCGGGGTTCGAGCAGTAAAAAGTGATGCCGATAGACCGGGGCCGGGATATCCAGAAGTTCCATCAGTGCCAGTTGGGTGGCGGTACTGCTGGCGATGTCGCAACCTCGTATGACATGAGACACGCCTGAGGTTGCATCGTCCACAACCACGGCGAGATTGTAGGCAATGGCCCCGTCTCTTCGTTTAACAACTGGGTCACCCAGCGCGCGACTCGGGTTTTGACTCCATTGACCGTCGGAGAGCTCTTGTGGGTTGAAGGTCTTGTCGGGCAGCTGAGCTCGAAGCGGCTCTTTAGAATCTAGCCAACCAGTTTCGGGAAGTGGTTGGCCGCGATTGGTGTTGGGGTAGGCAAAGCCACCATCGGGTGAGCGAATACCAATGCGTTTGATTTCTGCTCGGCTCATGGAGCAGGGATAAAGTGTCCCAGAGCCAGCAAGTTTATCGAGGGCAGCATGATGTTGAGCGGTATTTTGGCTCTGGATATTGAGTTCATCCCAGTTTAGACCGAACCATTTTAAGTCGGTGAGCATACGTTCCGAGAACTCAGCGTGCGCTCGGTCAGGATCGAGGTCTTCAAGGCGAACAATGAATTTGCCATTTTGAGACCGAGCATCAAGCCAAGCCAATAAGCCGGCCAACAAGGTTCCGGGATGCGCCGGGCCTGTGGTGGAAGGAGCAAATCTTCCCACATAAGGGTTGGAACGATTCAATTGTCCGAGGCCTCGTTGAGAAGCTGATCGAGCCACTTACCAAAAGGCTTGGTTCCCGCGAATGCATTAATTTGAGGAAGAAATTGTTCGCGAAGACGCTGCTTGGCAATCTTTTCGAGTCCCGCATCTTTCAAGATATCCTCTAGAGTTAGATCTTTATCGCGTTTTAGCCCGGCAATAATTTGTTCTTTCAATGCAGCGTGAATTTCGGGCCGGGCAAGATTATGGCTTAAGAATTCAGTTGCCCACTGGATTTGAGTTTCTAGATCCGGATCATCCAGCATGGCATGGATATCGGCTTGTTTCAGATTGAGAACAGCATCCAGTGCTCTCTTGCGCATTGCTTTGAGCGCGCCTCGGCTGTCTTTGGAGTTGAAGCCGTCGACAATGCCTTGCTTAAGCCGGTCTGCGGATTGTGCAGCGAAGTCTCGGGCTTGGCCCTTTAGACTTTCTTGAAGTCCGGCGCCAATTCCAGACAAAGCGCTCCCGGCATCCTGAAGGCGTTTGGCACCTTTTCGGGCGATACTTCCAAGCAGTCCACCACCACTGCCTCCGCCAGATGGTTTCTCGTCGTTGCCACCAATGATGGGGAGTTTGGTAAGAAAATTTTCTAGGGTTTCGGTAAGCGAGCCAGTAACGAGATCTCGAACAAAGGCTGGGTCGACGATGTCTCGGCCAAAACCTTTAGGCATGGTTACACGGCGATTCATGCGTTCTTCAATACCGGCCACCACCGATGCTGGTACTGCGGCTCCCAAGGTTTCGCCGGTTTCAGTAACGCGGTCTCGCTCGAAGGTGAGAAAAGGCTCGGCATGCCGACCAAGCAAAAGACCAGGGGCATCTCCGGCGATGGCCGAGAGAATGTCTTCCGCTAAAGCATCAAAGTCGAGTAGCTCACCAATTTTGAGTTGCGTCAGGTGGTCGTAGGCTAAATCCACGAGTTGGCCAGCAGGGCCATCCGCATCTTGGTTTTGAAGTTGTTTGATAATGGCGCCGGAAAGTGGGTGTTTACTCATGACAGATTCCTATGCACGTAAAATGATTCAGCGGATGGCTTCAATGAATTTAAGAGTGAGCCGAATGAAATAAATCAAAGAGACCAGGATGATTAAGAAAGTGAAGATGGTCGTCGTCCACATAATGTTGCTGGCATTTTTGAGAAGCTTACTTGGATAAAAACTGCTTTCGACATTGATGCGGTTTTCCAAGAGTCCGGGGGCGGCGTCGATATTAGGCAAACCATCTTGATCGGTATCCGGTAAAGCAAGGACATAATCCAAAAGGGCTTCCCACTCTTTTACCTCTTGGACTCCTTTTTCAGTGGCTGAGCCGTCGATGATAGCGCCTTCAACCGTTGGAACAGGCTTCCCATCCTTGTCCCGGGGAACAATGGTAATCACACCTTGGCTGAGGTTCTCGACGGTCCAGGCGAACTGGGCCACGTAGCTGGTTGCGGCTACACTGTAGAGTTCCGAAGACTCTTTGCTTATGTCAGCGAGTTTGTAACCATCGACCTCGTTTCCTAAGTGAATATCTGTGATCCGGTCAAACGGGAGACGGAACATATTGTAATCGATTCTCGCCCCAGAAAACCTTGGGAAGTAGGAAGGTCCTTTAAATTTATAGGCGACCAGGAGAACTTCAAAAAGGCCTTTGAGGTCCCTTCCGTTTAGATACATTTTTGTGAGCGGATAACCCGCTCGTTCATCAAGAACGCCAACACCCAATGGCGTAATCCGAAAGAGGTCGGATACGGTTTGGATACCTGACTTGCCTGCGTGCAATTCATCTCGGATGGTACCATTGCCGGTGAGTGCAATATCGCTTCCTGCTTTGGTGCGGATAGCATCGGTGACGAGGTTTCCAAGAGATGTATCTTCGAAGGTTCGCTTTAGAGTTTGCGCGGTGGAAGCAATGGGTTGGTCGAAAGAGAGGCCCCGGGGCCCTAGGATTTTTGTACTGATTTTTGCTTTGACTGTTTCAATCAGCTCCGTGATTTCAGGCTTTCCAACAATGGAGTCATCAATAGGGTGCAGTTTGTAGCTGATGGTTTTAAGACCTGTGGGCGTAAGTTCCATCTCAAGCTCACCCAGGAAGCGGCCGTCGGATCCTGCTTGCAGTACAGTTTTACCGGACTCTGAAAGCAGGGGCCTATCCAAGGGTGTATGGGAGTGACCACCAATGACAACGTCGAGTTCAGGTGCGGCGTCTGCAATGTCGAGGTCTTCGCCGTGCCACTTTCCATCACCCTTTTTTAAAACGCCTCCATGACTGAGTGCGATGACAACATCGGCTTTGTGCTTGTTTTTAAGCATGTAGCTGGTTCGATGAGCGGTTTCGGTATTCTTGTCGAAGGTTAGCGGGGCTATATCTTTGGCAACCTCGGCTGCGTCGCTGCCCATTAAGCCCAGGATACCAAAGCGCATTCCGCCGCGTTCAATGATCATGTCCCGAGCGATGATCCCTGATTTCATGTAACCTTGAAGCGCATCATCATCAGGCGAGCTGTGGTCAAATCGCACGTTGGACATGAGCAGTTTGGGAAGCTTTGGAGTTTGTGAGAGTGCTGCTGCAATCATGTCAGCAAAACCTTGGGGTTTGAAATCGAATTCGTGGTTTCCAACGACCACTGCGTCGTATCCCATGGCTGCAAGAAGCTGCAGCTCCATTCCGGTTTCTTGGGTAACGGTATGGAAGAGTGTCCCCATGGAAAAGTCACCGCCATCGAGAACCAGGACGGGACCCTTTTGAGAAGCCTCAGCGCGTCTTTTTTCAATAAGAGCAGCCAGCCGCGCCATGCCGCCAATGGTCGTATCGTCGTTGGCGCTGGCGGGTGTGTATTCACTGTTAGGCCCGAAGCCTAAAACTCTCGATTGCCAATCGTTTGTATGCAGAATGGTAAAGCGTTGCCCAGCAAGCGCAACTTGGCTCATCAGAGTCAGAGCCAGGAAAATGAACGTAAAGAATCGCATGCTCGGCACAATAGGCAATTGAGGCCTATTCTACAACCGTGCCCACGAAGTGACGTGAACCTCTGCCAAGCCCGAAGGCTTGACAGCGGTTCAGCACACACTCATGGTCCCAATCGACTCTTGATTCTTCTAGTGAATGGCCCCTGCATGGGCTGGGCTATAGAGAAGCGGCACTTCCGCGCCATTTGGATTGACTTCGCCTTCCGGTGCTTTCACCAGACGTAGGGCTCGGTAGTTTTTGTCCATTCGCGATTTTACTTCGCGAATTTCTCTACGTTTTTCGTTAATCGTTTGGAGAATCATATCCTCCTCGCGACTGTTGTTTGGCGCGACTTGTAGTCTATCGACAAGGTTTCGCAGTTGAAGATAGAGCGCTTCGAAGCGACCTGATTCTTCGTAGAGTTCATCCGTTAGTTGCTGCTCTTCATGCACCGTATCTTTGAGTGCTTGAATTTGTTGAAGTTCAACGGACGGCTCCTCCCGCTCGCGTTTGGTTGTTGTGGTTTCTATTTCCGAATTTAAAAACTGGATCATTGAAGTAAAGAACACGCTATCACTCTCCCTCTCCGCCATCTGGCACCAAGTGTTCCACGCTTAAAGACAAAGCAACCTTTGTGCCACGTTGGAGTAAAGTGAGAAGTCACTGATTTATCAGGACTTTAAGAGGTGTTGGGATTTTTGAGGGTTGGTCAATTGGCGGGTTTTCGACGGTTCGGGTGAGATTCGGGGTCAAAATGTCAACACAATGAACAACTAACCAAGTCCGAGGATTGAAACGGCGGCCCAAACGCAAAGACCGGTTCCAATGCCGACCCCAAAATTGTCATCGATTTTTGAGCAGAGCATCTCGCAGACGGCACCGGAGCATGAGGCGACCGCTACGAGCCACAGGGTCTCGGACGTACTGAGTTCTGGAAAGTAGACATGTAAAAGAGCCAGGCAGAGCAGAGCGCTTGATAGAACAAAAGCTAAGCTGCCTTGTAATGAGCGTCCATTACCCAGCGATATGGTTCCGAACCTCCGGCCCACGACTCCGGCTACTTGGTCCCCGAGGGACAGTACCGCCAATGTGAGGGCCAAAACGAGTTCATTGCCAATCAGGGATATGGGAAACATGGCCAGCCAAAACCAAGTCGCAGATGTAATACGAGCTGACTCTTGCTCGTGGGCGAGGCGTGCTCCAACCTGAAGAATCCAATCATTAAACTTTGGAATTTTGAGACGGCTTACTTCAATGATTGAAGTGATGGATGCAATGAGGCCGGTAAAAAATTGCTCTTGTTTGGGACTTAAGAATTCCAGCGCTACCCACAGAGACAAGAGACCGAGTCCCACGTGGAGCCAGAGCCGACCCAGTCGAAGTGGGCGAGCGTTTTGTCCATGAACCGTTCGGGTTGTTTTTGAAATGACAGCTGGATCCCCCATCATAAGAGTTTATGAGTTCTTTTGATGAGGGGCTATATGCGCTGCGGCTTAATCAGAGAGAGAGTATCTTAGTTTGGCTTTTCGCTGGCTGGTACAATCTCGAGATTGTCCAGGAGCGTATCCACCAACCAGTGGAGGTGCTCACGGCGTTCTTGAATGCCAGACTCGCCCAGCATGTCTTCTGCCCACGCGTCGGAAAGCGCTGGACCGTAAGTGAAGTAGTTCATCACGGCGCCGGTTACAGTAATAAAGAAGTGACGAGCAGAAGTTGGACCCATATTTGGGATGTCATCGCTGAGTGCTTCTTCAATCCAGGTTTGCAAAGGAGCTAAGCCGCGCTTAACAAAAGCAGACCGATCGTTGCTTGCGGTGAGCAGGCCTTGAACCAGAGTAGGGTACCGTCGATTTTCTGAAATGAAATTGATGTAAGCGTCGATCACTTTATGCAGTCGCTCGCGCTTGGTGCCGCCGTCAGAGAATGCTTGTTCGAGAGCATTTTGATGCGCATGGTGGTAGTTGCTCAGAACCTGCTCAAAGAGAGCTTCTTTGTTACCAAAGTGGTAAAATACCGAAGCTTTGTTTACACGCGCTTCAACCGCGACATCATTTACACTCACACCATCGAAACCGATTTGAGAAAAGAGTTTGTCCGCTGCTTCAAGAATGCGAATTGGCGTCTTCTTTGGCTTCTGTGGTTCTTCGAAATGCATGTTTATCCCTTTCAATATTTTCAAGCGGCCGGTTAAATCCTCATCATCGAGGTTAGCTTTTGTGGCGACGGCTTTGGCGCGCTTATTCTGTTTGGCTTATAGCCCTCTGAGGAGGAGCGCTCAAATTTTGTGAGGGAAATCCTGAGTAAGAGTAGATCAAGCCGGTTGAGAACTTAGTTGGGTGTTGTCTCTCACCCAGTTAAGATAAGGCTCAGAACCATTCTGGATTGGAATTGAGATGATTTCTGGAACATCATAAGGATGTAAGGCTTGCACCCGTTTTTTTAGCGAATCGAACCGTTCGGTGCGCGATTTACAGATAAGAAGCAGTTCTTGGTCGGTCTCAATAGCATTGTTCCATTGGTAAATAGATTGAATGCCGGGAATGATATTGACGCAAGCTGCTAACTTTTCTTCTACGAGATTTCTCGCCAGTGCTTGGGCATCTTCAATTGTAGGGGCTGTTATATAGACAACAATGAAGTCTGACTGGCTGGTTTCCATAACGTTTCATCCTTGGAATGGGTCGCAAGGACATTGGTAGGTCAGACGGTGGGGGAGTGCAACTGGCGCCGGGATGAGCATGACTTATCCCGGCGTTGACGTTGCCTATCAACCAAGAATGCGAGGCCGGTCAAGCACCGGACCGGTTGGCAAGCCGGCTGAGCTTCCGGTTACGGAGCCCGAGCCACTTGCACCAAAAGTTGTTCCTGGATCTCGAACGGGAACGGAGGGCGTATTGTTGCCGGTTGAGCCTGAACCACCTGTAGGAAACCCAGATGATGAGCCACCCGTATTGATTGGAGAGCTGCTGCTTGAGCCGCCTCCACCAAAAATCCCACTGAAAAGTGGTCCAAGTTGTCCCATAAACGGCATAACAAGACTGAATATGCTCTTTAAGAAGTTAAATACCTCCTTAAATACCGTGAACACTTTATCAAAGAATCCTTTTACCTTATCGCCAAAGCTTGGCTCGGGCTCCTCTACCTCGTTCACTGCTGAAACTTCGGAAGTAGATTGAACCGGTGCCGTTTCTGACACGGCCTGGGTAGGTGCAGTGGTGTTCTGTGTGTTGGTTTCCGCTGGCGCACCCGTTTGGGTTGGGCTGTTGTATTGAGACACCCCGCAGGATTGTTCCACGGGCTGGAGGTTTGGAGTGGTAGGGTTCACTGCTTGTTGCGTAGCTGTTTGAGTGCCAACCGCTTGCATGAGGTCTTGTTCAATCAGCACTGGGTGCTGAGCAGCCAGGCTTGATTTGGGAACTTGGATTTCCAGGTCTTTGGGAGGAGCTATTTTTGAGAGGCTATTTTGAGAGATTGGGCTAGGAAGAGATTGAGTGGCAAGATCACGCATGAATGATTACTCCAAGGCAAAAATGTTGTTTCAGGTCCAAGATTAGTTATCGGCGTGAAACCCACATGTGTTGCTAAAAAATGAACAAAAAGTGCGAAAAAACTTATAAGTTGTTCTATTTCAGCTACTTATTGGAGATTTTATTTTTTCTTTAACTATAAATGTCACCAAGTTGATGATGAGTTGTGATAAACTGGTTTATGAAATTGTTGCTGGTGATCTAAAATTGCACTACCATACAATACATCATGATGACGAACCCACATGTGTTGGTTTTAAATAAAAGTTATCAGCCCGTGAATGTGATTGGTGCACGGCGTGCCTTCGGTATGCTCTTCATTGGAAGCGCCTTTGCCCTCGACAGTGAATACCAGCAACTCGACATTAGAAAGTGGCTCGACCTCAAGCCTGGGGTCGAAGATGACATCATTGGAAGCGTCAGCGGTCCGATTTGTGTGCCTCGTATCATCGTTCTTAAACGTTACAGCCGGTTTCCGACGGGGCATGTTCGATTTTGCCGTGGAAATATATTTTTGAGAGACAGTCACACTTGCCAGTACTGTGGCGCCGTTTTGCCTAAAATGCGCTTGAACCTGGATCACGTGATGCCCCGCTCTCGAGGCGGCGAACATTCTTGGACCAATGTGGTGACCAGCTGTATTCCCTGTAACACCGCCAAAGGCGATAAGACTCCGGAAGAGGCCGGGATGCCTCTCTTAACACTTCCGCGTCAGCCCAAATGGCGCGGCGTTCTAGAGGCCAGTGGCTTCAAGGCCCGTTATCGGGAGTGGCTGCCTTTTGTTGGAGGCGAGGTTAGAGGTCTTTAGGGCCAACCTGTGTTTGGGTTGGAAGTAAAGCGGGCTTGGTAGCTCGCTTTTTTTTGTCCGCTCTCCTGCAGACTCTGGTTTGCATCGCGTGGCTTGTGTACAAGACATCATGATTCGAGGACTTATAGGTGTCATTCATTTACCGCCCATGCCAGGTGATCCCAAGGCGCAAGCGGATGCTTCATTTAACCAAGTTGTAGAGCATGCCTTGCGCGATGTTGACGCATTGGTCGCGGGCGGGGTTCACGGCATTATTGTCGAGAACTTTGGATCTGCTCCATTTCAAAAAGGTGATGCTGGCAATCGGTTACCACCTCATCAAGTAGCGTTGATGGCGCGGGTGGTGGGGGCTTGTGTGGCCAGTGCTGGTTTGCCCATTGGGGTGAACTGTCTTCGCAACGATGCGCAAAGCGCCTTGGGCATTGCGGCCGCCACAGGAGCACAGTTCATTCGGGTGAACGTTCACTCAGGAGCGTACCTTACTGATCAAGGAATCATTGAGGGTGAAGCTTGGCGGACGCTGCGTTACCGCAAAGAGTTGGGCGCTGAGAATGTTGCCATCTTGGCTGATGTTTTGGTGAAGCATGCTGAACCTTTGGTGCCAGTTGACCCGGTGACTGCTACAGAAGACTGCCTAAAGCGTGGTTTGGCCGATGGAGTTGTTGTGACAGGTAGGGCTACCGGGCAACCGATTGAGACCGAACGATTAAAAATTGTTCACCAAGCAGCTGGGGGTAAGCCCGTGTACCTGGGCTCTGGTTTAACTTTGGATTCCGTCTCGGCCTTGATGCCTTATGCTACCGGAGCCATTGTTGGCACGGCCCTTAAGCAGGGCGGTAACGTTTTGGCGCCGGTTGATTCTGAACGTGTGAAGCTTATTGCCGAAGCTATGAATGAGCACTTGGGCCTCTAACGCTCTTGGGGCTCTGGTCGTCGTTTAATTCGATGACCCAGTCAGCTTTGTCGCCCATGGTATCCATCATGTGCCGACTGATGCGTTCATAGTGCATAATGAAACGCTTAAGAGTTGCTTCATCCATTTTCTTAGCTGAACTTTGATTTGGATTAAGCGTCATTTGGCTCTCTTGTTTTTTGCGCCACGTGTAAACCATTTCGAATTGTGACGGTTGCATCCAAACGATCGTGTCGAGTCTTTGCCATAATGGCTCGTATTGCTCTCTTAATTGCTGGTTCACGTACTTCCTAAAGAGACCTTCCGCATCTTCATCTCTTTCTAGATTGTTAACCGGACTAACCAGTTTCTCATCATCCTGGGCTGATGCTCCAACACACCATCCTTCAAATATCACGATATCTACGGGCAGTGTTTGGTCCTTCCAATCAGATTCAGGTTTCGGGTTATCGATAGACTTATCAAACTGAGGGATCACAACTTTTGAGCCGGGTGTACCGTTTTTAAAGGCATCGAGCACTGAATGCAGTGCATCAATATGATGTGTGCCGGGTACACCTCGGGTTTTAAGAAGTGGGTGAATCCGCTCACTTAATAAGTTGCGTTCTGTTTGATTACGATAAAAATCATCAATGGAGAATATACATGTGGTCATGCCAAATTGAGACGCTAGGTACGCTTTCATGACTTTGGCTTGGGTAGATTTCCCGGATCCTTGTATGCCAGCCAAGCCTATAAAAAGTGGTTGTCCCAAGGTGCGAATTTCTTTTCGCACGTACGCGCCAAAATCCCGGTAGAACTTATTTTCCCATTTTGGAAAAGAAATTGTCAGACCTTCGCGATCCAATGTTTCTTGAATTGAGATACTGATCTCTTTCGTTTGAGGTTGACGTTATATGGGCTCAAGTCACTGTATAGCACCTGTAGAGTGAATTTGGCGAGTATTTCTTAATCTTCGACAAGAGGGCGTTAAGCTTTCGGTTCATAAGATGGTTGATGGTTAAAACATCAGTCATGCACGCTGTTTTGTTTTGAGATATTGGATGACGCATTGGGTTATTTTGAGAAATTGAAATTTGCACCACGCCCATGCATCTGAAACGTGTTTCACTGAATCGCGGCTCACCCGCATAATTGCTGGCGTTTCGATTTGAGACAAAAAAAAGCGCGCAAATTTCTAAACATGAGCGCGTTGGTCTGCTAGGTCAGTACCAGCACCACAACAAAAACCCATAGGAGGGGTCAGATGAAAAAATTAGCAACATTGGTAGGAATTGTATCATTGATGGTTTCAAGCCAGGCAATGGCAGCATTTCAAACAACTGAAGGAACAATGGCCTTAGGCGGCGCAGCAGCATTCACTGTTGGTGATTCAATGTCACTTAATGTAGCTCCAGAAGTCGGCTACTTCATCATGGACAATGTTGAAGTTATGGCAGCATTCAGCCTCGACATGAACTTGGACGCAGAAACTACAAATATCGGCTTTGGCGCTGGTGGTATGTACTACATGGATATGGACATGTTCATTCTTAAGACTGGTGTTGTTGTAAGCGGTTGGATTCCAGACGGCGGCGACATGATGCTTTCTCTTGGCGTTCCAGTACATGCGCTTTTCCCAATGAACGACCATGTAGCGATTGTAACAGGCGCTACAGTAAACCTGGTTGACCTCACGGACGCTTCTGGCGCCGGTATGCAGATTGCTGCACCAATCGGTTACTTGGGCGTTCAAGCACACTTCTAAGCCTCGCTTAGATTTAGGCTTAAGCTTAAAAGCATGAAAACGGTTCTAACCTTCGGGTTGGGGCCGTTTTTTTTTGTTTCTAAGTATCTGTTTTTACTTGAACTATGATCTTCATTGGATTTTCTCAACCTGAAGTGGCCCGACCTGCGAAGGGCCTTTATGGCGTTCTATTCTAAAATAGCTCTTTTTGTTCTTTTTTGTTCCCTGCTCGGATGCGGCGTGGAGCCCACTGTAAGCAGTATTCCCGACGATTGGACCGAAGCGTCCACCGAGGATACCAGCGAGCCTGAGGACCCATCCAGCGTTCCCAATGGCGACGATGCGCCTATCATCCCCGATGATGATTCTAATGGGGATACAACCGGCGGAGATGAGCCAGATTCTGAAACGCCAAACGAAGGTACGCCTGATACCGGCTTAACCCCTTGCGACATTGCTTGGGGACTT